>Ga0209292_1006569_pt1 | contig 11372 bp, 3 predicted proteins | sample GOMGulsemesocosm_2_FD_184634 | JGI IMG/M metagenome (GOLD analysis project Ga0209292, IMG submission 184634) | Methane-oxidizing microbial communities from mesocosms in the Gulf of Mexico - GOM9C Gulf of Mexico (SPAdes) (version 2) | ecosystem: Environmental > Aquatic > Marine > Cold seeps...
ATATAAAAGCGCGTAACCAAGTGTTTAAACTTAACGGTGTCCCACCAATGTTTCAGCACACACAAAATAACGTGTGGGGACAACTAACAGTATATTATCCGGAATGCGTGATAATCCCACAATTCAGATATTTAATTTTATCTGATAGTAGCTTAATAATACTGTGAGTTCAAACAGTTACATCCTTAATATTTCTAAATTAAAAAAGTATTACCGCGGAGAAATTATTTTTCGTCTTTATGAGGAATTAAGGTCGTGATAATAACGGCGGGGGTAAATATTCTTTATTAAAATTAACTGCCTAGTGACTCTCTCTGTTCTTATCGCGATTTTTCATGGCAATTTCTTACCATAAAATTTGCTATTATTATAAAAAACCATTACAACTGTATAAGCATACAGCTTAGGGATTTTTGATAATGAGCATTTTTTTAAATCAAATTCGAGATGTCATTCGAACAAAAAGATATAGTCGCAGAACCGAAAAAAGTTATTTATATTGGGTAAAAGCATTTATCATTTTTAATGACAAACAGCATCCAAATGACATGGGCGGTTTTGAAATAGATCGTTTTTTAACACATTTAGCCGTTAATCGTGGAGTAACAGCATCCACTCAAAACCAAGCATTGTGTGCCATTATTTTCATGTATAAACACGTCATTAAACGAGAGATTAAAGATCTGTCTTTCTCCTATGCTAAGACGCCTAAAAATATTCCCAGTGTATTATCACCTTTAGAAGTGTCAGCAATAATTTCACAATTAAAGAATCCCTATAAGCTAATTGTTTCGATCCTTTATGGTTCAGGTCTACGCTTAAATGAGGCACTAAGATTAAGAACTAAAGACATTGATTTCAATAACCACACTATTTTTGTTTTCCGTGGAAAAGGCAATAAAGACCGTATCACTTTACTACCTTATGAAATAGAAAATGAATTAAAACAACAGATTATTAGAGCAAAAGATCTGCATAACGCAGATTTGTCACAAGGATTTGGCATGGCATCGGTACCGCCAGCATTAATACGTAAATACAAGAGTGTGATGAAAGACTTTAGTTGGCAGTTTATTTTTCCGTCAACCACTAAATGCCGCCATCCAGTAGACAATTATGTCTGCCGTCATCATATTCATGATTCAGCATTTTCTAAAAATTTACGTAAAGCGTTATTAAAAACTCAGATAGCCAAAAAAGTCTCTGCGCACACTTTTCGCCATAGTTTTGCCACTGCATTATTACAAAATGGCACTGATATAAGGACGGTGCAGACATTATTGGGTCATGTTGATATCAGAACCACCGAAATTTATACTCACGTGATCGGGAGTAAGTTTGCTGGTACGTTAAGTCCTTTTGATCGGATCAGCAATAAGGTTTAACCAAAAAAAGCTCCCGAAGGAGCTTTAAATACTAATCATCAATGACACAACTAAATTTAATCAGTAGTGCGATAACTAGCCAGTTCAGTGCTTAAGCTAACGCCTTGCAATTTAAGCTGATTAACGCGTTGCAAGTATGCCGCACCTTTAAGCATGTGCAGTGCAACGTCAACCGCGCCACGTTTGGTGTAGTCTTCAAGGTAGGTACCTTTAACCCAGCTGTTAAATGCACCAAGGCTTGGACCTGCCCAAATTTGGTAATCCATTTCGCGGCCTTTTTCACCGGTGTTTGACCAACGTGATGACAAACCAAGGTACCAACGGAAGATCAGTGCCATTTTGCGTTTAGGGCTGCTTTGCGCACGCGCTAGCATTTCTGGATCGCGCTCTTGGAAGAATGATTCAGTACCAGCCCAAACATCGTCTAAGTTGGCGCGGAATATTTGCTTTTCAATCTTTAAACGCTCGTCCTGTGGAATGGCTTCAATTGAGTCATAACTGATATACAAGTCATAAAGTTTCTTGGCGCGCATCGCGAACATTGAGCCGCGTTTAACCACTTGTAATTTTACGCCCATTTCGAACATATCAGCCGCTGGTGCCATGGTAACATCGGCCATTTCGACTTTTGATAATAACTCACGGGTATATTGTGAGGCACCGGCTTCAACACAGGCTTGGTTAACAGAGCCAAGTACAATGTAGGCAGCGCCCATGTTAAATGCAGCGAGCGCTGCTTCAGGCGTGCCAATACCACCACCAGCGCCTACACGTAAGGCTGGAGAGAAGTTGTATTGCGCTTGAATTTCGTCACGCAAGCCAATAATGGTTGGCAGCAAGGTTAAAAACGGACGGTTGTCGGTATGACCGCCAGAGTCAGCCTCGGCGGTAATGTCATCGGCCATTGGCACTAATTTTGATAACTCGGCTTGCTCTGGAGTTATTTTGTTTTGAGCCAATAACTTGTCTATCAACTTTTGTGGTGCAGGCTCCATAAAGCGCCGCCCTACTTCGGTACGTGATACCTTAGCGATTACCTTGTTGCCGATGTTAACCGTGCCATCACTGTTCTTAGATAAACCAGCTAAACGATACCATACGATATGTTCAGTAAGGCCTAAATAAGCAGATGCTTCAACGGTTTTAACGCCAAGCTTTAAGAAACGTTCAACCGCGCCGCGCTCTAGTGCTTCTTCCGCTGGTGCATGAATTAGGTTGACCGCGTACGGGCCGTTTGGCAATTCGGCTTGAATACGCTTAATCGCATCTTCAACGGCGTCTGGCACTAAACCTGCCGCGCCAAATGAACATAACAAACCCGCTTTGCCAAGGGCAACAACTAGCTCAACTGAGGCAATGCCATTAGCCATCGCGCCGCCATGATAGGCGTATTTAACGCCGTGTTGCTTTTTGTAAGCATCGTCGCCTAAATCGGCAGCAGTTAGCTTTTGGGCAAAGGCTAATACATCGGTTGCGCCCGTTGCAGCTGTCGCATTAGCAAAACCCAGTTGCTGACCTTTTTTAGCCAAATAAAGTGGCTGTTCTAAATCCATTAGTGCTGATTTAAGTGCTACATCATCACTTTTAATTGCACTATCGCTAACTTTCCAGCCCCAATCGATGCTGTTATTGGTTGAAAAACTTAAGTTTGACATTTTTGTTCCTTGTTCGCCGCCCCAGTATGTGCCTGTGGCGGAATTGTATTGGTTGACTGATACCCAAAATCATTGAAGTTTCAGTGCGCAAACAATGAAAGGTATCTTATGCTTCGACAATCGAAAGCACGATATTCTTCACTTCGTAAATTCGTAGTCCGTCTTTTGACAAGTTAGCATCGCCAATTAAGCGCACTTCACCAGATTCTGTCACCACTTGCGTAATATGAACATCTAGTGACATTTGCTTATTTACTGGAGTAATTTGACCACGGTATTTCCAATCAACCTTAGTCAATGGCGCAATAAAGCGAGGGCTTGTGAACTGTGCTCCCAAGTCGTTTTTAAGCGCGTAGGTTTGCATTAATTCGATAATCGCTTCCACGCCTAATGAACCCGGCATTACCGGATCTTGATGGAAGTGGTAACGGAAGAACCAATCCGTTGCATCAATCGTGCGCTCGCCTAAGATATAAGCAACACCGGCTTTACCACCGCCTTCAACAATAGACACGGTATCAACAAAGTTCATTTGACCACCAGCCAGCTTGTAGTGTGGCTTGTTCGGGCCCGCTTTAAACATAGGCAGTGCTTTGTTGGTTAAATCAATAACTTCGATCTCTGATTTCGGGGTGTTGTTATCGACAAACCATGGTTGTTTGGTCTGGCCCTTGTCCATACCTAGCTGGTTAGTTAGCGACTCGGCACTAAAGTAACCAAATACGGCGGTGCCTTTATAAAAGGTTTCGCCATCGACAAGCAGATCAAAGGTAAAGCTTTGGATAATCGCGCCACCAGCAATAGCCGTGCTCACCAAGACAGATTTATTAACGATGGTTTTGCCACGTAAATCAATTTGCTTTAACAAGGTGCCGCTACCGTCAAGGTTACGGAAAAACAGATCTTTTTCAGGGTACTTTAACGTCGTGCCCATGTAACCAGAGATAAAGCCGTTTGGCTGCAATGCAATTTCCATGATTAATGAATATGGCATCCAGTTGTCGTGGCTATTTTTGGTGAAATACCACGCATCTTCAGGCACGTAATATTCGGAAATACAGCTTGATTCTTTGCCAAGTTCAAGACGGTTACCTTTAACTTCAACCACCTGAGTAACAACTTGTAGGTCACCACAAGGTGTACGCGGTGGAATACGGCCTTCATACACATCAAAGTCTGGACCAAAACAGTTTGAGATATTACCGGTCGCAAATTCAAACATGTGCCACGGTGTAAACGGTGCCTGATTCGGCACGCGATTTTGCCCAGCAACCATTGGCGCTTCAAAATGTTGAATTGGCGTTACGCCTTTTTCTTTTGGCGCAGCATGATCTGTCATCACGCGCATCAGCGGACGCTCAGGGTGTTTGAACGGGTTAACACCGCGCTCGTCTACTTCATTAACAACGTCAGCGCTAGCTTCAGCAACACTCGCTACAACAGGTGCGGCTTGAACAACAGGCACCGCATTGGCAATATTAGCTAAAACATTAGCAGGTAAGTCGACCGGATAAGGCGAATTCTCGTCTTGTTCGGTGATCATCACACACAAGTTTTTGAAATCGACCACGGCTTTGCCATCAAGAATAATATCGATGTTGGCTTTCATGTACGGCGCAGGGTGCATACCCATCTCCGTTACTTCCATCCGATAAGTCAAAGTATTATGTTGTGGCAATACTTGACCACGACAACGTACTGTTTGTGATTGACCTGGCAACGGTTGGAAACGCGCATTGTTAACATTGCTGTGCATGCCCAATAGCAGCATAAAGAACATGGCCATTTGGCCACAACCTTCCGACATTAATGAACCAGCCATTACCTGATCACCTTTAAAGTGACACGGGAAATACCAATGCTCAGGGTCGAGATCTTTCTGGCCTTCTAGTAGGCCCAGTCCCCAGTGACCGCCGGTTGGATCAATCTTGGTGATGCGTTCAATCATTAAGAACTTTTCAGAGCTGAACTTTAATGAAGGATTACGACCGCCTTGATCATAATTATTACCGAAACAACCAGCAACATCGCCATTAACCAGCTTCATCATGTCGTTATAGTCGTAAGCTGGTTTAGTGTCGCTTGCTGCTCGCGTTAATAGTGGCGTGAACGAGCTTTTAACCGCGTCGCTAAATTCTTTTTTGTCTTTGTCGTTATGGATAACGCCCTTGCCATCACTTAACTCTTCGTCGGTGAAGAAGCCAGCACAACCATTACGCATGATCAGTACTTTTTTGTCGCCAACGTAACAGTCGTAGTGGAAGAAGAACAACAGTTGTTCGCCATTACGGGCATAAGAGTCAATATGAATTTCGTAACGCAGGGTTTCGCCGCCAAACGCCATTTCTTCAAGGAAAGTTAATTCACAATCGAGCAAACGATAAACACGCTCACCTTTGGCTTGAAAATCAATGCCGATGTATGAAATTAACATTAAGTCACACTGGCCAGATTCAACCGCCACTGACCACGGAATTTGACCGTCGATTAAAAACGGTGCATCAACCGGAATGTCATATTCGGTGCACATGTACGACTTTTTGTACTCATTAACTTTCGCGTCAAGCTCAGTCACGCGGGTTACCAATAGGTAATCGGTGGTTGGCAAGCGCACGCGGCGAGAGTAACCGTCGATAATGTTATATTGTGCGCCAAATACCTTACCGATATCGCCTTCGGCAAACTCAACCAAGTCTTCATAGTCATAAATGACGTTTTCAGGCTGGTTGTATTGTTCTTTTAATAGCAACGGCGGGTAGTTATAACCCACTGGGCCTTTAATTTGGAAACCTGCTTGGGTAGCGGCTGCTTGTGCGCTGGCTTCAACACGGGTCATGTTCGCGCTAGCAACTGGCTGCGTTGGCACAATGGTTAATGCCGGTTTAGCTGATACTGGCGCGGCGGCCGATGCAGATACAGCTTGTTTATAGACAGCTTCTTTATAAACAGGAAGGCCAGCGCTCACCTTGGCTTGTAATTCAACCAACTGTGATAACTGCTGCTGAGCAGTTTGGCGAGTTTGCAAAAACGCCTGATGAGTTGCTGCACTTTGTACTATTTCTTTACTGGCACTCGATTTACTGGTACTAGTTTTAATAGATTGTTTTTTCACGGTCACTCCAACAGCGCGTGAAACCTTAGGTTTCACCGCCTGTGTGTTAAGATCTGCTTGGTGATCGGTTGCTATTTGTGTTGATAACGTAACAGGCTTGGCAATGTGTTGCGGTGTTAGATTATTCATCATCACCGGATTGCTCACACCTGTTAAAGTTTTACCAACAAACTGTTGTTTAATTTGATTAAGATTGTCGCTACTGGCATTGATAATCGCCGGTGCCATTAGCTGACCACCTAATTCAATGGTTTTAATTAATTGTGGGCGTGCTTTGCCGCCCTTACCATTAGCTGCTGGCGCCGCTTGATGTGGCACGCTGCTCGCGCTAACAATTAAATGGGCACAGCTGTTATCACGGCCTAAGCCGTTAATCGCCATTACGCCACTGGTTTGTAGATCTAAGGCTAAAGCCGACTTAATAATGCTGGCGATGCCTGACGCATTAAATGTATGGCCAATGTTAGTTTTAACCGAACTGATTGACGCCGTTGGGTACAGCTGAGCAAACGCGGCTTGTTCGGCGCTGTTTTCGCTAGCAAAACCACTGGCATGCGCTTCAACCGCGCTAATCTGCGCTGGTGTAACCTTGGCTTGAGCCATGGCTTTGCCCGCTGCCACAGCAATCGCATGTTGGTCATTGCCCGGCGCAAAACTAATGGCATCAATGGTCGCGTAAATTTGACGAGTCTGTACTTGCGATTGTGGCTTAACCACTATTGCCGCCGCGCCCTCGCCCACTAACCATTGGTTGTTGGCTAACACATCGTTAGCGGTTGTAGCCTCAACATTCACCGTTCCATTTACGCTTACAGGGCCAAAGTGTTGACGCAAAGTGATGTTTTCAACACTACCCGCTAAATCAACGCTGGCAATAATCACCGCATCAACATCGCTGGTTTGAAACAAACTTTGGGCGAGTTCAACACAACGATAAACCGAGTTTTCTTCCGCAGACACCGTAATGGCAGGGCCCGAGAAATCCCATAACGCCGAGATACGCGACGCCATAATATTGCCAATAAAACTGGTGTACTGATTAAGCTGCGCCGCAAAGGCCACACCGTCTTTAGCAATATTGGTTAGTTCTTCACGCTGGCTGTCGGTCAGGCTAATGCCTTGCTGTAACAAGCTGTCTTCAATTTGTGTGGTCAAGTTAACGCGGCCACGATATGAGTGAAGTTCTAACTCCATGCCCATCGCCACTAATACCGCAACATTGCTGCCTTCTTTAAGGCCAGCGTCTTTAGCAGCATTGTCGGCCACTTTCATCATCATTAATTGCTGCGGGATCAGGCGATCTTGCTCATTTGGCGGCACTTTAAAGCGCAAGAAGTCAATATCAAACTGCTCAACATACCCACCCTTAGGCGCATGAGGTAGCTGCAATGACGCCATTACTTGTTGATTGCTCTCAATGCCTTTCCAGCGCTTGCTTGGCAATTCTCGGAACGTATTGCCATTGCTTGCTAATAAGTTATTGAACAAACTTAAGTTGCTCGCGCCACCAAAGTGCGCGTCCATACCAATAATCGCAAGTGGCTCGGCGACTTTTGCCTGCTCAAACTGACTTTGTAATTCATTGGTTGGTTGTTGCAATACTAAGTGGGCGTTACTGCCACCAAAACCAAAAACACTGACACCAGCGGTTCTTGGTGTGGCAGAATTATCGTTAGGCCATGGCACTGTGGTCGTCGGCATTTGCGCGCCAGTAAAGTAACCGTTTTTAGACGCCAGCGGCTCTTTCAAATTAATTGTCGCCGGAATAACGCCCTTATCAAGTGCCAACATCGCTTTGGTCATGCCTGGCATGCCCGCTGCTGTTAACAGATGGCCAAGGTTTGATTTTACCGAGCCTAATAATGGTTTGTTATTAACACGGCTAAAGAAGGTTTCCATCGAACGAAGTTCAACGTTATCGCCTTTGGGTGTACCCGTGGCGTGACATTCAATGTAATCAACATCTTGCGGATTAACACCTGCATTTTCATAGGCACGCTCGTATACCAATACCTGACCTTTGGTATTTGGACTTAATACGAACTCACCCTTGCCGTCGTTAGACAGCGCGCCGCCTTTGATGATCGCATAAATATGGTCGCCGTCCCTCACCGCGTCACTTTGGCGTTTTAACACCATCATGCCTGCGCCTTCACCGGCGAATAGGCCTTGTGAATTTTTATCAAATGGGGCGTGAATATTATTGGCTGGGTAAGCCTGAAAAATCGAGAAACCCATGTTGACAAACATTGGATCAGAACCCGATACCGCGCCTGCCAACATCATGTCCGATTTACCGGTGTGTAAATAATCACAGGCTAATTTAACGCTGTAACAAGACGAGGCACAGGCCGCATCAAGCGCGAAGTGTGAACCACCCAAACCAGCAGCTTGTGCCAACAAGGCAGCAGGATAACCAGCCACTAAACCGTTATCAGGATGAACCGCTTGGTGCTCGGTAAAATGAGTAAGCTCAAAGTCACGATGTAATAACTGCTTAAGCGCGTTATCAACCACATTGTGATAAAGCCCCATAAACAAGTGATTCGATGATTTAGTCGGAAAAGATAAGTTACCTAAAATCAGGCCACAGTTGTCAAGTGCCGCACTGCCCCAGTAACCGGCATCGCTCAGCGCCTTTTTTGTGACATAAAGCGCCCACTGATTAAGGTCGTCCAGACCCGCTAGGTAATCACCGCCTAACTCAAAACCGCTAGGGTCAAAATTAAAATCACTGATAAAACCACCGTGGACACAATAAAACTTATCGGTGTCGCCCTTTTTACCGGTGTATTTGGCAGGATCTACGCCCATTTGCTTGGCGGTGGCTTTGCTGCGGCAATCTTGCTGCTCGAGCAATTGCTGCCAAAAATGTTCTGGGGCTTGTGAGCCGGGGAACAAGTTGGCAATACCTACTACTGCAATATTTTCCATATTTACTCTCTTGTTTGAGTGAACTTAAGTTATTAAAATAACTTAAGCCTTTCTAATCTGTGTCTGGCTGCTGCCCGCTGGCAACGTTCCTGATTGCTCAAGAATCGAGCCATAAAATAAGCTGTCTAAATTTAAAGCAACGCCATGACTAACTAACTTGGCAAGCGCGCGAATATAAGTCAGTTCATCACTGGTGCCTTTGGCATTGACTGGCACTGAAACATGGCTGCTTTTCGTTCGCTCAAGGCTGTTGCTTTGCTCAAGGCTGTTGCTTTGCTCAAGGCTGTTAACCTGCTCAAGGCTGTGCTGATGGCTGATAATTTTATCAACCCACGCACATAACGATCGCCCCGGCCCCATTTCAATAAATACTCGGGCGCCTTTGTCGTGAATGGTGTTAACCAAACGAGGAAAATCAACCACGTCACACAAACATTTCGCAATGCTGTGGGCAATTGCTTTGCTCATTTGTGGAATAGGCAAATAACACGAGCTAGAGTACATTTTTGTTTTAATTCGCGGGGTCACGTCCATGGTGTAAAGCCCAACCATATGATCATATTCGTCATACGCTGGCGCGCTATGAATCGCATTAGCCATGTTTAATGCCATTGCCCGCACACCTAACTTCTTAACAACCCGCAAACAGTCATCGGGATAACCCGCTAATAGCAAATTATCGTGGGTATTAATAATGGTGCAATAAACCCGTGGTTCATCAACCGTTGCGACCTCCACTTGCTCGATAGTCGCTTTAATGGTGTAGGTTTCCCAAATTTGCTCAAAGGTACCGTCGGGCACATCGGGCAAGTCCCAGTGATTGCGCAAGGTGCGTAATTCACCACATAACTGATGGTTAAAGGTATTAGATGTTGCTAAGCGCGCGCTCATTAATCCCGGTTGTTGCCAACAACCAAGGGCGGCATACATGCTAACTTCACCCATAGAATAACCCGTTGCAAAATCGGCTTTAACCTCGAATACTTCTTCAAATACCTTGGTGAAAACACAGGCAAAACCAACACCAGCTTCGGCGATATTGGCCAAATTACCACGCAGTTCAAGGTCGAGTTGTTTAAGTTCTTTAAAGCTATGACGGACAATGCTGCGCGGATTAAGCAAGGTATCTTTTAAGGTGCTGCTAATATCATCGGCTAAATTTGCCACTGGCTGATAAATTTGTGGGAACAAGTGAAATAAATCGCGCCCTAAACCAACGTAAGTTGCGCCAATGCCCGGATACATAAATGCTATACCATTAGAGTCCGTACCTTTAGAAGCTGTACCATTTGAAGCACTGGTATTAGAACCAGTGTTATCAGTAGCAGGAGTCGCGGTAAAATAACTGCCTTTAGGAGTTTTCCATTCGCTGTTGTCCCTAATCGCCTTAGTAATGCCTGCTTGAGCTTGGGTTATTTCTTTACTTAACTCGTCGAGCGACTGTGCAATTAACGAGACTGCATACTTGTCATCACGATTAAAGGTGCTAAAACACTGTTGCGCTACTGCTTTTAAAGTTAATGTTTTTAGAGACAAGTCGCTAGCTGTCAGCTGTGCTAAGCGCTGCTGTAACTGTTGCTCGTTATCACCACTAACCAATATAAGAGTTAAATCACCAGCGGCAAAATAACCGTTGGCTCGAACATCGCTCTGGGGGTGCGGCTGGCCTTCAACTTGCAACAAGTTCTCTTGCAAGACGACATGACAATAGCTGTCATTAGTGCTCGCCTGACAGCTATAAGCTGCCACGTGAGCACTGCCATCGCTATTGGGATACCATGGTCGCGCATCTACCGGAAAGTAAAATGCCGAGTCTTGCCAACGGCTTAAATTGTTCGCCAATGGCTGCTGCCAATTCGTTAGCGGTGAGATGTATCGTTGATGCAAAGACAGCACAGTTTTTAGTAAACCAGCGACTTGAGAGAAACCAGCGCCCTCACCTAAAACACCGCGCGCACAGCTAATGGCGGTGTGCAGTTTTTTCTTACTCTGGTTGTTGCCTTGATAGGCGCTGATTAAACCACGACATTCATCACTAGACAGCGTTACATCTGCTAACGCCGATACTTCAACGAGTCCGACTTGGTCAACAGTTACTCCTGCATTGCTTAAAGCTGCATCGGCCACGGTACTAATGTTAGAAACCGTGGTATCAGAAGCAGTAGTTCCTGAATCAGTGGCGAAACCTTTAATCAGGCCATAAATATATGCAGCTTCTTGCGCGGCAAAATTTACCGATGTCAGCAACAAACTGGCGATGCCAGAGCGGTGTTGATAACCGGTAAA
>Ga0209292_1006570_pt1 | contig 11371 bp, 8 predicted proteins | sample GOMGulsemesocosm_2_FD_184634 | JGI IMG/M metagenome (GOLD analysis project Ga0209292, IMG submission 184634) | Methane-oxidizing microbial communities from mesocosms in the Gulf of Mexico - GOM9C Gulf of Mexico (SPAdes) (version 2) | ecosystem: Environmental > Aquatic > Marine > Cold seeps...
AGCACGTTGATAACAAAATTAAAGGCCTATTTATGTGGTCACCGGCCTCAAAAGCCAAAAATGATTTAGCTTGGTTGGCTAAATATATTGATGCCATTCCTTTTGTTGATTGGATAGATTTAGATGCAGACATAGATTTTGCTAAGTATGAGTCATTCCCTTATAACGCGGCGGCACAGGTAGATGCAATAATGAGTCTGGTTGTTAGCGATGGCGCATCAGCAAGTAGACAAATGCATGAGATCCCTATTTTTGTTGTTGCGAGCGAGCATGATCAAACGATAGATACCGAGCATACTTTAGCGCTTATTGAAGAATGGCAGTTAGCATCACCTCAAGATCAGATGAAAAAAAGCGTGCTGATTTATTATGGTGATAACAACAAGCTTCCAACGAAGTTAACCGATGTGATGAAGGTGATTGTTCCTGAGTGTTCAGCTGAAAGCTTATGCAGTGATATTTTTGATGTTTCACATATTGCCACGACCAACTCCCCGGATAACCCGCATTATGGCGTTAAAGGACAATATAGAAACTGTGGTCACTATGTGAAAGACGCTGAACGGCACCAGGCGTGCAAACAGAATAAACAGGTAATCAAAGGAGAGGTGACAGCAGCGAACCTGATGAAAGACTCACCAATACAACGTTTGACTTATAATCCGTACTATCAAGAAATGCTTGATGATATTACCCTGTTCTTAAAGGCAATAGACTAGCGAGCGTATTTCAGCCAAAGCTTATAGAAAACAGCGTTACATGTGGGGTTATCATCCATTTTACCATCTCTATCACAATCTGAACCGGTCAATGATTTAGCCACTTTTGGACCGTATTTATCTACATCTGCTTGGGATGGCATGACGGTTATAGTCACCTGTGGTGATTGTGCAATAAAGTCTGCGACATCTTTATAACTCGAAAATTCTTCTTTAGAAATTAAGTGACTGATATCTTGTACGGTTGGTTTCTTTGCGGACAAAGCAAATGAAATTAACATTGAGCTTGTCGCTAGTAATATCAGAATAAAACACTTCATTTAAATTTCCACAGCCTCGTGATTTTAGTGATTGAAGTATATACCCGTTACCATTCAAAGTGCACTCTGAAACAAGCATCTTAAATGGCAACGGGTATACAAGCTAATAATCGGTTTGGTATACACCCAACTAAATAGTGTTAATTGCATCCCTGATTTGGGATGAATCTTCATTTTACTCATCCCAAGAATGGGATGAGTGAAAAACCCTAAAACCACAAAGTACATAACAGACTGATTTTATTGGTAAAAAAAAGTGGCACGACTTTGGCTATATTAACCGTATATTCAATATAACTTAGGTCTGTTATGGACATCATCAAGCAAACTAAGAAGCCATTTTATAAAAAGAAAGTTTTTGTCACTACTGCTGGCGTAATAGCGCTTGCTGCTTTTCTTATTGCTAGTACTCAAATGAACATTTCTGCATTTTCAGTGCAAAGTAACTCGGTGATTACCGCAGTAGTTGAACAAGGTGATTTTGATATTAAAATCTCTGGCCCAGGTATTTTGGCGCCAAGAGATGTTCGTTGGGTAGCTAGTACTGTGTCAGGTAAAGTCGAACGTATCCTTGTTAAGCCGGGTGCACAGGTTGAAAAAGGGCAATTGATAGTCGAATTGGTTAATCCTGAATTAGACCAAATGGTAGAAGAGTTACACTGGGAAGTTGAAGCCATGCAGGCACAAACTCGTGCTTTAAAAGTGAGTCAAGACACTCAGTTACTTGACATGCAAGCCAGTGCCTTAGCAACACAAATGCAATATGAAAAAGCAAAAATGCGTCTAGATGCAGAATCACGATTAATTAAAGTCGGCAATTCTACCGTTTCAAAATTAGACTTTGAGTCATCTAAACTGACCGTAAACCAATTAGGCAAAACCATTGAAATTAATAAATTGAGAGCAAAGCAATTAGTGCTGAACTTAGCCGCTCAATTTGAAGCACAAACGGCTTTATTGAATAAGTTAAATAAAAAGTATGAAAGAGCACAATTTCAACTGGCTTCACTCAATGTGAAAGCATCACTCGCTGGCGTTTTACAAGCTATGCCATTAGAGCTTGGCCAACGTGTAGCTATTGGTGGCAATATTGCTAAATTCGCTAAAAAAGGCGATTTGATAGCTGAACTTAAGGTTCCTGAACTTAATGCTGGCGATATCATTATTGGCCAATACGTTAGTATTGATACTCGCTTTAATCAAATACAAGGTAAGGTCACTCGCATTGACCCAGCAGTTGTAAATGGCACTGTTCAGGTTGATGTTGAGTTAACTTCAAAACTGCCAGATGAAGCAAGGCCAGATCTTTCTATCGATGGTGAAATATTCATTACCCAGAAAAAAAGTAGCTTGTTTGTTAGACGTCCTGCTTTTTCTCAAGCAAATCAAACCATGGCGATTTACCTAGTTAATCATGAACAAACGACAGCGCAACAAACCCCGGTGGAATTTGGCTTATCGTCAAGTGTTGATATTGAAGTGCTTAACGGATTAAAAGTAGGGGATAGGATTATCGTTTCAGAGCAAACCAGTTTTGAACGCCATAAATTAATTACCTTGAATTAGATAAATTATTAAAAGACATTTAAAAAATAGAACAAAAACAACTAAAAATTAAACTAACAACATCATGAATAAGAAAGGAATAACCGATGAAAACATTAATTAAGTTAACTAATCTGAAAAAAGTATTCTCTACCGATGAAGTCGAAACGCATGCGCTTAGTGATATTAATTTAGAGGTTAAACAAGGTGAGTATTTATCTATTTCTGGCCCATCTGGTTGTGGAAAATCAACCTTATTATCATTATTAGGTCTGTTAGATACCAGTTCGGGTGGCTGTTATAACTTAAACGGTCATGATGTGGTCGATATTAATGGTAAACAAAGAGCGGCAATTCGCAATAAAGAAATTGGTTTTGTATTTCAGTCTTTTAACTTAATCAGTGAACTGACAGTTGCAGAAAATGTTGCACTGCCATTAACTTACCGAAAAGATTTAAGCAAAGCAGATCGGGCTGAGTTAGTTAAAACGGCACTTGAAAAAGTCGATATGGGCCATCGCACTAAGCATTACCCTTCACAACTTTCTGGTGGACAGCAGCAACGCATTGCGGTTGCTCGAGCTATTGCTGGTAATCCGTCGATCATTCTTGCCGATGAACCAACGGGTAACCTTGATTCAAAAAATGCTGAGTTAGTGATGGGCTTGTTAGATAAGTTGCATGCTGAAGGAGCAACGATTTGTATGGTTACTCATGATCCAAGAGGCGCAAAACGTGCAGAACGAGTCATTGAAATTTTTGATGGTCGCATTGTTTCAGATTCACCAACAATGCCAAGCCAAATTGAAGAAGCGGTTGCTTAAGGAAAGATGATGGATATTTTATCGGATATAAATTTTGCCCTACGCACGTTAATTAAAAACCCTAAGTTCACCGCGTTAACTGTTTTTGTAATGACTACAGGATTAACCTTATGTATTTACATGTTCAGTTTTATCCATGGCACAATGGTTGCGCCATTACCTTTTGAAAATGGCGATCGCATTAGAGCCGTAGATACTATTCATAATGGTATGGAGTACCAAGGTACTAGCTTTAGAGTTCATGATTTTGAAGATTTAAAAAAGCGTGTGCAAAGTTATGAGGTATTTGATGCCTACGATCAAAGTACAGTAAACCTTAGTACCAGTGATCGTGCCGTTAGATATACCGGACACTATGTTACAGAGAGCTTTTTTGAAATATCAGACGCAAAACCATTATTAGGCCGCTTGATTACCAATGAAGATGGTTTATCAGGTGCAGAGCCTGTGGCAGTGATTAGTCATACCATTTGGCAAAATATGTTTGCCGGTGATAATAATGTTTTAGGAAAAAAACTAAGAATCAATAGCAAGCCAACAACCGTCGTTGGTGTTATGCCAGACAGTTATCAATTCCCCAGTGCTGGTAGGGTTTGGATGCCTTTCACTACCACAGGTAAAGGTGTAGCCCGTAAAGATGGTCACTATGTTGCTGTGTATGGCGTACTTAAAGCCGGAGTAACAGATAAACAAGCAGATGCAGAGTTGCAGGTTTTAATGGCTGAGTTAGCCGAAAGTTATCCTAAACTTAACTCAACTATTTCAGCCCATGTGTGGACATTACAAGCTGCAGCTATGGGCAGTGGCACCACAATAATTATATTGGCAATGGAGTTAGCGGTAGGTTTTATCTTGTTATTAGCCTGTATCAATGTCGGTAACTTATTGCTCTCAAGAGCAACTGAGAAAGGTAAAGAAACAGCGATTCGCACTGCACTAGGTGCGCCTAGAACAAGATTGGTTATGCAGATGATGTGGGAATCAATGCTTATTTGTGTTATTTCAGGTGTATTAGCGGTACTATTTTCCGGCTTATGGCTAGAAGCGGCTAATAAAGACGTATTGGAATCCTTCCCATTTGATCCGCCTTTTTGGTGGCATCTTCAAATCACCCAAGCCTCGTTAATTGCGGCAGTTGTGATCACGTTAGTGACGGCATTTATCACCGGAATTTTACCAGCATTAAAAGCAACCTCGGGTGACTTTAATGCTACGTTAAGAGATGGTACTCGTGGCGCACAAAGTAAAGCTTCGGGTCGCTTGAGTAAAATGATTGTTATATCAGAAGTGGTACTTTCTTGTGCATTATTATTACTGTCAACAGGTATGGTTTATTCCGTCAATCAGCAAAATAATATTGACTATGGCACTACGGTTGAAGATATCTTTACCGCAAGGGTTGGTTTACCTGAAGTTGGATATGAAAGCGATGAAAAAAGACAACAGTACTATCAAAATCTTGCTGAAAGTTTAATAGTTGAGCCGGAAATATCAGGGGTTAGTTTCACTCGAGCATTACCGGGCAATGGTGCTAGTTATGAAAATATTGCCTTAGATAATGTTGATTATGGCAAAAACCCACAATATCCAAGGTCAAGCTCTGTTGGGGTAGCACATAACTACTTCTCAGTGATGGAAATGAATTTACGTGAAGGTAGGGTGTTTGATTCGCGAGATAAAACTGATAGCCCACTAACTGCTGTGGTTACTGATAATTTTGTTAATAAATTCTTTAAAGATGGCGACGTACTTGGCAAGCGTTTTAAGTTTGTTGAAACGGATAAAGACTGGTATACCGTTATTGGTGTGGTTAATGACGTTATTCACGGTCAACCAATGTCATTTAATATTGAGAAGCCAACGGCATTTATTTCAATTCAACAAATACCGAAGCGCTATATTTCAGTTGTTATTAAGACTGAGGCTGACAATGCAGCAAGTGTTACTGGTTTATCTGAACGCGTTGTTGATATTGCGCTGAAAGTTGAGCGCGATGCACCTTTATATGATGTGCAAACTTTACGTAACTTTATTACGGGTCGTAATGCCGGAATGAACTTTATCAGTGAGTTGTTTTTGGTGTTTGCTGCCGCCTCTATGGTGCTGGCGTTTAGCGGTATTTATGGTGTTATGTCGAATACTATCGTACAAAAAACACAAGAAATTGGTATCAGGCGTGCATTAGGTGCTGATAATAGTGATATCTATAAACATTTTATTAAGCAAGGAATTAAGCAGTTAGTGATTGGTTTAGCTATAGGTTTACCTATGGGGGTGGCGCTAGTGACTATGTTAGAAGCGTCATCAATAGCTCAAGGGTCGTTAATGTTGTACTTTATTATTCCTGCCTTTATTAGTGCGGTAATGTTATTGGCTATTTATTATCCCGTGCAAAGAGCATTAAAGATGGAGCCATGTGCTGCGTTAAGGCATGAATAGTAGAGGTTGAACCCTACTCAAATTAACTAAGTTTCAAAAAGCCTTTTCATAGAAAAGGCTTTTTGTCATAGTAACTTATCACTATTTACTCCTATTAATTTTTACCAGTACCAAAGAACAGGAAATTTTTGTGTCCCATATCCTTATCGCTGATGATGATGCCAGCATAGTAGCCGCCTTACGTTTATTTTTAAAAAGTGAAGGCTTTAAGGTAACAACTGCAACCAGTCCCGCTGAGGTTGAGTTTTTAATCAAATCTAATGAAATAGACCTAGCGTTAATAGATCTCAACTATCAGCTAGATACTACTTCAGGTATCGAAGGGGTAGAGCTTACCCAAAAATTGAAAAATTATGATGCTAATATAGCGGTAGTTTGTATGACAGGTTGGGCTACTGTTGAGATCGCAGTACAAGTTATGCAGTCTGGCGCTGGAGATTTCATTCAAAAGCCGTGGGAAAATGATAGGTTATTATCGGTGATTAATAATCAGTTAGCGTTAAGGCAGCAAACGAAAAACAATCTAAAACTGACTGAAGAAAATAATAATTTAAAACAACAAATTGCCGTGTTAGATGGTAATGATATGGTGGCTGAATCTGCAGCGATGAAAAGCTTACTTGCTACACTTGAGCAAATTTCAAAGGCGGATATCAATATTCTAATCACGGGTGAAAACGGCACAGGCAAAAGCTTATTGGCCAGTCATATTCATCAATTGAGTACGCGGGCAGATAATACTTTTGTATCGGTTAATATGGGAGCAATCACAGATTCTTTATTTGAAAGTGAAATGTTTGGTCATGTTAAGGGCGCATTTACTGATGCGAAAGAAAATCGTATTGGCCGCGTTGAGTTAGCAGAGCACGGCACTTTATTTTTAGATGAAATTGCCAACATCCCTCTGGCTCAGCAAGCTAAGTTACTTAGGTTATTAGAAGAGCACCAATACGAAAAAGTTGGCGCGAGTAAAACTCAACAAGCAAATATTAGGGTGATCAGTGCTACCAATAGTGATTTGCCACAAATGGTAAAAGAGAAAAGCTTTCGCCAAGATTTACTGTTTCGTTTAAATACCTTTGTCGTTGAAATTCCGCCATTAAAAGCACGTCTTGATGATATTTTACCTATGGCTAGAGCGTTTATAGTGAAATGTGCAGCGAGATATAACAAGGCGGTACCTAAATTGTCAGCTCAAGCTGAGCAGCAGTTATTAGCGTATCAATGGCCTGGAAATGTCCGAGAATTAAGCCATACCATAGAAAGAGCGACCTTGTTAGCTAGCGATGAAATTCTTTCTGAGCACTTAATGTTGGTTGACACTGTTAACGAACCCGCTCCAGAAACTTTATCAATTGATCATTATGCTTTTGAAGATGAAATGACTATGGATGACATTGAAAAATTGGTGATTGAGCAACGATTAAAACTCAATAAAGGTAATGCTTCTGACGCCGCTAAATCATTAGCGATGAGTCGCAGTGCTTTTTACCGTCGCTTAGACAAGTTTGGACTTTAATTGATGGCTGATGGCTCTTTTGAAAAACGCATACTTACTACGGTACTATGGGCTGTTTTACCCTGTTATTTCCTCGCTATTTTTTTACTGTGGTCTATCGAGGCCTCTTTTTATTTACAAGCGCTAGTAACTATTTTTTTGTCGGCTATTGTTGGCTTTTCTTGCCATCATTTTTATTATGATATTAAAGATCAGTTTATTTCGTTAGCGAATTTGGTCGAAGCTTTAAATGTAGGTGATTTTTCGCTGCGTGGTAAAGCGGAAAAAGGCCAAAGTGGACATAGTGACTTAATTAGACAAGTCAACAAGTTAGCAGATTCACTCACTACTGCTCGTTATGACTTTAAAGAGAGTCAGCTACTGCTAGCCAAAGTGATTAAACAAATTAAAGTCGCCATTATTTCCTGTGATCAACAAGGTAAAATTACCATGGTAAACCCAGAGACTGAGTTGTTACTGGGATTAAATGAGTCGAAATTACGCCATAAAACATTAACTGATGTGAATTTAGGCAAGTTAACTGAGTTGAAGTCTAATTCGATAGAAAGACTGACTTTAGGTTCTCGTACTGCTCGTTGGCATATTTTCAAAGATGGCTTTCGTGATCAAGGACAGCAACATAGCTTATATATATTTTCAGATTTAGACTTATTATTAAGCCAGCAAGAGCAAGAAGCCTGGAAGAATTTGGTTAGAGTATTAAGTCATGAAATTAATAACTCATTAGCACCTATTATTTCGTTAGCTTCTACGTTAGATAAATTAACTGCGCGAAGTGAAATTGAATTGGATGATAAAGAAGATATTCAATCCGGCTTAAAGATAATTCAAGATAGAGCCACCAGCTTAAAACATTTCTTGGCAGGTTACCGAGTACTTACCCATTTACCACAAGCTAAACTGAAGTCTGTTGATATTATTCCAGTTATTGAGCAGCTAGTATCGTTACTTAACTACCCAGTGAAGTTAAGCGCACCAGAACAAGTCATATTGAAGGTAGATATCGCGCAGTTAGAGCAGTGCCTAATTAACCTATTAAAGAATGCCCATGAAGCTTCAGGAACTCATAGTGAAATTGATTTACTGATAAAAGAGAAAGCCAATCAAGTTGTTATATATATTTTAGACAAAGGACCAGGTATACAAAACTTAGACAATGTCTTTGTGCCTCTGTTTACCACTAAAATTCAAGGTACAGGTATAGGGCTATCGTTGTGCAAACAAATTATAGAAGGGCATCAAGGGCAATTACACCTATCGAATAGAGCTGAAGGTGGCTGTCAGGCTGAAATTAACTTACCGCGATAAAAAGGAAGTTTTTTTGCCAAGCTAAATAGTGTGATAGCGCTAACTTCCGTTGTCGCTTGGAAAGTATGCTTTAATGGTGAGCATAAATTTATTGATGTTAAAGGAATAGATTGGATGAACGAACCAAATATATCACGTTGGACTTTGATCAGAGACATGTTTGTTTTTCAAGTTAAGCTAGCGATGGATGCTGTTCGTGATCTGTTGTTAAGCCCAGTATCAATTATCTGCGGACTTGTGGATATTTTTAAAGGGAACTCACTTTCTAATAGCTATTTTCATCGATTAATGACTTTAGGTCAGCAAAGTGATGGCTGGCTAAACTTGTTTGGTAAGCATAGCTACGATTCTAGCAAGGGCGATGAAAACTTAAGTGATATGGACAATACACCCGCTAAGGTTGATGCGAATGTTGACCAACTATTTTCCCAAGTTGAATCCTTATTAAAAGAGCAACATGGCAAAGGGGGCTTAACCGCTTCAGCTAAAACTACAATCGATCGTTACCTCAATAAAATAGTGGAGAAAAAAGACTCTGAACTTCCAAAATAGTTGAGTCTTTTCGTCAAGATAAAAATGGCTTGTACTCGATATAGTTGTTTTAACTATATGTACTATTATCTAAGCTTAGGCCTGATAACCATTCATTAATGCTTGCCAGTTATCATCAGTAAAATAAAACTGTGTTAGTTTATTCAATTCTTTTAAGAATGAACGCTGTAAGCGAGCCATATTATCTTGTTTCCATTGTGTATTAACCGGATTGGTACGTAATTCACCGCGGTCAAAGTCAATTAAAAAAACTTGCTCTTTATCATCAAGAAGAATGTTATGGCTATTCAAGTCATGATGATAAATACCATGGTGATGAAAACGTTTAATAGTGGCTCCAATACGTCGCCAAACATCATTAGTTAAAGTATGTTCACTTAGTACTGCCACTAAATCTTGTGCGTGTTGAATCCTGCTAGAGAGTAAATCTGCTTTATAAGTTAGACCTTGTTGAATAACGCGATAGGCAATAGGCTCAGGTGCTGGCAGTTGTAGAGTATTCATATGACGTAATAAAGCAAACTCACTTGCCGCGCGAGTTTTTTCTAAGCCGTTAAACCAGTATGAGTCATTAATTATTTTACCAATTAAACCACCACGGTAATAATGACGTAATACCCAATCATGCTTGATATTATTACTATCGTTATAGGCAACAAACCAAGTGGTACCTCGACCTTGTGCAGAGCCGGTCACCGCATTTTGTTGCTGCCAATAACTTGGATTAAGCATGTCGACACTAAAATCGTTAATAAGCGTTTTATTGAAAAAGTAAGTGGCCTTACCTTGTTCTAGCTTAGAGAATTTTGCATTGGCTATTGCTTGCTTCAAGAGTTATCTCCCAATGGCTTGGTGCCAGTATCTATAGTAGCTAGCAGTCTTTGTACTTCAAGCAAGCTTATATCGCTAGCTCCTTGGTTTGCTAATACTACGTTAAACGCATTTTCACCAAGTATTTTTTGTTGGTTTGGCTGTTGTAATAAGGTGTTCACTTCATTGAAAAGTTGAGTACTAGGCTTGTTTGAAGAAAGCTCTACAATGGCCTTTTCTTGTCTTAATTTTTGCATTATTTCATTGAAGTTACTCATGTTGTGACCAACGATAATAGGCTTGTTAAATAATGCCGGCTCTAATGGATTGTGGCCACCGATTTCGCTAAAACTACCACCCATAGTAACAATGTCACTTAAATCAAAGGCAGCCATTAATTCCCCCAAACTGTCGAGTAACCATACTTGCTCATCACTAATTACTTTATTTTCACTGCGCTTTAGCAATGATAAGTCATGCTCAAGACAAAGCTTAGCGACTTGTTCAAAACGCTCTGGATGTCGTGGTACTAGCACCAATAATAACTGAGGGTAGTGAGGTAGTAGTTCTTTAAAAGCGCTTAAAGCAATAACTTCATCACCCTCATGGGTGCTGGCTACTAACCAAATTGCTCGTTTTTCTTGATTGTTATCAGCAAAAAGTAATTTAGATAACTCACCCTTTTTGTCTATTACTTGTTCGCTAACATTGATATCAAATTTTAAATTACCGCTATTTATACAGCGATTATTTTGTGCACCTAATTGAACAAAATGTTCTAAGTTATCTTGGCTTTGGGTTAATATTTTATCGAAGTGGTTTAAGCAGGGTTGAATCAATGGGCTAATTTTTTGATAACTCGTTAAAGACTTTTGAGATAAACGTCCGTTAATTAATAGTAATTTAATCTTTTTCTGAGCACATTGAGAAATTAGGTTCGGCCACAATTCTGTTTCCATAAAAATCATCATCTTAGGTTTTAGTCGTTGCAGAAATAATGCCGTACAAGGAAATAAATCTAATGGTAAATAACCGTGTTGCACACGATTGCCAAATAACGACGTAACTTGCGCTGAACCCGTAGGGGTGAAAGAGGTGATCGTAATAGGTAACTCAGGGTAAGTGAGTAATAATTTTTCGATAAAGCTTTTCAGCGCGATAACTTCCCCGACACTCGCGGCATGAACAACGATTCCTCCTTGCTGGTAAGGTTTTGGAAAAAATCCCAGCCGTTCAAACACACGTTGACGATAAGCTTTATTGCTTTTAGAACGAATAAGTAAAAAAATGAGCAGTAGTGGCAGTAATAGCAATAGTAAAATACGGTAAATTAGC
>Ga0209292_1006573_pt1 | contig 11367 bp, 6 predicted proteins | sample GOMGulsemesocosm_2_FD_184634 | JGI IMG/M metagenome (GOLD analysis project Ga0209292, IMG submission 184634) | Methane-oxidizing microbial communities from mesocosms in the Gulf of Mexico - GOM9C Gulf of Mexico (SPAdes) (version 2) | ecosystem: Environmental > Aquatic > Marine > Cold seeps...
ACACGTTGTGATAGGTCCCATAACTGTGTAGTGGTCGCTCTTGTGCATCCATGCACCCGCGACATTCGGACTCCTGTCCATCAAACGATTTAGCGCCGAGGCAGCGATCGTCGCTCGCGGAGCGAGTGCAACAACGTTATGGTGTATACCGTCAGTATAGCGGCTGCGTGGGGCTTCCCCACCTTGCTTTATTCTTGTTTCCTCGAACGATGTTCGAGGGACTACGAATCGAGGAAGTAGGTCATTGCCAGACACCCATTCAGAAAAAGGGCTCAGTCGAAAGACTGAGCCCTTTTTCGTATGGGTGTGGCAATGACCGGTATGATATTGATTGCTTTCCATCGCCCGTCGCTGACGCAGTCAGTGCAACCCAGTCAATAGACCACTTAGCAGAACAGCAACAGTGATTGCCAGACGCATATCTCGGAATGTTTCCTTTGTCTTCTGGACTAAGGGACCGACCTAACGGAAACTTTAGGTACTATTCAATCCTTTTGCGTTCTAGTCTTTAGAGAATCACCATGACCGGTATGATATTGACTGCTTTCACTCGCCTCGCAATATGCTCCCAGCATTGCTCTACTACCGACATCCCATGCCGGCATGTCGCTGACGAAGTCAGTGCAATCCAGTCAATAGGCCGCTTAGCAGAACAGTCACAGCTATTGCCAAACGCATATCTCGGAATGTTTCCTTCGTCCTCCGGGCTAAGGGAAAGTCTTCACGGAAACTTTGGCGACTATCAAGAGCTTTTACGTTCTAGCTTTCCTTAATCTAAATTATGAATATTCAATGGTTTTGTAATAGATTCCTCAGCTATCGGTATGAATGTACAGACGCATACAGGACAATTTAGTGGAAATGTATCTAACAGATACAGTTTGAATAATATAAATGTTTTATACAGGGTCTTGGTTTCTCTAAGTTTTAATAGCCAATTAAACGAGTATTTACAAAAATATTATAGAGATAATGCTTTAAAATTAAATACTAAATTAACTGGATAAGTCACTGTTTATCTGAGTTTTATTATTGCTAGTAATGAGACTGTAATTTTTTTGTTAAAGAAATTGTTTTATGCACTTGTGTTCTTAAATATGCGCCCCATATCTCTTTTAAGAACTTAATAAAATAATAATGAATTAGGAATTTAAATGACTTCTCCAATGAAAGCGCTAAACGCAAAGCAACACGGTAACATCAAAATTAAAAATGAATTAAATATTGAAGGCACTAAAAATCAACAGATTTTGCCATTATTAGTTCATGAGTTTGCAAAAGCGGGTTCAGCTATGCCTGTTATTTTTATTCGCCCAAATGAAGGCGAAAAGTCAGTACAACCAGCGGCATTGTTAGGACTTAAGCCTGAAGAGAATTTATTTCAAAAAGATGGTAAGTGGGTCGGTGAATATTTGCCAGCAGTAGTTACTCATCATCCATTTGCAATGGTTCCTACACAGGGTGATGAAAACCGCTTACAAATGCTTATTAACGAAGACAGCACATTAGTCAACGAAGAAGAGGGTGATGCACTATTTGAAGGTGATGAGCAAACTGATTACCTCAAAAAGCGTATGGAATCACTGTCTAACTATTTTAGCAGCATGCATGTTACTCGTGAGTTCTGTGATTACATTAGTGAGAAAGAGCTTTTAATCGAGCAAACACTAACAATTGAGATCAATGGTGAAAAAGTTCAATTGAACGGTTTATTATTGGTTGATGAAAAGAAATTACATGAATTGTCAGATGAAGATTTCCTTGAGCTACGTAAGCGTGGTTATTTATCGCCAATCTTCGCACACTTAAGCTCATTACATCATGCAAATAAATTAGCGAAATTAAAAGCGGATCAAGCTTAGTATAAATTTTGCTACTAAGGTCTTCTTCGGAAGACCTTTTTTATTTGATCTTAACTTGTTATTACAGTTCCAATCGAATTTCGAATACTAGCGACTATGGCTCTTACACATTCCATTCTTGAATAGTTTGGCCTGACAATAAGTGCAATTTTTCGAATTGGCGATGGGCTATTAAAAGGTATATAACATATATTTTCTTGTGCTTGGTTGTATGTAGCCAGTGCCGGTAATAACGTGACACCGATTCCGCTACCTACCATATGCCGTAACGTTTCTAAACTTGTTGCCTGAAAACTTGTATTCTCTTTAGCACCCGCAGAAAAACAATATCCTAAAGCTTGATCCTTTAAGCAATGACCATCTTCTAATGTAAGAATACTTTGGTCGTGCAGGTCGTTCAGTGTCATCTCTTTTAGTGGGGATAATTCATGACTTGTCGGTGTTACTAAAATAAATGGTTCATCAAACAAATGGTAACTATCAAATTTTTCCATCTCCTCTAAATATGGCAAAACAAGTACATCTAGTTTACCTTCATCTAATTGCTGCAATAAATCTTTAGTTTGCTTTTCATGCAAGTAGAATTGTACTTTGGGCATATTGACTGTCAAATCTTTCATGATGTGCGGTAAAAGATATGGGGCAAGAGTTGGAATTAGGCCTACATGTAAATCACCAGCTAAAGGGTCGAGCAGATTTTTTGCACTGCGCTCAAAATCTTCAGCTGCTTGTAATACTTTGCGCGCATCCTTTACTAGTTTCTCGCCAGCGGGCGTGAGCATGACATTGTGTCTATGCCGTTCGACTAATTGGAGTCCAAGTTGTTGCTCTAACTTCATCAATTGTCCACTTAACGTAGGTTGACTCACAAAGCATGCACTTGCTGCTTTACCAAAATGTCTAAATTTTTCTATAGCGCTTAAGTACTCAAGGTCGCGAATTTTTATCATAGATCGTTACAATTGTTAGTCATAAATTATTTAGTATTTCCAATGATATATTAAGCATAAAAAGAAGCAATTTTACTTTTGCAATTCATTATCTGAATAATTTGTAACAGTCCAGATTTGGCGTTTATAAAATATATAGGTAGGTTAAAGATTAAACGTTTAATTGGAATATATTATGCCATTACCTTTATTGTTAGTAGGAGCTGCTATTGGTTCATTGTTAGCTCATGATAATCAGAAAGACTTTCTCGCAGCTCAGGACAAAGACCGCTTTATTACCTCTAAAACTGATACTGGGAGAGAGCCATCGGAGATTCTACCTAGCCCCAAAAAAACCGCACTAGTGCCAGGCAGTCTCGTGTGTTGTGAGGTTTATGAAGCATTTATTCATACCGGTGTTGTTGTTGATGACAACACTATTGTCGAATTACATGGCAGTGGGTTAATCAGAGCCGTATCTAAAGAACGATTTTTACAACAACGGAGTGGGAAAAATATATTCATTGCCTGCGATCGTTCAGGGGCCCCTTTGATTTTTAACTCAATCGATCAGTTGGCGACTCAAGATGTTTTTAACTTTTATGAATATAATTTATTGACTAGCAACTGCTATAGACACACCTGGAGATGGCTAACGGGTATAGACATAGCAATTGAGTCATTTGGTGATTTTAACGGAAAATTAACCAGTAAATTAGGTGAGGAAATATACTGGGATGTTGTTCTTTAGTCTGATGATTCATAATTAGTTGTTGAATTTAACATAGTTTTAACGTAAAAAATAACTAGGCATTTTGCTTATAGCCGATATTTATATCAATATTTGGGTTTTATAGGGTGAATATTGTTCAGTTTGTTGCGATTTAATACAATTTGATATTTGATTGTTAATTAAAGGTTGCATTGGCATTATGTTTGTAAGGGTAAATTATATACCTATTGATTTAATTCATTTCTCTTTGAGAAAACAAGGAATAACGCATGTCAAATTACTACCAACGAAGCGCTATTGCGCTTTTTGTAACTTCAGTCATTACATCGGCTCCCGTTTTTGCTGCTGAGGATGATAAAGCTAAAGCTAAAACCGTAAAAAAAGATATTGAGAAAATCTCTGTTATTGGCTCCCGAGCTGCACCTCGCTCAGCGGCAGATTCAGCAGTACCCGTTGATATTATCGATGGTAGTGAAATCGCCGGCCAGGGCCCTTCTGACATGGTCAGTTTACTCCAAAATGTTGTGCCTTCTTTTAACGTTAACGATCAACCAATCAACGATGCTTCAACCTTAGTTCGACCAGCTAACTTACGAGGCTTGGCCTCTGATCACACATTAATTTTAGTCAATGGAAAACGTCGTCATCGTAGTGCGGTTATTACGTTCTTGGGTGGTGGCTTATCAGATGGGGCACAAGGCCCTGATATATCCGTTATTCCTTCGTTGGGGATTCGACAAGTTGATGTTCTTCGTGATGGTGCTGCAGCACAATATGGCTCAGATGCAATAGCTGGTGTTATGAACTTTACGCTCAAGAATGATAGTGAAGGAGGCATGTTTGAGGTTAAGTATGGTGAATTTTTTGAGGGTGATGGTGATGGTGTTCAAATCTCGGGTAACTTAGGTTTACCGCTCACTGAAGATGGTTTTGTTAATACATCATTTGAATGGAAGAAGTCTGATCCAACTAGTCGTAGTGTTCAGCGTGATGATGCACAGGCACTTATTGATAATGGAAATAGCGCTGTAGCCACACCGGCCCAAGTTTGGGGGTCGCCTGAATTTAAACAAGATATCAAAGTATTCATTAATGCGGGTCTCGACCTTGGCAATGGTAATGAGGCTTATGCGTTTGGTAATGTTGCAAAACGGGATGTTGAAGGGGGCTTTTATTACAGAAACCCGCACACACGTGGTGGAGTGAATAGCAATATACTTAGCGTAGCTGATGTAAATGGAGATGGTCAGTTAACCTTGAACGGTGATGGTGACGTCAACGAAGGGTATAATATGTTACTCGTTGGCGATCTAACGAGTGATATGAGTGGAAATTGTCCGACGACAATTAGAACAGGACAAACCATCGGCGGTAGTACAAGCCTCGCTGGTTACAACGTGTTAACGGATCCATTGTATATTGCCCAAGTTCAAAATAATCCCAATTGTTTTGCTTTTAACGAAATGTTACCAGGTGGCTTTACCCCTAAATTTGGTGGAACTGTAACTGATACATCATTGGTATTAGGTACTAAGGGTGAAATGGGGGATGAAATTTTTTACGATGTAAGCCTATCCCATGGTCGAAATGAAGTTAACTATAAACTGACTGGATCAATTAACCCATCATTGGGACCTAAAACGCCAACAAGTTTTAGCCCTGGTAGTTATGTACAGCAAGAAGATATGCTCAATATCGATTTATCGAAAACGGTTGAAATTGGTTATGACGAGCCAATGAATGTAGCCGGTGGTTTTGAATATCGTAACGAATCTTATCAATCAATTGCTGGTGATCAAGAATCTTGGGAAATTGGTCCATTAGCATCTCAAGGATTCGGAATTGGTTCTAATGGTTTTCCTGGGTTATCAGCAAGAAGTGCAGGTAAAACGAGCCGTAATAGTGTGGCACTCTATTTAGATACCGAAGTCTACTTTACGGAAAACCTCATGGTTGGTACTGCAATACGTTTTGAAGATTTTTCTGATTTTGGTAATACAACCAAAGGAAAAATTTCAGCGCGTTGGGAGTTTATGGAAGATTGGGCTGTGCGTGGTGCACTTAGCACTGGTTTTAAGGCGCCAACTATTGGCCAAACAACGGTGCGTAATGTAACTACGGCTTTTGGTACTGATGGTGCATTGATTGATCGTGCGACATTACCACCCACAGATCCTATTGCCGTTAAAAAAGGCGCAACACTGTTGACACCAGAAGAGTCAAATAGCTATAGCTTTGGCGTAGTGGGTGAATTTGATAATGGTATATTTTTAACTATTGATTATTTCAGCATCGAAGTAACAGATCGAATTTCTACGACCTCTGGCATTAAGTTATCGGATCAAGATCGAGCCGAGCTGATTGCTGCAGGAGTGTCTGATGCTTCTAGCTTTACAGAAGTGTCCTATTTTACTAATGACTTTGATACAAGGACTCAAGGTATAGATATTGTTGCCAGTTATGACATGGATATGTTTGGCGGTGAAACTAAATTCTCATTCGCTTATAACTGGACCGAAACGGTTGTGAATAGAGCCTCTGACAACATTTCAAATGAACGTATCATTATGCTCGAAGATAACTTACCGGCACTGCGTTATAACATAACCGCTAATCACACTAATGGTAACTGGCGCTTCCTAAGCCGTATTCGTTATGCGGGTGCAATTTATGAAGATCATTTAGATTCTGGTCTACCATTTGATGTGGGTTCAGAAGTTGTATTTGATGCTGAAGTTGCTTACAACGTGAATGACAATTGGAAACTTACTGCTGGGGCGACGAATTTATTTGATGAAACGCCAGACGAAATCACGCCTTATGATACAGAGATTGCAGGTTCAAAATACCCAACAACATCACCAATCGGCATTAATGGTGGTTACTACTACATGAAAGCGACTTACAACTTCTAGTTTGTATAAGTTTGCATAATAAAAAGCCTCTTTGAAATCTTCAAAGAGGCTTTTTTATATCTAGCATTTACTTATTTAGGAGGCATACGAATAGCGGCGTCTAATCGGATAGTTTCACCATTAATATAACTATTCTCAATCATATGAATGGCAAGTCTGCCAAATTCACTAGGGTAACCTAAACGTTTCGGAAATTGGACATTAGCGACTAATGATTCTTGCACATTATCTGGCATGCCAAGTAACAAAGGTGTCCCCATAATGCCCGGTGCAATTGTATTAACCCGAATACCAGAACGGGCTAAATCACGCGCCATTGGCAGAGTCATACCAACAATCCCACTTTTACTTGCTGCATAAGCTGCTTGACCCATTTGCCCTTCATAAGCGGCAACTGATGCTGTATTAATGATGATGCCGCGCTCTGAGCTCTCACCATGTACTTCATTACGCGCCATCATTTGCGCAGCGACACGTGCAACATTAAAGGTGCCGATTAGGTTAATGCTAATTGTCTTTGAGAACGAAGCCAATGGCTGTGCGTTACCATCACGATCTAACACTTTTTTTGCAGGGGCTATGCCAGCGCAATTTACACAAATATCTACTTTAGAAAACTTCGTTAATACCTGTTCAAACGCTGCTTCAACAGAAGCATCGCTGGTGACATCCGTTTCAATGAATAATGCTTTGTCGCTGCCTAATTCTGTAACGACCAAGTCACCGGCCTCTTGATTGACATCTAAAATGGCAACTTTAATGCCCACTTTGACAAATTCTTCGACTGTTGCGCGGCCAAGACCTGAAGCACCGCCCGTAACAACCGCAATTGTATTAATCGTATCCATTTTACTCTCTTTATTTATTGGGGTTAGTCTTTCAACAGATCGCGGGCAATAATCACACGCTGAATTTCACTCGTTCCTTCGTAAATAGCTGTCAAACGTACATCACGAACAAAACGCTCAACAGGGTATTCTTTAATGTAACCAGCGCCGCCCAGTAATTGTAATGCCGTATAACAAGCATCGTTTGCTTTCTCTGACGCAAATAACTTCGCCATTGAAGCAGATGTACCAAAAGGCAAGCCATTGTCTTTATTGTAAGCTGCTTGCATCAATAATAAACGTGCTGCTTCAAGTTCGGTATAACGATCACTGACCATCCACTGCAACCCTTGGAAATTAGACAACGGTTGTCCAAATTGCTTACGTTCTTTGATATATGCACTCGCATAATCCATCGCTTCTAAGCCAATGCCTAATGCCAAAGAACCGATGCCAATTCTTCCGCCAGCAAGTTCAGCAATGGCAATCTTGAAACCTTTATTAAGGCCGCCTAACAATGCCGTTTTAGGAATAACACAATCATTAAAGCTTACTTCACAAGTCGAAGAGGCGCGCTGTCCCATCTTATCTTCAGGTTTAGCGATATTCATACCTGGCGTATTTTCATCAATTAAGAAACAGCTTATTCCTTTACCGCGTGCAGCACTTGGATCTGTAACAGCCCAAACAACAAACACACCCGCAAATTTCGCTGATGTGATAAATATTTTACTACCGTTTAAAATAAAATTATCACCATCACTTACAGCGGTAGTACGCATTGCCGATGGATCAGAGCCCGCACTAGGTTCTGTTAAACAAAAAGCACCGGCTAAAAACTCACCATTACAAAACTTTGGTAAATAATGCGATTTTTGTTCTTCATTACCAACGGCTTGAATCACTTCAGCGACCATGTTTGTTACAGACGTCGTTGTGGCCGTAGATGCACAGCCACGAGCTAGTTCAGTAATCGCCATGCTAAAGGCTACTGCCCCTGCATCGATGCCGCCATATTGCTCTTTAACAGTAATGCCCATAAAACCAAGTTCAGCTAAATCTTTAATTTGAGAAATGAAAAGCTCGTGATCACCTTCATCAAGTGCTTGTGCATTGGGTTTTAATTGGTTGTCTGCGAATTGGCGTGCCGTCTCGCTAATCATTAGCTCTTCTTCAGAGTATTCAAATTTCATGGAACTAGCCTTAGTCATATTATTTTTATTAATTGTTGTATAAATGACAGAAATTTAACAGGACATAAGGAGCCAACTAGATCACATTAGCGCTCACTGAAATTATTTTTAGTCTCTTCTATAGGTACAACTAATTGAGGGTAAACTGCACTTAATGTGATCTAAGTCACTAAAAATAAAGGAATATAGCATATGCTTTTATCGTTTATAAAATGGCGTCATCAAAAGTTACAATTAACGCAATGACACCTACATAAGATTGTGGGACGCTAATCGAACGAAAAAAACACAATGGATAGTTTATTTAAAACTACACTAACTGACCCGTTTAAATAAACGGCACGTTATGTAAATTACATAAGCATTAAGGAATAAAAAATGAAACAAACGAGAAAGACCGCAATCGCATCACACATCTCATCTTTATTTAGTCGAAAAATTCTACCGTTATCAATTATTGCCGCAGCCAGTACATTCGCTGGTGGCAGTGCTATAGCCGCAGAAGAGAAAGCGACTAAAGACGTAGAGCGCATCATAGTTACTGGTTCTCGCCGCAATGACCGCACCGTTTCTGAAAGTAGCGTGCCAGTTGATATCATCAATATTGAAGACATGGTAACTACAGGACAAATGGAAGTTAGTCAGATATTAACCACACTAATTCCAAGTTTTAACTACCCAAATTCAGCGATTGCCGATGGCACCGACCATTCTCGTCCTGCTGTATTGCGCGGTTTAGCACCGGATCATACGTTAGTACTAATTAACGGTAAGCGTCGTCATAGCTCAGCATTGCTTAACTTAAATGGCACTGTAGGTCGTGGTTCTACAGCCGTTGATTTAAATACTATTCCAACCTCAGCAATTAAATCGATTGAAGTATTACGTGATGGTGCTGCTGCACAATATGGCTCAGATGCAATTGCAGGGGTAATTAACATTATCCTAAAAGATAGTGTTGGTGGCAGTTTGAGCGCTACTTATGGTGAATACAATACTCAAATGGCAGGTGTGCCTCAGCTAACGGGTGTGACGGCGGATGCAAATGGTGACTTAGCATTTGCAACTGGCGGTGATCGTAAATTGACCGACGGCGGCATCACCACAATCGCTGGTGATTGGGGTACAGAGATTGGTGAAGCTGGTTTCTTAAATCTAGCGTTCGAATCTCGTTCACGTGATGCATCACAACGTTCAGGTTTCGACCCACGAGAGCAATATGCCCGTCTAGATGATGGCTCTGAAAATGGGGCTCTGGATCCACGTGAATTAACCTTTGATCGCTACAATCATAAATATGGTAAAGCAGACGTTAAAGATTTAAGTGTCTTCTTCAATATGGGATATGATTTATCTGAAACTACCGAACTTTACTCATTTGGTAGTTATGCAGACCGTGAAGGATTGTCGGGTGGTTTTTACCGCCGCGCCAAAGACAGCCGTAATGTATTGTCTGTTTACGCAGATGGATTCTTACCGCATATAGGTTCAGACGTCACTGATACTGCATTTAACATCGGCGTTAAAGGCGAAAACAACGATTGGAACTGGGATCTAAGCGCAAGCCTGGGTAAAAATGATTTTAGCTTTAATGTTCAAAACTCAATTAACACGTCATTAGGCGCAGACAGCCCAACCGAGTTTGAAAATGGCAGCTTGGTTTACAAACAAAGCATCGTTAACGCCACTGCTAACACCATGAAAGATTGGGGACTAACAAACGAAGTCTTTGTAGCTATTGGCGCAGAATATCGTAAAGAGAATTACGAAATTGTAGCTGGTGAAGAAGCGTCTTACATCACCAAATTAGATGGCAACGGTAACCCAGTTGCTGCTGGTGGTGCGCAAGTACTTTCAGGGTTCTCACCAGCGAGCGCTGTTGATGAAAGTCGCAACAACATTGCATTATTTGTAGAACTAGACACCGATATTTCTGACGATTTTAATGTTGCTTATGCTGGTCGTTATGAAGACTACAGTGACTTTGGTTCAACCTTTACCAGCAAGTTAGCCGCGCGTTATGCGGTGACCGACGAACTGGCATTTCGCGGTGCAATCAGCAGCGGTTTTAGAGCGCCATCATTGGCACAAACGAGTTACAAATCTATCGCAACAGTGTTTGCAGATGGTATTCCTAGTGAAGTAGGTTTATTTCCAGTGAATGACCCAGCGGCTGTAGCCCTAGGCGCCACAGAATTAACTGCAGAAGAGTCTATCAACTCAACGATTGGTTTTGTGTATGAAAGTGGAGACTTTAACCTAACAGTAGATGCATATCACATCACTATCGACGATCGCATTGTGTTATCTGAAAACTTATCAGGCGACGCTGTTAAAGCCATTTTGGTGACGGCCGGAGAAGTAAATACAACGCGCGCTCGTTACTTTACTAATGCTATCGACACAACGACTAAAGGGTTGGATATCGTAGCGACCTACGATTACGATTTAAATGATTACGGTTCATTACGCCTAAGCGCCGCGCTTAACTTTAATGATACTGAAGTGACTAACATTAAAGATAATCCTGCTGAGTTATCGGCATTGGGTGATTCATACAAAGTATTCTCAGATCGAGAAGTAACTCGCTTTGAGTTAGGCACGCCAAAAAGTAAATACAACTTGAGCGCGATGTGGAAGTTTGACGACCTATCAGTCAACCTTCGCGCCACACGTTATGGTGAAGTGGTAGATGCATCAAGCAACGTAGACAATCATGAAGTGTTAGCGCCTAAATGGATTACAGATTTAGATGCGAGCTATCAAGTGACTGAATCATTGAGCTTGGCCATTGGTGTGAATAACTTGTTTGATCAATACCCACAAGACACAGTGAGTAATGTTGGACAAAGTAACTTCAACCAAATCTTCCCATACTCAGGCTTCTCAGCTTATGGCGCAGATGGTC
>Ga0209292_1006576_pt1 | contig 11361 bp, 9 predicted proteins | sample GOMGulsemesocosm_2_FD_184634 | JGI IMG/M metagenome (GOLD analysis project Ga0209292, IMG submission 184634) | Methane-oxidizing microbial communities from mesocosms in the Gulf of Mexico - GOM9C Gulf of Mexico (SPAdes) (version 2) | ecosystem: Environmental > Aquatic > Marine > Cold seeps...
TATTCATTCTTGGCAAATAAAACCTAATGGAACAGAAGGCTATAGAACAGCAGAAGTAACACTCGGCGGTGTTAATACGGATGAACTATCCTCCAAAACCTTTGAGGCTAAAAAAGCAAAAGGACTATTTTTTATTGGTGAGGTGATTGATGTTACGGGTTGGTTAGGAGGTTATAATTTCCAATTTGCTTGGAGCAGTGGTGTTGCTTGTGGCTTGGCTGTGTTTTGAATTTGTGGAATTAAAACGAAGACAATTGAAATTGCAACGAAGACAATGTTTTAGATATTAGTAGCTAACTCATTCTAAAATATTCCAAAAGATTGTCTTCGGCCTGAATTATGCGACGCATAGCAGAATAATAAATCACCTTCCAGTTAAGAGAAATACTTTGGATGCATTTCCATCTTTCATGAATGCAACGCCATCTTTTATATAACCTGCTCTAGGTATTCTAAAACGCCTTAAATCTAGATGATTCAAGGCTAGACAACGTTGTCTTTTTATTCTATAGTATCAGGGATAGGTTTAATCGCATTGATTACTAGTAATTCCCTTACATGGTATAAATTGGAGGTTTCACGTCCTCTGGTGATTGGATTCGGGGAGAGTATACGCTCCCCCCTATCTTCAATTTTTATGTTTCTAATATTAAGCCTATCTTCATTCATCGACATTTTCGATTAGGGCATTGAAAAATATTCAGTTATTATTAAATAAATTTAGTTAACGGAAAGGATTCGATAAATTCCAAAGTTTACGAAAATAATTATGCTTAAAAAAAAAGAACATAAAAGAGTCACAATAAAAGACGTAGCCAAGTTAGCTGGGGTGTCTTTTAAAACCGTTTCCAGAGTCGTTAACAAAGACTTAACGGTAAAAGGCGGTAATAAAGAAAAAGTACTGACGGCCATTAAAGAATTAAATTATCGCATGGACTCTTCTGCAAGAAACTTACGCAGTAACTCGTCTTTCACTTTAGGGCTTATTTACGACAGCCTCAACGCTTTTTATATCGCCAATATTCAAAATGGAGTGACCAATGTTTGTGATGAGTACCATTACGGCTTACAAATTCTCCCTGTTCAACATAATAAAAACATTAGTGTCGCTGAGTTAATAAATATCTCAGTATCGTCACGAATTTCTGGTTTTATTATCACACCGCCGTTTTCAGAAAATATTGAATTGATAGAAGGCCTACAAGAAAATAATATTCCTTTTGTCAGGATCATTTCTAATGGCGCTGATAATAACACGCTTAGTCCACTTATTCATTTTGATGATGTTAACGTAGGGGCTCAACTCACTGAACATCTAACAGATTTAGGTCATAAAAAAATTGCCTTTTTATGGGGGCAGCATAGCCACAGAACAAGTGTTGCAAGGCATGAAGGTTATCTTAACGTATTGAATAAACATGCCATACCATTAACACCTTCGTACGTTCTAGCTGGGGAATATACTTTTCAATCGGGATTTGAACGTGCTAAAGCATTATTAGCGTTGTCTGATAGACCTACCGCTATCGTTGCTTCTAATGACGAAATTGCGGCAGGTGCCATTGCTGCGGCGTCTCAATCGGGTATAAAAATACCGGAAGAATTATCTATTGTTGGTGTTAAAAGTTGCCCATTAGGATATCAATGTTGGCCACAACTAACAGGTATTGACCTAAATGCCGAAGATATCGCATCAACAGCAGCTAACGTACTTATTTCGCATTTAAGGCAAGGTGATGAAAAGCAAGGTATTGTAGAAAATATTGACTTTGAATTAGATTTTGTTGTTCGAAACTCGACAGCAAAAGTGCCAGTAAAGAAGTAAACTGGCACTTTGTTTTTTCGTTTAATAATCAGTTAAGTACACAATGTCTCCTGTCTTTGAACTTTCATCCGCAGCCAGCACAATTTGCAAACTTCTAAATGCATTCGTCAGGTGATTCGACAAGTCATAATCAAATTTTATTGCTTCTAAAAAGTAAGTTTGCTCACGTAAACATAAATCATCATGATCGGTGACGTCTTCTATTTTTATCCATTCATCAGGTTTGGCAAAAGATAGTTTTTCATCAAGCTCAGCATGGTGTAAGCGGAGAAAGTTAGCTTGAGTATGTGAATTAATATCAGCAGAGATGCTTTTATTGCTATTTTCATCCACTTCTTCTGGTTTATTAACGATACTCACTGAACCTTTAGGGCCAACTATATCTTTAACAAAAAATGCCGTTTCACTAAATGATGGGCCATAACCAGCCTCATACCAGCCAATAGAGCCGTCTTCAAAGTGCAATTGCAGTTGACCATAATTACTAATTGCCACTTGTTCACTTAATTTTGCACTCATCGCATTCACTTTTATCGGGCGACTGTTTACCATTTGGCACATCACATCAACATAGTGAATACCACAATCAACAATAGGTTGAACACCTGAGCCCATAATTTTTTGATGAACAAGCCAATTATCTTCACTACTTTGTTGAACCAAATTCATTCGCATCACCAAAGGTGATCCTAATGTTTTTGCGCATCCAACAAACTCTTTCCATGTAGGGTGATGATTAAGAATATAGCCAACTAATAATTTTTTATTGGTTCTTTTAGCCACTTCAATGACTTTCCTTGCATCATCAAGGTTAGTTGCTAGAGGTTTTTCAACAAAAACATGCGCACCCGCTTCCATGGCTTTTATCGATAATTCAGCGTGGGTATTTGGATATGTACTGATAGAAACCGCATCGGGCGAAGTTTGGGCCAACGCGTTGTCATAATCTGTAAACATAGCTATATCAGGAAATTGACCACGTAATTCTTTTTGACGTTCTAGGTTACGAACAACCATACCAACAATTTTACACCCTGGTAATTTTTGATAAGACAAAGCATGTGATAACCCCATTTGGCCAACACCAACAACAAGGATATTTATAATATTTGACATGAAAACTCCTTATGAGTATTTCTAAAATAATTTGATAATTAGTTTTAACTTGAATAAACCAGCTTATTAATCGCTGGCTTTTCTGTGAAATTTTGGATGAAAAAATAGTAATAATAAGAGAACAACAGCCACAGTAATTACAAGAGGAGTTGTCCATATGGCCGCCCAATCAACATTAAGTGCATTTCCACTTTGGAGGCTATTATTGAGTTCAGTAAAACCTGCAATTTGAGCACCTAACATCATGCCCAAACCGTAAGTCATCATCATAAATAAACCTTGAGCTTGGCTACGAATTTTATTACTCGTCACTTTGTCGATATACAACATGCCAGCAATAAAGCAGAAATCGTAACAAATGCCGTGCAGTAATATCGCCGCTATGTCAGCTGCAGGAATATTAAACTTATAGCCAAAGATGAAGAAACAATACCTTGCACACCAAGCAACTGCACCTGAAATAATAATCGCTCTTAAGCTAAACCGTTTTAACAAAAATGGAAGTAATAAGATAAAACACAATTCAGATATTTGACCTAAAGACATTAACATAGCGATGTTTTCATGGCCCTGTGCTTCAAGATATTTAGAGCCTAATTGAAAGTAGAATTGCGTTGGAATAAATAAAATCACCATACCTACTGAAAATACAACAAACTCCCACTGGCGAAATAATTTAAACGCATCTAGTCCAAAAAACTCTTTGAATGACTTTTTATTATCATCAATTTTTGGTGTTGTATTCGGTAATGTAAGCGAATAGAACGCCATAATAAATGAAGCAATAATGGTGATATAAAAAGACTTAATGCTGGTATCTACATTCAATAAACTAATGAATATACCGGCAACAATCCAACCTATACCACCAAACATTCTAATGCGTGGAAAATCTTGATTTGCATCTTCGACATTAGCCAAGGTTAGTGAGTTACTTAATGCAATAGTTGGCATGTAGCAACACATATGCAACAAGATAAAAAGATTGACCTGTAAGGCATCAACCACTTCACGTTGCAGGGCTATTACTGCACCTAAAAATGCTAGGCCGCCAAGAAAATGCATACTCGCTAATACTTTTTGAGTCGCAAACCACCGATCAGCAATTAACCCAACAAACATCGGCGACAAAATCGCAGCTATAGGCCCTGCTGAATAGGTCCATTTTATTTCATTGCCGCCAAAACCGTAAAGACTCAATACCGGGTATGCGGTAACAAACCAGCTACCCCAAATAAAGTATTGTAAAAACATCATTCCAGACAAACGGCTATTTATTAATGACTTCATAAAACTATGACCTACTCAGCTTGGTTACGATAACTTTCGGTTGTATTCACTTTAAAACCTTGGTGCAAAAACCTAAGTACTAAAAGTTATATTTTAATTTAACACCGAAGGTTCTAGGGTTACCATTTGCGCCCATTAAACCAATGTTGCCAAACTCAACCGCACTACTCCAATAGTGCTTATCAGCAATATTTTGCACAAAAGCCGATAGTTCCCATTGGTCATTAGGCGCGGTATAACCAATTCGAGCGTTTGCCAATCCATAAGCTTCTTGGTTGTTACCTGGGGTATTATATTGCGTGTAAAAAACTTCACTTTGATAACTGCCATCAAGGCGTAAGCTGATTTCGCCACTGTTACTTAAAGGGATGGTATACTCTATTGAAGCGCTGAACGATACTTCAGGCGCATTTCTGAGACTATTACCCTTTAATTGGACAAAACCGGCTTCTATTTCTGCTGGCGATGCTGTTGCTGCATTTGGCGGTGAAATAAAATCATCATAAGTAGCATCAAGTAAAGCCAAACCAAAATCAATTGAAAGCTGCTTAGTAGGTCGTGCTGTAATATCCATTTCTAGCCCTTGTACCGTTGCACTTGCCGCATTACTTCGTATAGCTATTAGCACAGGGTGGAAACTATTAACTTGCAAATCTTTGTAGTCATAATAAAAAGCCGCAAGGTTGATCATCAATGAATCATTGAACAACATGTTTTTTGAGCCAATCTCAAAGGCATTCACTGTTTCTGGCTCTACAGAGTCACCACCACTAAAGGCATCAAACCCACCACTTTTAAAACCTTCTGAGTAACTTGCATATAAGAAGTTATCATCATTAATTTGAAAATCAACGCCTACTTTAGGTGTTAAGGCACTCCAACTTCCTGTCTGTTTAGTAAGACCAGGATCATCTCCAGCGCCTGCTGTTATATCTATTAATTTAAACGAGTGGTCTTTGTCTTCATTACTGTAACGCAAGCCAGCTGTTATGTTTACGCGGTCTGATATGGCATAAGAACCGTTAAAAAACGCGGCGTAAGCTGTGGTGTCATCGTATGAGAAAAAATCACCATACCAAGAGGGAGCATTTTCATTGTCACCCGGTCGATCTGCGAAGTTAAACAAAACTTGTGGGTTATAAAACCCTTCTTCTTTAAAGTAATATAACCCAACTAACCACTCAAAATCATTCCCGGTGCTTGAAGATAACTGAAATTCTTGGGTAAATTGATTATGGTCAGTTGTAGGAGTGAACCGAGCGTGGTTAAATGATTGAGCTGATGTATTGAAATACGTATCTTGGTAAGTATCTCGGTATGCGGTAAGCGAAAGAAAATCCATATCCTCAAATGCATAGTTATATTTTCCTGATATACCCCAATATTTCCTTAATTCATATGTATTAGTATTAGATGCTGTTTTGAATGGGTCATCATAAACAACGCCACCTCTGCCTTCTAATAAAGGATTTAAATCAATTGGTACATTAACAACACCATTATCATCATATTCAGAGTAATCAGCGTTTAAAGTGAAATCAGCATTTTCGCCTAAAAGAAATAATAAAGAGCCGCGTACTGAGAACATATCTTCATTGTCAAAAGATTCATGACCAGTACTTTCAATATTTTCTACATAGCCGTCTCGAGTGCTTTTTAGCATCGAAAAACGACCTGATACATTCTCACTCAACCCACCATTTACCGTAAGCGTAGTGCGAATTTTATTATAGTTTCCTAATTCAATACCCGCATCTGCTGAAAATTCATCTGTTGGTGCTTTTGAGATTAAATTAACCGTACCACCCACTGAATTTCGGCCGTATAAAGTGCCTTGTGGCCCTTTTAATACTTCTATACGGTCAACATCAATAAAGTCACTTAATAAAGCTTCAGGTCGTGCTAAGTAAACACCATCAATATGTACAGTTGAACTACCATCAGCAGCTGTACCTATTGAATCAGATCCGATACCACGCATGTAGAGCTGACCTGCTCTTACATTACCACCAACAAGTAAGCCCGGTGTAGAAGCTTGTAAATCCCAAGTTGACTCTAAACCTCCTTTTTCAAGTGATTCGCCGGTAAAGGCATTTATCGTCACTGGTGCACTTTGTAAAGTTCCTGCTCTTTTGGTGGCAGTAACCATAATACGCTCAATCGCTGTTTCTGAAACAGCTGTATCTTCTATTGGCAATGTCTCTGCATTAGCACTTCCTAACATTCCGGTACTAACACCAATTAGTATTGATAAAATATTTTTTTTAAAATTCATTTTTTTTATCCCACCATGCTTAATGTCCATAATGATATCCCTTTGTAATTATATTTGTTTAGTAATTCCATTAAAGAGTAACTCTAAAAGACAACGTTGTCAAACAACGTTGTCTTTTTGTGGTAAAGCCGCAAAATACGGATCAGCATTAACTATTATTTACTAGGCATATTTTATCATAACAAGGTTAATCATACGCAACTATAATAGTTTCAGATAATTGATAAACTGTCAAAAAATGGTCGAATCAACTAAGAATATCTATCTTTAAAATTACATTGAAAAGGGAGCTCTATCTCAACTGTATAAAAGGGAGAATTGATAATTATATTTTGGGAAAACTAATATTTATCTGTGAGAATAGTGGCTATTTCTAGGTGAAATACTAACTCAGTTTGTGCCCCAAAGCGTGATAGAGGTATCAAGTTTATGTCTGTTGTATGATCGGAAAGTTGACGTTTGATATTTTGATTAGCCTTATTCCTATATGCGTTCACAGTAGACGATAGGGATATTCATTATTAGTTTTTATATTGAATAGAAAGTAAGTAATACAATGCTTTATAAAAGCTTTCGTTTTAATTACATCGAAGGGGTAGAAATGAGGTTCGTTTTATAAGGCTTGTAGACTTGCTTTGTCTTCGTTTTAAATCCACGGATACAGTTTTAGCTTGCCCCAGATATGACTAACCCCTCTGCATATTGAGTTGTCATGTTTTTGCCATAATTCATCATGACTTGAACATTGTTCTAGCAAAAATTGAAGCTATACTAGTCCCCACTATATAGTCGCAACATCGAAAGCGTTTATAATCAGTCTTTTAACTCAAATACTTAATATCAAGGGAATGCTAACAGTTGCTTTTTAAAGCAAACTTTGATTTTGCTGTAAACTTACATCGCATTATTCATCTACTTAAGCCTATTTCGAATGCGACTTAACGCGATTGGGGTAATGCCAATATGTGAGGCGATCATTTTAAGCGGTATTTTATTACGTAACAGTGGGTTTTGATCTAAGAAAGTTAAATAACGTTGTTCAGCACTTTGTTGTACAAAAGCATATTCTCGCTCTTCCTTTTTAATAAACATATTTTCAAGTAAACGATTATAAGTTGACAGAAAGCCAGGTTGTGACTTCATTTGCTCGAAAAACACTTGCCATTCAAACTCTAAACAAATCACATTATCTAATGCTTCAATACTAAACAAAGCATTTACATTTCTTGTCATCGCTCGAGTTGAACCACTAATACTTGGCGCAGTAGCAAAGGACTGAGTAAATTCTTTGCCTTCAGGAGATATCGTCATATAACGAACAAACCCAGCCACTAGAAAAAACAGCTTGGTCGCTGGTTGGCCTTGAGTAATTAACTGCTGACCCTTTTTATAGTGTTTGAGTTTTGGCTTAAGGCCGAATTTATCAAAATGGGTGCTATCAAGACTAAGTTTACTACCTGAAAAATACTGGACGAAGTCTTCCATATGAACTTGTAAACTCATTTAATAATTACATCCATTTGTGTCGTTTCAAAGAAAATCACTGGTGCGTAGGGGAGATCAAATAAAGTGCTATTAAGGTTAACACTATTCCAGGTAACGCGCTGTATAATTGAGAAAAACTTGCTATTCCTTGCGATATAACCACAAAACTTGGAATGAGATATGTAAAACCTAAGAGGCGATTAGGACCTACACTTTTTAATAGGTATTGTTGTAAATAAAACGTGATGATAGTAGTAAATATCGTTAAATATAATAATGTCTGCCAGAGTAAACTTTGTTGCCAAGCAATATTACTTAAGTCTCCCCATAATATTATAAAGGGTAATAAAATTAAGCTTCCTAGTAGCATAATATAAAATGCACCTAAGATAGGCGGTACATCAATTGCCCACTTTTTAATTAATGCCACATGTAGCGCCAAACAACAGCAAGCCACTAGAAATATGCTATCACCAAGACGCCATTCAAAAAATACAAACTTTTCTTGTGTAAACACCATCAATACCCATATTGCACCTAATGTACCTATCAAGAACCCAGCTATTTGCCTCTTAGGTGTGATGATTTTTAAGCCAATATAAGTTATTCCCACACTGAGTAAAGGTAATAAGGTGTAAATAACCGATGTACGCAGAACAGTAGTGGTTTTAAGTGCCTCAAATAATCCGATAAAAAACAAAACTAAAAATAAACTGATGAAGCTATAGCGTAGTAATATGCTGTAATTCAATTGTTCAAATGAGACTTTCCCTATAAAAGGAAACATCAATATTGTTGCCAAAATAAACCTTAATCCCGTACTTGCAATAGGATTTAAATAAGGTAGTAATTGCTCTGAGACCACAAATGAAGTAGCCATCAAGGAAACCCAAAACAATAAAGTAAAGTTCTCTTTCAATATAAATTTCATTTATCCATATCCCGTATTTTATTCTGCTTTTGGAATGACAAATTTATGAAATAGAAACGCTGAAATAGCGATATCAATATCGAGCAAGTAAACCTCAGTTAGTAATTTATGCAATTGTTGAATACTGGTTATTTTGGTTGTTTGGGTAATGCCTTCCTTTATATGATGATATTCATCGTTTCGTAGTGATTGAATTTCATTAAAGAACTTACGGCAAATCACTAAGTTATTAACAAAAGCGGCGCTAGGATGGCGATGTGAATAAAAGTGCCCCAACAAACAATCTGATTCAGTATAGTGATGTAAATCAAAAGTATACAAGGTAAAAAAACCACCATCTTTAAAGACTTGATAGCAATAGTCATTTTTATCATTTTTGATAATACGAAACTGAGCATCACCTTGCTCTTGAATCAAATCAAGCTCAACTTTTACCGGAAAGCGAGCACCCAAGTGACCAAAACCTGCATCAATTATATAGTCTTCACCTGCTAACGTTAACAGTGTCACCCGATGAGTTCTGGCAACTTCGATAGTTTGATTGTAAATAACTTTAGATAGCAAGATACGCACATCAAAATCAAGTTCAGAAAGCACCTTAAAGACCAACTTGTTGTGCTCAAAACAATAGCCACCTCGGCGTCTTCCAACAATTTTATCAAAGAGTGATTCTACATCCAGTGGCAATTCCTGCCCCAATAGAACCGCAAGATTATTAAAACTATATTGCGCAATATGCTTACTCTGTAGTTCATTTAAAAAAGCTATGTCCAGCGAAGGGTCTTTAATATTTAGGTCAGCTAAATAGGATTGCGTGATTTGAGAATGAGTCATGTTATTAATTCTTTACTTAATTTACTGGCAAATTGATAAGTGCAGCTTAACCGAGAAATAGTCGAGGGTAATTAACCTAGGTTTAGTCAATCAAAGTTTAGTAAACCAAGCGAGTAAATCATGAATAAATTCAAGACGAGATTTTATTTGAAATAATAAACCTAGGTTAATGTTGTTATCAAAATTTGATTGTAATCTGACACTATCAAATCGATACGAAACTTAATTAAAGGCAATAAAGATGAAGATAACACTTTTTGGTGCGACAGGTAATATAGGGACAAGAGTAATAAATGAAGCTTTACTACGAGGGCATGAAGTAACGGCAGTTTTGCGAAATAATACTCGGGCAAAAGAAATTAATACCAATGTAAGGGTAGTTATTGGAGATGCTAATAATGTCGAGGATGTTGTGAAATGGAGCGCCGGACAAGATATTGTTATTAGTGCAACTCGGCCACCACAAGGCTCAGAACATCAATTAGTAGATACAACTCGCTCTTTATTAACAGGGCTTGAACAAAGTAAGGTTCGATTATTATTGGTAGGCGGCGCAGCAAGCCTGATTGTGCCGAACAGCAACGGCACTTTAGTAGTTGAAGATACTGAATTAGTCCCATCAGCATGGCGGGATATTGCTTTGGCATGTCTTGAACAGCACAAGCTTTGCCAAGAAAACAAGTCAGTCAATTGGAGTTACTTGAGCCCACCTGCAATCATTATTCCTGGAATCCGTACAGGAAGTTTTCGTACAGGAACGGATGAATTACTTGTCAATAAACAAGGAAAATCAACAATCTCCTTTGAAGATTTTGCTATCGCTTTAATAGATGAAGCTGAGTTAGTTAAAAATTACAGAAAGCGTTTTACGGTTGCTTATTGATATTATAGGAGTTAACAAAATTAATTAAAATATAGGTTTATCGGCACGTTTTCTGGCAGCTAATGAAATTTGTTCATTAGAAAACAGCAGGAAAACCTCTATGCTAATTTCTTCAAAACGTAACAAAGTAAAAAATCATTACTAGATGTTACATTTAATAAAATGATCAATACCTTACAAAATGTTTCGTTTTCACTACATAATACTGTACAGACTAGCTTTGTCTTCGTTATAAATTCCTGAGTACATCATATTACCTTTTCTAAGTTGAATTAACTCAGTCCGTTCATCTAGTGATAGAGCATTCTTTGAATTCATCGGAATATTTTCTAACAGTTCTTTTTTCACTCCTTGTCACCCCTAAATTTAATAGGGTAATTATTCCTTATTAAAGTGTGCGATGTCATTAGAGCAGGTCAATCAATTATGTTAGTTAAAAACAGTTGTTTTAGTACTAAAAACAGATGAAAACGACATGTGCAAACCGCGTTGACTAACAGATAATACTCTTACTATTGAATAGAAGTTGGTTATATGGTGCTTATAACGTCACATTTCTCTTTGACTGGAGTAGATATCACCTTTAGTGCTTATTCATTATGGATATTATCTCAAAACAAGGTTAACCAGATTCATTATATCATTGGGACAGCTCTTGTTGGTTCCTTGATTGTTTTGCATACAGGACTTTCGCACAGGCTATTTTAGTTGAGGGTATCTCA
>Ga0209292_1006579_pt1 | contig 11360 bp, 6 predicted proteins | sample GOMGulsemesocosm_2_FD_184634 | JGI IMG/M metagenome (GOLD analysis project Ga0209292, IMG submission 184634) | Methane-oxidizing microbial communities from mesocosms in the Gulf of Mexico - GOM9C Gulf of Mexico (SPAdes) (version 2) | ecosystem: Environmental > Aquatic > Marine > Cold seeps...
GTTACTTTTGATTAGATGACAAGCGTGAGCTAACTGTTCAGTAATTGGTTTTATGTCTAAATTTATTGTCGTTAAAGCGCTTGCGCTGATCTTCAACTTGGCTGTGCTAATAGTGAAGAATATTTGGCCGATCACAAACAAACTACCTGCAATCAGCAACACTGCCAGCCAGTCAAAAAACTGCAAGACAAAGGCCGCTAATAAAGGACCAGCGATGATCGATATTTGATCAACACTTTGTACGCTGGCTTGCGTTTTTGCGAAAGATTGCTGTTTGAAAACACTGGGTAATAATACCTCGCTTGCCATAAACCCTTGAACTGATAATACACCTGTCACCGCTGAGAGAGTAATCACTATAATCAACACGGCATCTTCGCCTAAAGCCCAAGCGACAAGCAGTGCAATCAGGCAAAAAATTGACCTTAAACTCAAACTGATTTTTAACAATAGCCGGCTACAATAACGATCACAGAACACGCCCGCTAGTGGGTAAGCTATCACTCTAGGTATGGTTTCTAAGGCAAAAGCAAAACTTGACCAAGCGATACTTTGAGTCACTTGAAAGACCATTATAGGTACTACAAAAAGCAAGAATTGATCTGCAAGAGACATTGCTAGCCGTGAAAGATAAAAGCCTTGATTTGTCATAAAACACCTTAAGTATTGTTAAGGTCAGATATTTTACTCATTCTATATGAAGTTTAAATAACGTATAATTTAACAATCTCTTTCCTTAAAAGAACTAATATGCGGCGTTCAACCGATAAATATCATTTACTTAAGACTTTCTGCCTAGTGGTTGACTATCAATCTTTCGCAAAAACAGCGGCCTACCTGCAAAAACCGAGCTCATCGGTCAGTAAAGCCATCAGTCAACTTGAAGCTGAGTTGGGGCAATCATTACTGTATAGAACCACGAGAACGATGACGTTGACCGATGCGGGAAAACTATATTACAAAAAAGGCAAGAGGCTACTGCAAGAGTGGCAAGAATTGGAAGCGCAAATCACCGAGCTTAACGATTCTCCTAAAGGATTGTTACGCATCACTTGCCCGGTGGTATTAGGCCAGCACTTACTGGGAAAAATGGTATGCGATTTTATGGTGGCTTATCCAGAGATAGAAGTAGAGCTGATCTTATCCAATAAAGTATTAGATATGATAGATGACGATATCGATGTCGCCTTTCGCACATGGGCCACTATGGATGATTCCACCTTTTACAAAATAGATTTAATGAAGATGTCTTTAGGTTTGGTGGCCTCTCCAGAATACCTGCGCACTCAAGGGGAGCCTCGTTCAATAGAGGAGTTACATAAACACCGCCTCATAGTGTTTAAATCAGGGGAAGACCATCGTAATCACTGGCAGTTTTTAGATAAGCGGGTTCTGTTAAAAAGTAGTTTTCAAAGCAATAATTCATTTATGCTTCTTGAGGCGGCTCTTTCGGGTGTCGGTATCGCAAATGTTTACTCCTTTTTCAGTGATCCACATGTAAAAAGTGGTGCCTTGGTGAAAGTTTTGAAACATTTCCCTCAACAAAATTACCATGTCAGTGCAATGTACCGACAGCCAAGAAAAACCTCATTAAAAGTGGACTGTTTTTTAAGTTTTATCGAAACAAAAATGCAATTGCGAAGTAAAAATTAACAGAAAGTTCTCATATTTAGTGTTCTACACTCACTTTCAACGATCGTCTGCTGACTAATATGAGTAAATGTCTTAAATTTGCAACGAAACAGTTGTTGCCGCTTAATCTAGATTAAAATAACAGTATGAGAATTAATTGAATGTAACAACTTTCAATGCTAAAAGCACGATTAGGCTTAATAGCCATAATATCCCGACACTTAGCGCCGCTAGCTATTCTTGTTTTATTTCAAAAAACATAATAAACATATTTTAATTAATTGCCCTACATGATTATTTTCAATGAGTTAAATGAAGATGCTTGTTTAATTTTTTACTAAAGAAGCGTATTTAAAAGTGTAGAGAGAAGACTAGATAATATTTAAAGGTGACTTAAATGTTTAATAGTAACCTACCGATAGCCATGAAAAGCGCTGCTCAAAAAATAAACACTCCCTTTCGCCGCGAAATCTGCGTTGTCCTCGTTATTTCCATCATTGCCTTTTGGTTTGCGCAACGCTATGATTTTTTCGAAGAACTAGTAGAGCTCTCCCGTGCTTACGAACAGTATGAGCTAGACGAACTATTTATCTTGTTAAAAATAGCAGGTGTTGGCTTGATAGTGATTATCTATCGGCATTCTCTCTATTTAAAACAAGAAATAAAGCGCAGAGAAGAAGCTGAAACTAAAATTGTAAAGATGGCTTTCTACGATAGTCTCACAGGCCTTGCCAATAGAAATTTATGCCATGACAGGTTAGAACATATTCTGGCTCACTCTGAACGGCAAAAAACTCAATCAGCGGTATTGTTTATCGACCTCGATAACTTTAAGGAAGTTAATGACAACCAAGGCCACACCTATGGGGATGAGTTGTTAAAGCAAGTTTCAGTTAGAATGAATGATATCCTGCGCAGCGAAGATACGCTCGCGCGCTTCGCTGGTGACGAGTTCGTTATTCTATTAGATTCCGTAAAAAGTATTACTAATGTGAGTATTTTGGCTAAAAGACTGCTCGCTCAAACGGCACATCCATATAGCTTAAATGGCAAGGATATGACGATTAGCCTCAGCATAGGCATCGCACTTTTCCCCACTGATTCAACTGACCCTCATGAGTTAATCAAGCAGGCCGACACCGCTATGTACCATGCAAAAAGTGAAGGAAAAAACACTTACCGTTTTTTCTCTAAGACACTTGATGAACAGGCCAAAAGAGCCATATTGATTCGCACTCACTTAAGAAAGGCATTAGAGAAAAAAGAGTTCAGCCTAGTCTATCAACCTATTATCCACTGTAAAAATAAAGGACTAAAAGGCGCTGAAGCCCTGATACGATGGCATAATTCAGTGCTTGGAGAAGTATCACCCGTGGTTTTCATCCCTATTGCTGAAGAAACAGGGTTAATCGCTGACATTGGTCGTTGGGCACTAGATAAAGCTTGTCAACAAAACAAGCAGTGGCAGCTCGCTGGTTATCAGCCCATTGTTATGTCTGTCAATATGTCTGCTAGGCAACTTCAAAATGATACGGTAATTCAGGATGTTGAAAATTGCCTGCAAGCCTATCAATTGGAACCGAAATACTTAGAACTTGAGTTGACTGAAACCACAGTTATGCAAGATGTAGATAGTGCGATCACACGCTTAAAGCAGCTGAAACAGTTAGGTATTAGCTTAGCTTTAGACGACTTCGGTACTGGGTACTCTTCAATGAGTTATCTTCGTAAGCTCAAGCCTAATAGATTAAAAATTGATAGAAGTTTTATCAAAAATACCCCTGATAATGTGGAAGATACTATCACCACTGAGGCCATTATAGCGCTGGCGAATAACCTGAAACTAAATATCACCGCAGAAGGCGTAGAAACAGCAGAGCAGTTGAAATTTATTGAGGCCACTTTATGCGATTGCGTACAAGGTTTTTATTTTAGTAAACCTTTAACCTCTCATGACTTCCTTGAGTATTTAGCATCAACTCAATCAGCACTAGTAGACTCTTATTCAACGCCTATTACATCTGTGGACAACGACTTAACGACAGACCAACGAGATGCATAGAAGGACTTTCAAATGACCGTCTAAATCATCTTTCATTGCAAGTTTATAAAAACTTGAGCTTGGGGAGCACTTAATCGAAAGCTGCTTTGTTTAAAGCTAGGATCATCGTTCTCACTTAAATCAATATTACTAATGGCCAGTTTTTCGTTGGGAGTCCCCATGAAGTTGGTATTAAGATCACCGTCTTGATTACGATCTTGAAAACTGAAAATAGCATAATCATCATAAGGCAATGCTTTAAAGGAACAGGTCACCTTACGTTGCGTGATCGTTTGGCTGCATTGTTTAAAACTTCCTTTAGGAGCGTTAAATTGAGCGGCGCTGTTTAATAAATACACATTCACCACACCTTTATTATCAGCTGCGCTGTTAATCTGTACTATCAGTTCGCCTGTTTCAGCAAAAGCATTAAAACTTATTAATCCTGATAATAATAAATTCCACTTCATTTTATAAAAAATACGCATAATAAAACCTTATGATATGGGGAAAACAAAGAATTCCTAAAGCATTAGTTAGAATAGATTCAAAGCTATTCTAACTAAGCTAAGGTCTGTTTTCTGTAGTGATAAAGTCAGAGAGTGTATGGGATTATGCATTTATAGGAGCTTGTCAAAGAGTTTTTCTCAATACAATAAGCGATACTCAGCGGTATAAAAGTTTGATCCATTTTGTGCTTTGACATGAATAAAGTTGAATAGAAATATCAATGTTTTTACTATCATTCATTTAAGTCTGTTGGAATATCTATCTTAAAACTCAGCCCTCTACTAGCAGGGCTGGAGACTTGTATGTCTCCCTGCAAAGATGAAGTGACTAAATTATATAAATGATAGGCGCCTAGGCCTTTACTGCCTTGATTGCGTTGAGTTGTAAAGAAAGGGTAAAAGAGTTTGTCTATGTTATCAGCCTCCATTCCTTTACCGCTATCCGAGTAATTCAGCGTCACAGTGTCTGCTGTTAGATAAGCCTGAATCAACAAACCTCCTTTTTCCTCGGCGCTAAATGCATGGGTGACTGAGTTGGATATCAAATAGCCAATGATATTTTCCAACGCCTGTACATTCGTCAATAATCGAATGTGTTTGGGGCATTCTATGGTTAATTTATATTTTGAGGCAGCGGCTGTTTTATCAAAAACTTGCTTTATCGACATTAGTAATTGATGGAGTTGGATATGCATTAATTGTGTCTGTGATGAATTGATAGACACCTCTCTAAAGCTATCGACCAATTGGATAGCGGTGGCAATATTGGTCGATAGAATAGGGCCCAGTTGCTGCCGCTTGTTTATGAAACTCAGAAAATCTTTAGTGCTTAATTGATTTTTTAATATAGCACTTTCTAGTTTTTCAAAACGATTTAAAGAGTCACTGATACAGGTGATACACACCCCTATAGGGGTATTTACTTCATGTGCAACCCCACCAACCAAAGTGCTTAGCGCATTCATCTTCTCTTTTTGGATTAATTTTTGCTGAGTTTTCTTTAGCTCTTCCAAGGTCGCTTGGAGCTTAATGTTTTTGACTTCTAGCTCTTGATGCTGCTTTGATATTTCAGTTTTAGCAACTAAGCTACGCTGCGTCTTAGATCTAATATCGAGAATGGTGGCGACTTGGGTAGCGACATATTGTAATAACTCGACATCTGTGGGGGTATAGCAAATATGCTTTTCATAGCTTTGAATAAAAATCACACCATAGACATCCCCACCAGAGATCATTGGAGCACCTATCCAGCAATTAAACTGTGCATTACCGACGACACCAATAATTTCTCCTGTCATGCGTTTCGCTTTCAATATTTCTTGGTTTAGTAGGTCAGCTTTACGCTTGTTAATGATGTACGAAGTTAAGCTGCTGCTTAATGCTACTGTTTTACCTCTGTATTGCTCTAAGTCATCAGTATCTACAACGTAGGCAAAATAGACTTCATTTCTGGCTGCGCTGTATTCAGATATGACAATATTGCTGGCATCGATAAAGCGATTAAGCGTTTTGTGTACGGTTTTAAATACTTCTTCTAGTTTTATTTTTTTATGATTTAGAGAGGCTATATCGTATACAGCTTGTTGAATTTTCTCGGAGAGTGCTTTTTTTGCTAACTCTTGTTCCAATAGCTTGGTGCGCTGGACAACAATAGCTGCGACGTTTTCCACATCGCGGTGTTTATTGACAGCTTTTGCAATGAGGGCGCTGAAGATTCGCAGTAAATTGATCTGCTCTTCAGTGTAGTTAAAGTGTTTTTCATAGCTTTGCACTACTAGTGCTCCAACACTGTTTTGAAGGCTATTTCGCAAGGGTAATCCCACCCAAAACTCAGAGCGAGAACCGACTCCCCATTTACCTTCTGCTACTGCTTGATGTCTTTTAAATATTAGCTTTTTGTTATTGCGAATCACCCATGCGGTAGGTGATTTTATGGCACTGGGAAGTATTGCTATGTCACCGGGTATATCTGCAATATCTTTTTCATCTTGCTCGTAAACATACTCTACTTTTTCACACTCTGATAAGCAGACCCAAACTAATAAATTTTTCGCCGGTATCAGGCTTTGAAGCTTTAAGTGCGCTACAGCTATATATTCAAATAGGCATTTTGAATCGAGCATCTGCTGCTCTAGTTCTAATAGAGTAACCAACGCTGATTTCTCAGAGTAATTTTGCCGTCGCTCCATTTGGCCTCCTGTTGGTTGGGATAAGGTTTTTAACGAAGAAAACTTGGGAAAGTAATATCGTACTGCAATCCTGAATTAGCGGGAGATGAAACACTCAACTCACCCTTAAGCGAACTCGTCACTAAATTAAATATAAGATTAGTGCCCAACCCACTGCCTTTATTTGCATCTGTTAAGCCGCTTTTCTTTGCGACAAAATAGGGGTCAAAAATACGCTTCAAATCCTCTTCATTCATGCCGGTACCGGAATCTGCATAAATAAATTGAATACTGGATTTATCCGGGGATAGATGGGTGTGAATTTTAATTTTCCCAACCTGATTATTCTTAAAACCATGTACTACTGAATTTAAAATTAACTGCTTCAAGATATCTTTAAGCGCCTCAATGTCAGTATAGACTTGTATTTCATCGTCAAACTCACAAAATACTTGCTCAGATAAAATCATATTTTCGCCGATTAAGTTTTGTATCGTTTCTTGAATGAACAGATTTAGCTGAAATTTTCTAATCGCATTGACTGATCGTTCTACTGAAATCCGCTTGAAGTTTTCTACGAAATTAGCTGTTTTATTTAAGACTTTTAATAATAGTGACTCTGAATACTGTACAGACTTAACATAGGCAAGAAGTTTCTTTTGGGTTAATTTTTTTTCTTGGTAAATTGTAAAAAAATCCTTATCTAAACGATTAATTTCACTAGCGTTGATGGAACTCTCGGCTAAAGGCACAGCGACTTCGTTGGCTACTCCAACAAATAAGTCTGCTAGTGTTGTCTGTTTCTCTTTCTCTATTAACTTTTGCTCTGTTAGATGAAGCAGTGAGAGTGCTTTTTCAAGCTGCAGATTATTGTCTTGTAATAAATCATGCTGTTGCTGGATATTGCTTTGCTCGATTAGGTTTTTGTCTTTTTGCTGGGTGATGTTTATGGCACTCGCTACATGGCTCGCTACAAACAGCAGTAAATCTAAATCGTGAGCGGTGTAGAGGGGTTCGTTGTTGTAGCTTTGTAAATAAATTACCCCATAAATAACATCCTCAGTAATCATTGGGGCACCTATCCAAGTAGTAAAGCTGGAATCTCCTAATACTTTATCCAGTGAGCCTCCTGCTACTTTGTCAGCCACTCTTTGTTGAGTAAAAAATTGCGCTTTTCTCTCTCTTATCACATAGGAAGTTAGGCCATGACCAAAAGGCAGCGAGTTTGCGCTAATGAGTGCTTGGTCTTTAGGATCTATGACATAGTCGTAATCCAGCATTTGCTCTGCTTCTCGATAGCGAATTATGCCGATATTATTGGCATGTAGTAGGCTAAAAATAATATTGTGAATAGCCTTGTACAGTTGCTGCAAGTTTAAATGCTGATGCGTTAAAGCGGTTATTTTGTACAGTGCATTCTTCAGCTGTTCAGATTGCTCTTTTTCTTTGATGTCACGTTTTAAAAAATGATTTTTCTGCTTTACTTGTCGATCAATTTCTATTCGTTTATTCAGTTGGTTTATTTGATTGGCGAGAGTATAGCTAAACAATAGTAGCTGGCTCTTTTTATCCTCAAAGCTAGAGCGGGATCTATCTATATCAATAGATAATAAGGCTCCCATACACTTCCCTGTGTCATAGAATAAAGGAACTACGTTGCAGTGCTTAATAATTTTTTGAGTACATAGTGAAAGTATATCCTGAATGCCTTTTTCTAACGCCTGTGTTGCTACTTTTGGGGTTAATAAGTCTTGTATGCTTTGTTTATGTTTGCTTATGGCTAAGTGGTTGTCGAGCGGGACTAATAGCTGCATATCATCTCTGATTGCATGCCAGGCCAGGGGAACATCGGAGGATAGAAGTAAAGTATATGTATGTGGGAATGAGCCTAACGCTTGTAAAAATCGATCAGCTGCTGTTAAGAGATCAGCTAAGTCCCGAGTGCTGTTGGTTGAATTAACAAAGTCGATTAACCGCTTAAGGTAGTTGTTCTCATTTGATTGAATGTTACTTTCAACTGACATGATGGCTCCCTACTTCAAGACAGTGTATATCAGTATTGATTAAGATAAATATAAGTAAATTACCTGAAATAATTTGCGGTAGCAGAACAAACAAAATGATTCAGTGCGAATGACTTAAGTCAAATCGATACTAATCAGTACCATCAGTAGGTGACATTATTGATGCTAAAAACCATCACCTTCCTGGTCTTCGCTAAAAGAGAACGCGTGGCATGATATGTGAATAAGCGTATCTAAAAATACTTCTCATTCGCTCCCGTACTTTGCGCCAAATAAATCCTTTCTTTTTTAAAAGGCACCAAATTAGTACGTTTATCAATGAGACATCACTTGGTTCACATAAATTACTCCTATTAATTAGGCGTTTAAAAAGTCGGCAAGATTTTTGCAGTAACACATTTAAATGAAATATTAAAAGAGATACAGATTAAATGAGTGAAGCTATCGGTAATAGGGTGTCACTACAATCGTCAACACTCACACCAAATGTAATTGCCAGTTCAAAAAATAAAGGGTTTAGTGCTGAACAAAAAAAGTACTTGGCTGAGATGTTGGCCCAACTTAATCTGCACTTAGTATTAGGTAATGCTCAAGATTCGGTTGCACCAGCAACTACTGAAACTTTCTGGGGCACAGAAATTGAAGAGCTGTGTAAGGAGGAAAAGGCCAAATGCGACACTCATGTACTAGATATTTGGGACAAAATAGTTGAGCACAATAACGCCAATAAAATCGCTGAGGGTATTACTCAGTTTATGTTCCGTCACTGGGGAATCTTCAATGTAGAGCCCAATAGCGAAGGCTACATGGTTCGCCTGCGTATCCCCTCTTGTATATTGCGCGGCGATCAACTGATTGGTCTAGGCAACTTGTCTGAAGATGTCGCCGGTGGTTACGGTCATGTAACGACACGCGGTAATATTCAGTTTCGTGAAATTATGCCTAATCGTGTACTGGATTTATTTGCCGGCCTTTATGATATCGGTCTTGCCTGTAAGGGCACTGGTGCAGATAGCGCACGTAACATTACCGCATCACCGACCGCAGGTTTTGACCCTGTTGAATTAATAGATTTACATCGCTATGGCATTGATGTTAGTCACCGTATTTTAAATACTCGTGATCTGCATGGTTTACCCCGTAAATTTAATATCTCCTTTGATAATGCTGGGTCCATTTCTTGTTTATCCGATACTAACGATGTCGGTTTTTTAGCGGTTAAAGTGCGTGAAAACGATGTGGGTGTCACAGCCGGCATATACTGCCGTTTATTGTTAGGCGGAATTACAGGTCACAAAGACTTTGCCAGAGATACCGGCATCGTCTGTCGCCCTGAAGATACCCCAGAAATATCAGAGGCCATTTTGCGGGTGTTTCTTGAACATGGGGATCGTACTAACCGCAAGAAATCGCGTTTCAAATATGTTTTAGATGCGCATGGTTTTGATTGGGTCTGCGAGCGCATTCAGGAACAATTGGATGGCTTTGATCACGGTGTGAAATTACTGGCTTTATCCAGGGACTTTGATGAACCTCGCCCAGCAATTAATCGTCAGGGACATGTTGGGGTTCACCCGCAGTCTCAAGCGGGTATGAACTATATTGGCATCGCGCTAAAACTCGGTTATTTAAGCCCAGATCAAATGCGTGGCCTCGGTGCTATTGCGCAAAAGTACGGTAATAATGATGTGCGCTTAACGGTGTGGCAAAACGTGCTGATTCCACATATTAGCGATGAAAATTTATCCGCAGCGACTCACGCGATAAAAAAGTTAGGTTTAGGGATTGATGCCAATGCTTTTGCCGCAGGTGCTGTTGCCTGTACTGGACGCTGGGGTTGTAAGTTAGCGAATGCTTACACTAAACAGGATGGTCAGGCGATTGTCGATCATTTACAAGCGCGTTTTGAGCTGGATCAGCCGATCAATATCCACTTAACCGGTTGCTCAAACTCGTGCGCACAGCACTACATTGGTGATATCGGCCTTATCGGCACAACAGCCAGTGATGGCGGTGAAGGGTATAACTTTTTTGTCGGCGGCGGATCAGACGATGATCAAGGCTTGGCAAAAGAGCTCTGTGGCCCTATTGCTGCTCGTGATGCCTGTGAGGTTGCTGAGGCGATTGTCACTAACTACCTTAAATCACGCGATGGCGAAGAATCCTTTTTAACTTTCACTCAAAGACACGATGAAAGCCAACTCAAACACATTTTATTAGCTCGGTAACTTCCATGACAGACTCATTATTGACCCAACTTTCAAGCGTTATCGAAACGCAGACAAACACTGACAACACTTTAATAGACATTCCTGAATCTGCCCCTTTTGATGCAGAGCAGCGCCAGTGGCTAAACGGTCTACTAACGGGGATTAGCACGATTGCAGCCGCAGCGAATGCCAGCAAACATGAAGAGCTGCCGGGTACACCATTGACGATACTTTATGGTTCGCAATCAGGTAACGCTGAAGTGCTGTCTAAAAACTTGAAAAAACACGCCGCCAGTTGCGGTTTTGATGCAGTGATTGAGGAGTTAGATGCGACTAGTTTAGAGGCGGTGGCTACACTACAGCACGTATTGATTATCTGCTCGACCTTCGGTGAAGGTGAGCCGCCAGATAATGCTAAGAAATTCTATAACCACTTAATGTCTGCAGATGCCAATGTACTTCCTGCCTCTGTTAGTTTTAGTGTTTGTGGTCTAGGAGACTCTAGCTATCAATTCTTTAACAAATGTGCCCAAGATATTCATGATCGCTTTAGCGCGTTAGGTGCGACCGCAGCGTGTGAGCCAGTGATGTGCGATGTGGCCTTTGAAGATGAATACGATGAGTGGAAAAACAGCGTATTTGTCGCAGAGAGCTTTGCATCAGCTGCGGGGGCTGCCAGCGTAGCTGTTGTGGAGGAGTCATCAAATGCGGCAGTTTATACTAAGAATCATCCGTTTATAGCCAACTTAATTGAGAGTGGAAAACTCAGCAGCGAC
>Ga0209292_1006585_pt1 | contig 11355 bp, 9 predicted proteins | sample GOMGulsemesocosm_2_FD_184634 | JGI IMG/M metagenome (GOLD analysis project Ga0209292, IMG submission 184634) | Methane-oxidizing microbial communities from mesocosms in the Gulf of Mexico - GOM9C Gulf of Mexico (SPAdes) (version 2) | ecosystem: Environmental > Aquatic > Marine > Cold seeps...
GGAGCCATCGAAAAATTAAGGTAGGCTGGCATATCCAATTTACCCGCAGCATAAAGGCGCATTAAGCGTTGGTCTTCAGCTAAAAAATTGCTATCTGTGACGATGCTTTTTTCGACTAAAAAGCGATGCCATAGCATTGAACTATCGGCATTAATTAAGGTTTCATCAAGGTCAAAAATGTAGAGAGGTTGGCTCATTTGAATATATTTCCTTCGCCGCTGGTGGTTATTGGTGAGATATAATAGCGACTATCTATGACAGCTTTATGACTTTATATTACATTTTAACAAAAGCTTAATATTCATCATATGTTTATGATCTCCACAGTGCTTTCAGTGTAATGTGCTGTTTTTTAAGGTTTTACGCTATCTCGTTGTATTCCCATTTTTGTGGTTTAGATTTTTATTTTTGTGCTGTATGATCCGCCCATTATTATCAACAGAAGGTTGAACTAATAAGGATGTGAATGTTCATTAAGTTAATTAATGTTAAAAACAATATCACTAGAAAAAAAGTTGCTATTAATCGCAGGGACTCTGTCTTTGCTATTCATCGCGTTAAGTACCAGTTATTTTTTGTATGTCCGTAATAATGTTATCGAACAACGTCGATGTGCATTGGAACCCCGCATTAATTTTATCGGCTCTATCATCAATGGTTACTATCAAAACTACCTTGAAGGTGGGCTAAGTCTTATCCAGGCACAACAACAAGCGATTGATAAAATTCACCAAATTAATTTGGTCAATGAAAATTATATTTTTGTTTTTAATGATAACTACTTACTCTTAGAGTCTGTGAATAATGCAGCCATGAAAAATAAAAATGTAAAAGATGACGTCGATATTAAAGGTGTTAAATTGTATCAGTTGCTACGTAATGAAGCTGTATTCCGTGAAAACGATGGTTACTCGCGTTATTTTTATTACGCCAATGTAGGGCGAAACCAACAAGAAAAAATTTCTTATACCCAATATTTCTCTCCTTGGGGTTGGAGTTATGGTGAAGGGGTGTATATCAACGATGTAGATGAGGCTATTCTCAATATGTTGACCTCACACTAAGCTTCTTTAATCTGCTTTATATTGCCATTACAAAACCTCAGCCTGCTGGGGTTTTGCTGTTTTTGGCATCGACTTTTCTTCTGTATTAATCAATATCAATATAGCTCAACATCTTACCCCTTTAGTATTTAAACTGGCCTTATTATTGCATGTGAAATGAAATGACCAATATTTTGACTGTGTGTGCAAGGAATAGAGAATGAGAACATTAATAGTAACTTCATTATTGGCAAGTGTAATGCTATCTGGTTGCGGTAGCGGCGGTGATAGTAGTAATTCAGGCTCAGGTTCTACTCCAACGCCAGTAACTAAGTATGCGCTTCAATTTGTGCAATTGGTTGAGGTAAATGAAGGAACTAGCGAGGCCAGTTGTACGTTATTTGATGTTGACGGTCAGGCGGCTGACAAAGAAACATACGCAAGGGTAGCCAAAGATGTCACGGTAAAAATTTATGATGCGGATGGTAATTTTGTAGAAGATTTATCAGACTCGGTTAGTGATGTAGGTGTATTAAATGTTGCTAAAAATGATATAGAGGATGGCGGTTATTTATCTATTATTGATTCGCCGAGTGATGACGATAAATACTATAAAGTATTGTCAATCCAGAAAGAATTACTGGGTGATTTCATTATTGAAGTGAATCGAAATCAAGGTGACGTGTCTTGTTATACTGCGGATAAGGCAGCAACGCTAGATACAGGTTATGCGTCGGTTTATACTACCGATATTGCAGCAAACTCTTATGCTTTCAGCTCATCACAGAGTGAACTTACTGCCGGTATTAGTGCTAGCAAAGAAGTCAGTGCATTTGGTAATGAAGATGTACTGGTACGTGCTTATAATAATGATGCATTAGTGGATTATGCATTTGTATCAACGTTAACAGCAGCTGCGAATGGTGATTTGAACCCTTTAACTGGTGTTGTGCTTAATACCTATTCTTGGAACATTTCATTACCTGCCAATGAGCTTGCTACGTTATCAGTACGATTAAATCAAGGCATTTATAGTTATCCATGGACTGATGCGACATTTGTTGCGGCGACGGGGATAACGACTGATTTTACTTACGTAGACACGGAAACGAGTTGGAGCTACAGTGCCAAAGGTACGACAGCCTTGAATTGGCACTTCAAGCATAATGATGCGTTATCTACCTCGTTGGATGTGCAATTGCCAACAGCATTAACCCTCACTGATAACAACCCTGCAATTAATACAGTTGCTGGCAATGTTGTGTTTCAAGCTCAGGGTGTTGATTCGACACTAACGCGTTTACAGAGAAGTGAATATGACATACTTTATAACAGTTTGAATACATTAAATCATGTGATTTACAGTGAAGTAGCAAGCGGTGATGATGTGATTATTCCAAACCTTGCATTGACTAATTTGGACGATCCGACGAGTGCTACCAATCTAACTATCGCGGTATTATCGGCAGATACATTAACGGCTGATTTACAAGCATTTTTTATGTATGAAAATGCCGTTTCAGACTTGGTCTCTGTTGTTTTGTCACCTGCGGATACAGTGCAAAATAATAAAACCAAAAACACGGGCACCTATACCTTGCTCAATCGTTAATACGCATAATGTAAATATTGGTTATTTACAAAACTCCTTGTAATTTATTAATGATTACAAAACCTCAGCTTGCTGGGGTTTTGTTGTTTTTGGCCTAGAGATATTTTGACGAACAGAATGAATCGAATGAATGATAAGATGAAAACAGTTGCTAGTTGATGAAATCACTGGATAGACTGCAGACTTGATAGTTATATTAAAATATTGAGTTTAGCTGCATATGTTGGTCTATAGCTTAGAAATGATATGCATTGTCGCGTTCGCGCTCAGTGGTGTCTTGGTCGAGTCTAATCGTGGTAAAGATATTGTCAGTATCATGATGCTAGGTTGGATCACAGCATTTGGCGGTGGCACCTTACGGGATCTTATTTTATCCGCTGAGAAGATATTTTGGATCAGTGATCCCAGTTATTTTTGGACCGCGCTGTCGAGTGCTATTATTGGTTTTTCACCATCCCCCATCCCCGTAAAAACCGCCTATGTTTCGGTATCTATGGGATTAGTCACGGCTATATTTGGCGGGGTATTACTGCCTATTCTTTGTGCTTAAATTTTTAACTTCTCCCTGCATCATTTTATCTAAAATACCTCGTTTATTCTAAATTTAAGAGCGATTTAATCACCAGACTTTTTGCTCATGAAAAGTTACTTCACCTCATTATGCTCGCAGTCTTGAGCTAACTTCATTATTAACTCAGTTCAATCAGGTAACCATTTACTTAACCAAGGTTCAATAATGTCAAATTTATTAATCTGACAGAGTATTGATAATAGCAATTCTTAAGTTTGAATCTTAAATATGCTGAGGTGAAACATGAATAACCAAGCGAAGCATGGCATCAGCCAAGCACAACTCGATGCCCACTGGATGGCCTTCACTGGAAACCGTGAGTTTAAAAAAGATCCACGCATAATCGTCTCAGCAGAGGGGAATTATTATACCGATGCCGACGGTCGAAAAATTTTTGACGGTTTATCGGGCCTATGGTGTTGCGGTGTTGGTCATAGCCGTCCGGAAATTACTGAAGCGGTGAGTAAACAAATAAAGCAATTGGATTATGCACCAGCGTTTCAATTTGGACATCCCAAGTCATTTGAACTGGCGGAGAAAATCGTCGAATTTATGCCAAAAGGGCTAAATCGCGTTTTTTATACCGGCTCTGGCTCTGAAGCCGTTGAAACCTCGTTAAAAATGGCGCGTGCATACTGGCGTAAAAAAGGCATGGGCAGCAAGACTAAATTAATCGGTCGAGGCTTGGGTTATCACGGTGTTAACTTTGGTGGGATCTCTGTCGGTGGTATCGGTGCTAACCGTTCGTTATATGGGCCTGCGGTAGAGGCTGCTCATTTACGTCATACCATGCAAAGCGAAAATACTTTTGCCAAAGGCCAACCGAAAACTGGGTATGAACTTGCTAATGACTTACTCGATTTAGTGGCTTTGCACGACGCCTCGAATATTGCGGCGGTTATCGTAGAGCCAATGGCAGGGTCTGCCGGGGTCATTCCACCACCTGTGGGTTATTTGAATCGCTTACGAGAAATTTGCGATCAACACAATATTCTATTGATATTTGATGAAGTGATTTGCGCATTTGGTCGCATGGGGGCAAATACTGGTGCGGAAGCCTTCGGTGTCACTCCCGATATTATTAATGTCGCGAAACAGATGACTAACGGCACCATTCCAATGGGTGCTGTCATCGCCAAGCAAGAAATTTATGACACCTTTATGGAGCATGGCGGCCCTGAGTACATGTTGGAATTCCCGCATGGTTATACCTATTCTGCCCATCCAGTTGCTTGTGCTGCGGGACTTGCTGCGTTAGACATTTTACAAAAAGATAAATTAATTGAACGTGTTAACGATCATAGTTCTTATTTTGAAGAAATGGTCCATAGCCTCAGAGGTTGTAAACACGTTACCGATATTCGTAATTATGGTTTTGCAGCCGGTTTTACTATTGCTCCAATAGCGGGGGAACCGGGGTTACGTCCTTATCAAATCGCGATGCAAATGTGGAAAAAAGGATTTTATGTGCGTTACGGCGGTGCAACTATTCAGCTTGGTCTGCCATTTACCAGTGAACGTGAAGAAATTGATTCGTTGATTAATGCCCTTGGCGAAACCTTTAACGAAATAGCTTAAACAATTTAATAGTGGGGCTTAATAACCTCGAGTGGAGAATTTATATGAATAACGTAATTGGTCATTTAATCAATGGTGAAATGGTAGACACTAATATTAGTGATAATACCCGTACTCAAGATGTCTTTAATCCAGCTACTGGCAACGCAGAAAAAAAAGTTGCTTTAGCATCAAAACAAACGGTTGAACAGGCAATTTCGGCAGCTGAAGCTGCCTTCCCACAATGGCGTAATACCCCAGCGATAAAACGTGCGCGGGTTATGTTTCGTTTCAAAGAATTATTAGAAAAAAATGCCGATACTATTTGTAGGTTAATCGGTGAGGAGCACGGCAAGATATCACACGACGCGGCAGGTGAACTGCAACGCGGCATTGAAAATGTCGAGTACGCCTGTGGTGCTCCCGAGTTACTTAAAGGTGAACACAGCAAAAATGTTGGCCCGAACATCGATTGCTGGAGTGAGTTTCAGCCCTTAGGTGTCGTCGCGGGTATTACGCCATTTAATTTCCCTGCAATGGTACCAATGTGGATGTTCCCGCTGGCGATCGTTTGTGGTAACTGTTTTATCTTGAAACCATCAGAGCGAGATCCAAGTTCAACACTGTTTATCGCTCAATTGTTAAAAGAAGCAGGTCTACCCGATGGTGTAATGAGCGTAGTGAATGGTGATAAAGAAGCTGTCGATACATTATTAAATGACGAGCGAATTAAAGCGGTCAGTTTTGTTGGTTCAACACCGATTGCCGAGTATATTTACACCACTGCCAATGCTAATGGCAAACGCTGTCAGGCACTCGGTGGTGCTAAAAATCACGCCATCATTATGCCCGATGCAGATATGGATAATGCAGTAAATCAATTGCTGGGTGCGGCATTTGGTTCATCAGGAGAGCGTTGTATGGCGTTATCTGTCGCTGTCGCTGTAGGTGATGAGGCCGCTGATTTGTTAGTGGAAAAAATGACTGTCGCGATGAAAGACCTGAGTGTTGGTGCCCATGACAATGCCAGCAATGATTTTGGCCCGGTTATTACGCTGGCACATAAAGAAAAAGTAGAAGGTTATATCACCAGCGCTGAAAATCAGGGCGCAAAGGTTGTTGTTGATGGTCGTCAGCCACAGGTTAAAGGTTATGAAAATGGCTTCTTTGTTGGTGCAACCTTAATTGATGGCGTCACCCCTGAAATGGACAGTTACGAGGCTGAAATATTTGGTCCGGTACTACAGGTGATGCGGGTTAAAACTATGCAAGAGGCGATGCAGTTAATTAACGAGCATGAATATGGTAATGGTACCTGTATCTTTACCCGTGATGGTGAGGCTGCGCGTTATTTCTCAGATAACATCCAAGTGGGTATGGTTGGCATTAACGTTCCATTACCAGTACCCGTTGCTTATCATAGTTTTGGTGGCTGGAAACGCTCATTGTTTGGTGATCTACATGCCTACGGTCCCGATGGTGTACGTTTTTACACTAAACGTAAAACTATCACTCAACGCTGGCCGTCAAGTGGCGTTCGCGAAGGCGCAAGTTTCGCGTTTGCTTAGTTAAGTATTGGCAATGAAATCAATACGGCTTAATCAATATTAAGCCGTATTTTAACAAAGGTTAATTCATGTTTTGGCTACACTTTCCTGTTTAAATAATCACTATTGAAACAGCTTTTATTACCGCTATCACATCCGCTTAATGGTTACCCAGAGTAGATATTGACTCATACTTTATCGACTGCTAACTTAAATAAACCTAAACGTTATTAATTTTTATTAAGTATTTATTTACCTATTGGTGAGATATGACTATTAAAAAGCGAGGCTTCACAGGCCAAGTCAGTAATATTGATTTACGGACATTACGGATATTCAAAACCGTGGTGGATTGTGGCGGTTTTTCAGCTGCTGAGGTCGAATTAAATATTAGTCGTCCAGCAATTAGCATTGCTATCTCAGACCTTGAACAACGACTTAATTTAAAACTATGTCAGCGTGGTCGTACTGGTTTTTCTTTGACCGAAGAAGGCGCTGAGGTTTATCAGTCTGTTCTTGAGCTGCTTATAGCATTAGAAACATTCCGGACTCAGGTTAATGGTATTAATGAGCAACTTAAAGGCGAACTTAATATCGGTATTACCGATAATCTGACCACCATAGAGCACATGAGACTGACTGACGCCCTGATGGCGCTAAAGGATTTGGGGCCTGAAATACACATTAACATTAAGATGATGCCGCCGGATCAAATTGAGATCAATGTGCTTGATGGTCGGTTACATATCGGAGCGGTTCCTGAGTTACGACTATTACCTGGGCTCAATTACTATCAGTTATATCAGGAAAAATCGCTACTCTATTGCAGTAAAGATCACCCATTTTTTAATCTCGACGATAAACAGCTTACCAACGCGATGATCTCAGCGTCTGATGCGGTGGTATTATCCTATCAACAGACACCTGAAATTAAGCAGTCGCTACAGAAGCTCAATAGCACGGCAAGTGCCACTGATCGCGAAGGTATCGCGTTTTTGATTCTTACTGGACGTTACATCGGTTATTTACCCGATCACTTGGCTCGGCAGTGGGTGACAGATCGCAAGGTCCGAGCAATAAAACCGGATAGATTTCACATCGCAAGTTATTACTCGGCTGTTACCAGAAAAAGTGCCCGTTCAAATATTATTTTAGATACCTTTATGGAGCTGCTCGAGAATACTGCGACGAAATAACCCCTCAAAAAAATCACATTTTATATCCAAGCATATTAAAAATACAGATTCAGATTGATAACTATAAAGCGCACAACAGGCGCTTTTTCATTGTTGTGACCTCGGTTCGGGTAGAGTAATAATTTCAACTTCACTGTTTATGGCATGTGAAAAACTGTAATTATCGCACTTCTTGGTTTATTCGGTTGATTTCAAGTTGTTAAGCAATTGATAAGCACATGGGGCACATTAGGTTAACAAATGGTTAACTTTAGTTAAGGTTTCTTGAATTTATATAAACTATAAAGCGGGGCAGAATCAAGTTGACTTCGCCTAGGCTTTGAATAAAACATTATTCTGAAGTAAGGCTTATAAAACCTAAAACAGAGGATTATGTAATGTTGAATAAAGCTAAATGTACTAAAAATAGATTGATTAGTGCGTGTACCCTTGCTGCCGTGTTAAGTGTGTCGACAGCCAGTACAGCTATGGCTGGTGATGAATTTATTTTTGCCCAGGCTTATAACACCGAACATATTTTTCACCAGACTTCCCAAAAATTTATTGAGCAAATGAAAGAGCAAGGCTCTTCTTATACCGCTGATTATCATCCTGGCGGTGATTTAGGTGATTGGACCTCGCAGTTTGAGCAAACAATGATGGGTGTTATCCCCATGACGATCACTTATGGCGCGTCTGAGTTTGATGGCCGACTCGATCTTACTTGGTTAGGTTATGTCGTGGATGACTGGGCAAGTGCGCGTAAAGTTTACGGCCCAGGTGGTCCGATGCTCGATGTTTACAATAAGATTTTTGCCGATATGGATCTCGTGGCTCTGGGTACTATCCCAACCGGTTTCGGCTCTATTACTATTCGTAAAGGCGTCGACAAAATTCCAACCAGTTTCCCCGAAGATGCAAAAGGGATCAAAATGCGGGTGATCCCGTCACCACTTGCTATTGAGCGTTTTAAGAACTGGGGGTTTGCCGCAGTCCCTATGCCATATTCAGAACTGTACACAGCTCTGCAGTTAGGCACTGTCGATGGTCGGGCGTTTGGTCCAGCAGTTGAAATTTACCAGATGCGTGATGTGCTTGAGGCTTATATTTTAACTCGTGATTATTTTGAGCATGCCTTCTGGTTAGTCAATAAAGACTGGTGGGAAGAGCTGCCAGTGGCTGAGAGAAATAAAATGCAAGCTGCTGCGGATGAAACTCTCAATTGGGCTTGGTTGGAAGCTGAGTCGATCGATAACGAATTCTTAACCAAAGTGCGTGATAACGGGATTAAAGTTATCGAATTAACAGACCAAGACCGCGCTAAAGCCAAAGGTATCTTGTACGCAAAAGAGTGGCCATATATGGAGAAAAAAGTCGGCAGCGATATCATGAGCATGATGCGTGAGATAGCTGGTATTAAATAATTCCTTATTATACCTAATCTGGGTTCAGGTCCGTAATTATACGGTCTGGCCCAAAACCTCCAGATGTAAGAGGATATATTTATGAATCCCAGCAAATTAGCATCCGCTAGTCTACAACCGCAGGTTGACTCCCCAAGTAAAGTTACAAAATCAGTGCTGCAGCGGTTTGAATTTTTGCTCGATTTCTGTCTCAAAGCGGCGATGATCTGTAGCGGCCTCGGACTCGCCATATTAATGTTCGCCCAAGTCATCATGCGTTATGCGCTTGACTCTCCTTTTGCAGGAATAGAAGAAGCTGCAATTTTAATGGCGGTATGGACATACTTTCTTGGCATGGGTTATGCGACTAAGCAGCGGACACATATTCACGGTGGTATCGTTAGCTTGGTTGTCAGCGATCCGATTAAAATTGCAATGATCCGATTCATCGGCTCTGTTATTTGTGCTATTGCCGCCTGTATCTTTGGTTATTATGCGACTAAATACGGATTATATATGATTGAAAAAGGACGAATGAGCCTGTATTTACAGTGGCCTAAAGGACTGTGGAGTGCCAGCATGATCTTCGGGTTTTTAATGATGGCGGGCTATTTCCTGAAACATGCTGTGACTGATTTCCGCGCTATGCTCGCTGCTCTAGGCCAATCGAAAGCGCCTAGGCAGCAATCTTCAATTAACGGTAAGGACTAACGTTATGGTTATCTTCCTTTTATCTATGTTAGTCATAGTTATTTTGTTATTAGCTGAAATTCCGGTGGCATTCTCATTTGGTATTGGCGCTATTTTATTTACGTTTGCCACTGGTAACGATATTTCATTTTTAGTCACTCATGGTTTTAATACCGCGAGTGGTTTTGCTCTGCTGGCTCTGCCACTGTTTATTTTAGCTGGGATCTTAATGGCAGAAGGTGGGATATCAGAGCGCTTACTTGATTTTGTTAATTCAATCGTCGGTCGCCTTAAGGGTGGTCTCGGTGCTGTAACCGTTTTGACCTGTGCGCTTTTTGGTGCAATTTCTGGCAGTTCATCGGCGGCGATTGCCGCGATCGGACAAATCATGATCCCGCGGATGGTTAAAGAGGGTTATCCAGAGGGACATGCAACGGCTTTGGTTGCCTGTTCTTCGGTGTTAGCACTATTAATTCCGCCAAGTATCCCCATGATTATTTTTTCGATTACCGGAGGACTGTCTGTCGGCGCTGCATTTTTATCGACGATTATTCCGGGCATCTTGTTAACGCTAATATACTGCGGTTTGAACTTCTGGTTTTTACGTAACGATACATCGATAAAAGTCGACCCTGCTCTTCCTTTCGCTGAGGCCGTGCGCGGCGTCGCTAAATCGGGATACAATGCAATGTTCGCATTGCTGATGCCAATCATTATCTTAGGTGCTATTTATAGTGGCATTGCGACGCCAACAGAAGCGGCCGCAATTGCGGTTATTTATGCTATTCCGGTAAGTTTGATGGTCTACAAGGGACTGACATTTAAAACTTTGGGCAGTGCCACTGTTCGGGCTGTTACTATGACGGGCTCCATTATGGCGGTATTGTTTTTCTTGTTCATTATGAGTCGGGCAATGATCCTAGAACAAGTTCCCAAGCAGCTTGCCGAAGCCTTGTTAACAATTTCAGATAACAAGCTCGTGATCCTGCTGGTAATCAATATATTACTACTGCTTATCGGGATGATTGTTGATGATATTTCTGGTGGTGTATTAGCGGCGATTATTTTCTTGCCAGTCGTGCAGGCCCTTGGCATTCACCCTATTCATTTTGCTGCCATCGTTGGCGTAAACCTTGGGCTGGGTAATGTTTCGCCCCCTTGCGCGCCAATGCTCTATATGGCAGGAGGCGTTGCGAAGTTACCGCTCAATAAATATATTGTACCGACGGTTAAGTTATTATTTTTTGGTCACTTGCCTATGGTGATTCTGGTGACGTTTGTTCCTGATCTCGCGCTATTTTTACCGCGTTTATTGATGGGGATTGAGTAATTTATATTAGTGTTTGTTGGGTTATCAGATTTTTATTTAGGTCTGATAGCCCAGTTTTTTTGGCTACATCATTTGTTCTAAAATCGCATTGAAAGTCCTGCCTTAATATTAATATTCCTCAACTCAGTGGGGACTCGCCAGTATTAAAATAGTAACTAAACTAGTATTCAATGCCCGTGCTGCTTTATGATGAAGTATGGTACATAACAATACAGCTGTTTATTGCTAATGAAGTGGTGACAAGAAACGATGATGAATAAACCTTCGACAAAATCAAGTACAACTGAGTTTGACAATATTTCTAGTGAGCCAATCATTGCTGAAAACTTTTTAGTGTCGCAACCATGGCGGGCATTATTGCTGTGTGCTGGCTGTCTTGCTGTTGCTTTAGGTGTGCTGGGTATTTTTTTACCCTTATTACCTACGG
>Ga0209292_1006586_pt1 | contig 11354 bp, 8 predicted proteins | sample GOMGulsemesocosm_2_FD_184634 | JGI IMG/M metagenome (GOLD analysis project Ga0209292, IMG submission 184634) | Methane-oxidizing microbial communities from mesocosms in the Gulf of Mexico - GOM9C Gulf of Mexico (SPAdes) (version 2) | ecosystem: Environmental > Aquatic > Marine > Cold seeps...
AAGCGATTTGGCGAAGGTCAATGTCAAATGGAACGCATGGGCCGATGACATTAATTTTCCGGCTTACAATGCTTGGAATCTGACGCCCAATTTTGTTGATAGCGGCACGACGATGGATGTTGTTTGGTTGGGCGCATGGCAAAACGGTATAGACATGGGTAAGGGTTTGGACCTTTGGAAAACCAAGGGATCGAAGATTAACACCGAGTATGGGAAAGTTGTCACGTGTGGCGAACATTCAAATTTTGCTTCTTACAATATACGTATGCCGGATATGTCCTCTCCCTCTACGAGCGGAGTTGTCACCTTCTCTGATTGCACTCTTGAAGAGGGGAAGTCGATGGCTGACGGAATGGCCGCTGTGGCGGCGTGGGCCAAGCATCTGGACAGCACCGGATCTAAATCGGGCATGTGGGTATTCTTTCCTGCCCTGGGTACGGGAGATACCGAATGGGATTTCAAAATGGTTGAAAGCCATCGCAATTATGCGTCACTAGGACACGATTGGGAGGACTATGGCAACAAGCAGGGCTATGCAAAGGCCCAGGCAGTATTTACTGGCGTGATGGAGTGCGGAGGCACGCGCGTATACGACAGTGAGATGGTTCGTAGTGGTGGAGTGAAGCCAGGCTAATAAACATGCGGACTCTGAACCGCTGAACTGAGGAAAAGACAGAGACCATTTTAATGTGGGGGAATAATGGCGGGCCGAATGGGGTGAATATGGGCACTGGGAAGCGCAGATGCTACGGTGCCCATATTCATATCAAAATGGCGGAGAGGGAGGGATTCGAACCCTCGATACTTCACCCTTATCCTCGGAATTTTCCTTTGAAATCAAATAGATACAAATCAAGCTCTGTTTGATTTTTTAACGATTGACCCACCGTATTGATTGGCCAGCTCTTCTGAATACAAATATACGCAAAGAATTAGAAATGTCTAGCGTCGCTCGAAGAAACGGAGGTGAACAAGCTAGCGGATACGCCAGCGCTGTGTAAACGCGCCAGAAACAAGATTAACCAAATGAGTTCGGAAATGGAAAATCTACATCATTTTGCTGGCAGGCGGCAGCCAATGTATTTCTCAACAGACAGGCAATGGTCATAGGACCCACACCGCCGGGAACCGGCGTAATGCCTCCGGCCACCTCTGCCGCTTCTCTGTAATTCACATCTCCCACCAAGCGAGCCTTACCTTCCTCACTCTCAATGCGATTAATCCCCACATCGATGACCGTAGCACCGGGCTTGATCCAGCTTCCCTCGACCATTTCCGGGCGCCCAACCGCTGCGACTAAAATATCAGCAGTTTTGCACAGCTCGGGCAGGTTCTTCGTACGCGAATGAGCAATGGTCACCGTGCAGCTTTCCTGCAACAGCAGCATGGCGACAGGTTTACCTACAATATTGGAGCGACCTATCACTACCGCATTTTTACCCGACAGGTTCTCGCCCAAATGCTGCTTGGCAAGCATCACACAGCCCTGAGGTGTGCAGGGAACCAGGGCCCCAGATTCACCATTCATTAATTTTCCCGAGTTCATGGCATGGAAACCATCGACATCTTTTCCCGGGGCTATCGCGGCAATCACAGCACTTTCATCGATATGATCCGGTAGCGGCAACTGAACCAAAATTCCGTTAACGGCGGGATCGTTATTAAGCTGATCAACCTTAGCCAGTAGTTCTTTCTGACTCGTTTCCCGCAGCATGCGGAATTCGAAACTGTTCATCCCCACTTCGGCTGTCTGTCGCGCTTTGTTGCGAACATAAACCTGACTGGCAGGATCCTCTCCTACCAGAACAACTGCCAATCCCGGCTGAATGTCGTGCTGGGTTTTCAAGATAGAAACGGCAGCGGAGATCTTGGCCCGTAATTGTTCGGCCGTTGCTTTACCATCGATAATCATAACTGTCACTCACGGTTGAAAGAGATTTGAAAAAAGCCGGCAGCGGAAAACCGCCGCCGGGTGCAAAGTTGCAAGAGAGAAAAAGCCTGATGTTAATTTTTACTCGGAAACGCCGAGCACAAACACCAGAAATACCGCCACTGGACAAACATACCGAATCAGGAGATACCACAATTTAAATAACCAGCCATCGCCGAGTCCCAATTCCTGAATGGAAACCTGACGGCTAACAAACCAACCAACAAAAACCGCAATCAGCAAGCCACCCACCGGCAACAATATCTGGTTAGAGAAGTAATCCATTGCCCCATTGACGTCTTTGCCGGCAATGGTGTACTCAGCCAATGTGTTATACCCGAGAATACTGAATACACTCAGCACAGCAATCATTCCCAGAATAATCATCGCACTTTTATGACGGGCAAAACCTTTGCGCTCTTCCATCCAACGCGTCAAAGGCTCAATCAAACCCACCATGGACGTAATTGCTGCAACGGATAGCAGCACGAAGAACAACACACTGACAATGTGACCTCCTGGCATATTCGCAAATGCAACCGGCAGTGTTTGGAAAATTAAACCGGGGCCACCCGCGGGATCCAAACCGTTGTTAAATACTGCGGGAAAGATCACCAGCCCCGCCATCAGGGCTACCAGGGTGTCGGCGAAAACAATCAGTACCACCGAACGGGGAATAGAGACATTTTTCGGCAAATAGGCGCCGTAGGTCATCATGCCCGCCATCGCCACACCAATGGAGAAAAAGGCCTGGCCCACCGCAGCCAATACGACTGAGGAATTGATTTTGCTGAAGTCGGGAGAGAACAGATAATCGACTGCCTCACCGAAGCCCCCGACCACCATATTGTAAGCCACCAACGCCACCAGCAATACGAACAATGCCGGCATCAAAATGGTTACGGCTCGCTCAATACCATCCTGCACACCGGCGTAGATAATGGATCCGGTAATACCCAGCCCCAATAAGGTCCAGAACAACATGGTGCCGGAATCGCCGAGCATGCCATCGAAGGATTGCGCGGCTATTGCGCCGTCAACACCCGCGAACCCCGTCAATAAGGCCTTAAACAGATAGTTCAATACCCAGCCTGCGATAGCACAGTAGACAACCATTATAATGAAGGCCGCCAACAAATTCATGCCACCGACCCACTGCCAGTGTTTGCTGCGACCTTGTTGCACGGCAACATCGTGCATGGTGTTAGGGGGGGATTTTTTACCGCGGCGTCCGACCAATAGCTCAGCCATCAAAATAGGAACACCAATGGCAAAAACACATGCCAGGTACACCAATACGAAAGCCCCACCGCCATTCTCACCCGTTACATAAGGGAAGCGCCATATATTTCCTAGACCAACGGAAAACCCCACCGAGGCCATCAAAAAGGCGAAGCGGGATGACCACCCTACTGTGTTTGGTTCCGCGGCGTTCCCGACATCCGTTGAGGCACTTGATATCTGCATTTTCTCTCCTGGCTTTTGGTTTATGTTTTTAACACTTAGAATTATTGTATCTTGATTTCTATTCGCTTCTCGGCTCAAAACAGAGTACCAAATTTCTCCCACTACCATGAAAACTATGACGTACTTTTCCGTGTCACATCAGCACTTTCTCGTGTCGAATCAGCACTTTTTATCGCCATTTTTAAAACTTGGCTTTAAAACTTTGTTTTCAAAAAGAGGTGCCCGAAGGCACCTAAAGTCACACTGATAAACGACTGAAAAACACACGGCAAGTAAAGCCGTAAACACTTTCTGGAAATGGACTCTAGCGAGAGAATTCTCCCGCAGCGTCCACCAACCACTCCCAAACATAACGCGCTTGTGAGCGATCCACGTAGAGCTGGTAAGCTTCTTCCCGAACGCGAGTCACCATAGCCACCGACTTCGCTAAGCGAGTAACGGTTGTATTCCCGACCACAAACTTACTGCGGTGCAAATCCAACGCACAACCTTTGCTTAATAATTCAGCCGCACAAGGACCAGTAATCTCTACCGCCAGGCGACTGTCTGTGATCATGCTCGCCAGAGAAACTCGCCCTTCCAGCACTGGAGCCAACGCAGTCAACACCGTATCCTCCCCACCAGCAGGCGTCACAATCAGCCACTCGTTAGGTGTCAACCACAGACATTTCAATTCACCCCTAGCCGTGGTGTGACCGGGTGCCGGCAGTGGCATAAGGGCTTCCGCCACTTGTTCGCAGAATAGTGCATCACCACCAGGCCCCTGTAGTCGCACCATGCCCTGCAACGGCAACTCTTCCAAAGAGACGCCGCCATTGCCAAACAAGACAGCACTCTCCTGCTGTTGCAAATCGGCCAGCGCCGAACGGGCCTGACTCTTTATGTTAGCGTGTAAGCTAGACATTCAAGCGATCTCCTTTCACATCAAAATGCGTGGGCGAAACGATTTTCGCCGCATAGGTTTTGCCATTACTGTAAATAAAAATTTCTTCGCCTATTCGATCATTTCCGCGAGCCACAATGCCCAGACCAATGGATTTCTCCAGAGTCGGACTCATGCAGGCAGAGGTCAGATAGCCTTGGGTTTTCACCGGCATCTGCGGATTGGCTTGACTAACAATATGTCCACCGATGGGCAGAGATTGATTCTTGTCTAGCGCTTCAATACCGATAAACTGGAAACGGTCTTCACGAACATCATTAGGACGAGAAAGTGAACGACGACCGATAAAGTCATCCTTTTTCTTGCTGATGGGAAAGCCCCACCCCAAATCCAAAGGATTAGTAGTACCGTCGGTATCCGCACCAATATGCAGATAACCTTTTTCGGTACGCAGCACCATCAACGATTCAACACCGTAAGGCGTGATATCAAACGCCTGGCCCGCTTCGTAAACCGCTTCCCACAATGCCAGGCCGAAGCGCGCCGGCACACTAAGCTCGTAGGAAATTTCTCCGGTGAAACTGGCGCGCAGTACTCGCGCCTCAACACCGTTAACGGTGCCTGAGCGATACTGCATATGCGCAAAGGCTTCGCGGCTGAAGTCGATATCGCAGTCCAGCTTTTCCAGCACCTTGCGGGCATTGGGACCACTGACAGTGACATTGGCCCATTGCGTCGTCACATTGTTAATAATGACCTGATATTCGAGCCATTCACACTGCAACCATTCTTCCATCCATTGGTAAATGCGCGCGGCAGCGCCACTGGTGGTGTGTACCAGGTAATGATCATCGGCCAGGCGAACAAACACACCGTCGTCGATCACCACGCCGTTTTCATTGCACATCAATCCGTAGCGAGCAAAGTTGACTTTAAGCGTCGCCGCATTATTGATATACAGGCGATTGAGGAATTTGGCGGCATCAGGGCCTTTGACTTCAATCTTGCCCAGGGGCGAGCCATCAAACATGCCGACATTGTGTCGCGCTGCCAGTACTTCACGTCGAATGGCGGCATCTACATCTTCGCCTGCGAGTAAATAACACTCGGGGCGCTGCCAACCCATATCTTCCATGTGCGCACCGTGAGCCACATGCCAACTGTGTGCCGGCATCTCCAGGCGCGGGGCATAACCCTCACCAATTTCTCGGCCGGCAAAGGTGCCGATGGTCGCCGGATGGTACGGTGGACGGAACTTGGTGGTGCCCACTTCGGGAATCTTGCGTCCACTCAACTCCGCCATCACGGCCAAGGTATTGATATTACTGGTCTTGCCCTGATCCACACTCATACCGTTGGTGGTATAGCGTTTGACGTGCTCGACCGAAACAAAGTTTTCCCGCTTGGCCAGTTCAATATCAGAGACCTTGACGTCGTATTGGAAATCCAGCCACTGCTTTTCCGTTGAGGCATTTTTGGTGTACCAATAAGCCTCCATTGGCACTTCCGGAGAATCGTCGCAAGCATCGACACGCATATCGCCAATCAACTCGGCACCCACAGCTCGCGCTGCGTCGGCGCCTATTTTAAAACCTTCGTTAAGACAGGCCTGCAACTGAAATTCACCATTGGCCGCACCGGCCACCGTCACCGCCTGGGCACAAGACCTAGGTACAAAGCAGGCTTTGTCATCGTCAAAATCCAGTGAGCCACCGGCTTGGGAGTACAAATGAATGGTGGGAGTCCAACCCGCGGACATAGCCAGCAGATCGCACGTCAGGGTCTCACAGACTTGCCCCAGTTGACCATTGCCAAAATGCTCTGCCAAGGTAACGGCCTTCAACTCGCGTCGACCTTTCACCTTTTGCACCATGCGACCCAGCAACAAAGGAATCTGACGATCTTTTATCGCTTGCTGCTGAAGTCCATCCGCGCGGGGACGGCTATCAACCACAGCAACAACCCTAACGCCCGCATCGTGCAAGTCCAGTGCAACCTGATAAGCGCTGTCATTGTTGGTCACCACCACCACTGCCTTCCCCGCAACCACACCGTAGCGATTGAGGTAGGTTTGAACCGCAGAGGCCAACATAATACCGGGGCGATCATTATTGGCGAAAACCAGAGGGCGTTCGATGGCGCCAGTCGCTACCACAACCTGTTTTGCTCGCACACGCCACAGTCGTTCACGCACCTCGTCCACGCTTGCCTGTGGTCCTTGATGGTTAGTCACGCGCTCTACTGCAGCAATAAAATTCTGCTCGTAGTAACCCACAGCCGATGTGCGTGTCAGCAGGGTCACTTCCTGCATGGCCTGCAATGTTTGCAAGGTTTCCGCAACCCACTGACTGGATGAACGACCTTCTATCGTGCGATTCTCGCCCAGCAAGCTGCCACCGAAAGTTTCCTGATCATCCATCAGTACAACGCGTTGACCACTGCAAGCCGCCGCCAGGGCAGCCGCCAAACCGGCGGGGCCACCACCAATAATCAACACTTCGCAGTGCAGGTTACGCTTATGGTACTGCTGAACATCATTGGTCTCAGGCGACTTACCCAGCCCTGCCATGTGGCGTACAAGACCTTCGTAGAAATGCCAGCTGGGCCACATCATTGATTTGTAATAGAAAGACGCCGGAAGAAACCGGTGCAATGCGCCCAGACAAGCAAACACATCGCGATCCACATTGGGCCAGGCATTCTGGCCTTTGGCTTTTAGCCCTTCGTAGAGCGGCACCAGGGTCGCGCGAGCGTTGGGCTCGTCGAAACCGCCTCCTTCCAGTTGCACCAGCGCATTGGGCTCTTCACGGCCTGCGCCCATTAAGCCGCGCGGGCGGTGCAATTTAAAACTGCGCCCCAAGCGTTTGACGCCGTTCGCTATCAGGGCTGAAGCCAGAGTGTCACCTTCACAACCTCTGTAGGTCTTACCGTCAAAGGTAAAGGTGACTGGCTTGGCCGTATTCACCCGGTGCGGGGTACTCTTACGTGTTAAAGGGTTACTCATCCCATCACTTCCTTAGCCGCGACATCAGCGCGGCCCTTCTCTGTCTGATTCGTTGCAGCGCTACGGCCGGATAAATTCGGTGCGGCTTCACCCAATTTATAAACCGCAAAAATTTCATGGCTCACCGTGTCACGGGCCACATTAAACCACTGTCGACAACCAAAGGTATGGCGCCAGCGTTCCAGGTGCACGCCTTTGGGATTGATACGGTCGAACAAATAGCTAGCCCATTGCTCGTCACTAATCTCTTCGGGTTTTTCCGGGCGAATAATGTGCGACTGGCCACCACAGGTGAACTCTTCTTCGTCGCGTGTGCCACACCAGGGGCATTCAATTTGAATCATAATTTTTCTCCTCTACCCTGTTCTTTCTCTACACAGATCACCCTAGTGGGCCACGCCAGCAGCGGCGCCTTCATCGATCAGCGCGCCGGTCACAAAACGCTCAAGACCAAAGGGTTTAATCAGTTCGTGGGGGCGATCATTGGCAATGGTATAAGCCAAAGTGTCTCCACCGGCGGGAATGGCTTTAAAGCCACCGGTACCCCAACCACCGCTGATGTACAGCCCGGTAATGGGTGTTTTGCCCAGAATAGGGCTGGAATCCGGCGACAGATCAACGATGCCGGCCCACTGACGCATCAGTTTTAAACGACTGAAGCTCGGAAATAAGCTAAGTGCTGCAGATAAGGTTTCTTCCAGAATTGGCAGGTTGCCGCGTTGACCATAGGACTGATGGCGATCAGCGCCACCACCAATCAGAATTTCACCGCGATCGGACTGACTAACATAGGCATGTACCGCACCCGACAGCACCACGCCATCCAGACACGGCTTGACCGGCTCACTGACCATTGCCTGCAGTGGTTGGCTGACGATGGGCAGATTTAGTCCCACCATCGCACCCAGCACACTGGTGTGCCCCGCCACCGCAAAAGCCACTTTGTCTGCCTTGATATAACCCTGGCTGGTTTCCACGCCCTGAACTCGGTCGCCGGATTTGCGCACACCGGTGACTTCACAGTTTTGAATAATATCCACACCCAAATCGTCGGCAGCACGGGCATAACCCCAGGCCACCGCGTCATGACGGGCAATACCGCCTCGGTGCTGAATAAAACCACCCCGAATGGGGTAACGAGCTTCCCGGGAAGTATCGATCAAAGGCATGTGCTCCTTGATCTGCTCCGGTGTCATCATCTCGGCATCGACGCCCTGCATCTGCAGGGAGTTGGACCAACGCTCAAGCATTTCCATATCGTGACGATTGTGTCCCAGGGTAAGAATGCCCCCCTGGCTCAGCATCACGTTGTAGTTCAATTCCAACGACATGTTTTCGTACATCTTCAGCGAGTGATCAAAGAAGTCGGTACTTTCCGGATAAAAATAATTGGAGCGCACCACGGTGGTGTTGCGGCCGGTATTACCACCGCCCAGCCAGCCTTTCTCAATAACCGCCACATTGGTGATGCCGTGTTTCTTAGCCAGGTAATACGCTGTCGCCAAGCCCTGGCCGCCACCGCCGATGATAACCACATCGTAGGACTTTTTCGGCTCTGGGCTGCGCCATGCCTGGGGCCAGTTTTTGTGGCCGCTCAATGCATGTTTGGCCAATTGGAGCAGTGAATATTTTTCCATGTTGAATGCCTTTTACAGAATAACGGTACGGCGGCCGTTCATAACCACCCGCTCTTCGCAGTGCAGTTTAACGGCGTGTGCCAATGCGGTTGCCTCGATATCATGACCCACATGAACCATTTGATCGCCGGTCAGGCAATGATCGATACTCTTCACTTCCTGCACAATAATCGGACCTTCATCCAGGTCCGCTGTGACATAGTGAGCGGTAGCACCGATGACTTTTACACCGCGTTCATGGGCCTGGTGATAGGGTTTTGCGCCTTTAAAGCTGGGTAGGAAGGAGTGGTGAATATTGATCGCACGTCCATTCAATTGCTTGCAAAGGTCATCAGAAAGAATCTGCATATAACGAGCCAGCACCAACAGATCGACCTTGTACTCTTTCATCAGCTCCAAAATCTGGGCTTCCTGTTGAGGCTTGGTGTCTTTGGTGATGGGCAGGTGGTGATAGGGAAGCCCGTAGAATTCCGCCATAGCCCGACAGTCGTCATGGTTGGAGATGACGCCGACAATATCAACGTCCAGTGCACCTGAGCGCCACTTGGTCAACAACACATTCAGGCAATGATCGAACTTTGAAACCGCCAGCATAATTTTGCGTTTATCGTTGCTGGAACGCAAGGTGTACTCCATCCCCAAGTCGCTGGCCAAACTGGATACCACCTGTTTGAAGTCCTCAAACGGGAGATTCATCGTGCGATCGTCAAACACTGTACGAGAAAAGAAATACTTCGTACCCGTATCACCGTAATGAGAGATTTCTGTAATAAAAGCCCCATTGCTATACAGCACATTAGACACCCGGGCCAATACGCCCAACTGATCCTGGCATTTAAGTGTAAGGACATACTGGTTGTACGATTGTGTTTCAGTCGCTGACATTTCTGAGATCACCTTGTTTTCCGTTAGCGTTACATTTTCTCGGTAGCCGGCCCTGGATAGAGCCCAACTACAACACGCCTACATTAAGCCATAGGGATTACTTGTGAGTCAAGCGGATTACTCGGCATTAAAAGCACAATTTTTTGAACCTAATGTTATATAGATCCAAACGACGCCAGAGATTGGTTAATAGTAAAAAAAGACGCCGGATTTGGCGCCAATAGCCACAGAGAGCGAGCTAACAAGTCATTCATCGTCAGTAAAGTGACTCATTAGGGTTAAGCAGAACTACGACAAACCGATCAGTTTGTTTCAGTGACCGGCGCGGACATGCCAGACGCGCAAAAGTCCAGATAGAGTGTACACAGCTCACTGTGCTTGCTACTGAGATCCCCCAAGTAGGAATTGGCGAGCTTATGGGCATCAGCCAAGCCCTGCATAATACTGGCGACAAAAAAGCACAGGCGACGGGAGATTGTCACACGCTCCAGTTGCGGCAACGCTTTCTCCAACACCGATAGGAATCGGGCAAACGAACAGGCAGCGGAGTTGTTGAGTATGGTGCGCATTTCATCGCTCGCCTCTAACTCCATTCTCGCCAGAAAACGCAATGCGTCTTCGCCCCAGACCTCCTGCGTCAGCAGTTCCATATAGGGCACCATAAATGCCTCCAACACATCCCTGACCGGCACATCGCCCACGGCACTGCGCTGCTCTATCGCGCAGATAGCCTCTTCCCGAGCTTCCTCGAACCAGCCCTGAATAAAGGCGACCATGGCTTCCTGCAGCAGCAGTTTGCTGCCAAAATGATAATGCATCGCCGAGTTATTGCGCATCCCTGCCTCGCGGTTAATCATTCTCAGGGAAACCGCCTCTACACCTTTTTCCGCATAGAGTTTTAAGGCCGCCAGAATCAAACGCTGGCGGCCGGAGTTTTGGGGATGGGTATCACTCGTCAATGTCATCTTTCGTTTATCTTGGAGTCAGGCGAAGGAAAATGTAAGCCACTTGATTAATTCAGTTGACTTAGACTAGCACGCATCAGAATTAAAAGGAATTCAGCAGGCTCAATTAACACCTCAATCGATGAAACACTAGTCAGCGCGAACAACCTTGCCGCCCTTCATCACAAAACTGACGCTTTCAATATTCGTCATCTTATCGATAGGACTCTTTGGTGTAGCCACAATATCCGCCTGCTTGCCGACTTTGAGGCTGCCGATCTGGTCGTCCAGACCCAGCATCTCCGCACTGGTGATGGTACCGGCCTGGAGCACATACCAGTTGTCGTTGAGGCGACGATTCATGGCATCAAACTCCTTGATCGCCTGCTCAATCGGAAAGATACAATCGGAGCCCAGCGCCATTTTTACACCGTATTTATAGGCCATTTCGGCAGATTTCTGGTGCTTGGTCTCCACCAACTTGGCTTTGGCCAGATTATCAGCAGTGATGCCGCCGTTTTCACCCATCTCCAGAATCCAGTCCACTATGTGAAAAGTGGGAATATAGTAGGTGCCTTTTTTCGCCATCAGTTTGGCGGTTTTT
>Ga0209292_1006589_pt1 | contig 11351 bp, 18 predicted proteins | sample GOMGulsemesocosm_2_FD_184634 | JGI IMG/M metagenome (GOLD analysis project Ga0209292, IMG submission 184634) | Methane-oxidizing microbial communities from mesocosms in the Gulf of Mexico - GOM9C Gulf of Mexico (SPAdes) (version 2) | ecosystem: Environmental > Aquatic > Marine > Cold seeps...
CATCTGGGAAACCTAATAAAGTAGAGAGTATTGCCTGTACCAGGAAGATGGTTGTGATCTTAAATTCAATGCTTAGAGATGGAGTTTTATGGGAAGTGCCAAAAGTTTAAATTAACTATTGACGCCATAGTCTCTTGTTAGCAAGCTTAATTCCAAGGTTCAACAGATATTGACGACCACCGTTTCTTAAAACTATTAGTCATTTTAATGTAGTTAACTTCCGACATTACAATCTTATTTGGCTTTACATGCATATTAAAAGCATCTTCCAATCCAAAAGGAGCATAAATAGATAGCTCTCCGTCAGTGTTGAAATTAAAACCTATTGCAAACGCCGATAACCAAGAATCGATACCTTGCTCCACTCTATTGTATGCAGGAATAATTTGCCCAAATTTAAAGGGATACCATTTGTGAACATTAGCTTGGTTCTTTAAATCAACCTTAACAGAGTGCTTTAACTGAGCCTCAATTTCTGTTTCATAGGACTCTTCTGTACGGATTTCAATATTATCAAAATAAACTATATCAAAATCTTTGATCTTATCGAGAGGCTCTCTTTCTAGTAAATGATTCCATATCAACTGAGTAATTGCGCCACCTGCGATATAAAAATTAGGTAAGCCGACCCCCCTACAAACCTTAGCTGTTTCAACCAATTCAGGGACTGACATTATTAAACTCTTTAGCCGAGACTCCATGCTACCTCTTTGCCTGTTAACGCCCTCTTAAGCGAAAAAAATTAGTTGGCTAAAATGTGAACTGAGTAAAAATAGCTAACTGTATTTTCCGTTTAAAGTGCTTGTTATGTCTCTAACTCTAACACCATTAAATGTGCATTTTTACCATAACTTACACAAATTTCTTCACTAGGCATATTTATAAAACCAAACTTAGCCCAAAAGCTAGTTGAGTTTTGAACCGCTACTAATAGTATTTTTACAAAACTCTCAGATTGGGCATTATCAATTAGGTTCTGTACTAATTTTTTACCTATATTTTTTCCTCTTCCTTCAAGAGCTAATGCTAGATCATGAATAAATAAAGTTGAGCTGTAAGTTACAGAGATTTTTTCATTTAACTTTGGTGGGGTTTCTCTTGCCCATGGGTGTGCTAATAAGTAAGCTATTACTTTTCCTTTATGGTCTGAATATACAGCACAGGTTTGAGGCGATGAATGCCATTTATTTTTTAGAATGTTTACATCTTCAGGAGCGATATCGGTATAGGCTTCTTTCTGGATTTTTACGATGTCATCCCAAGAGTTTTCAGTAATTAGATTAATTGACATGACATAACCTCCCAGAGACATAACGCCCTGTTAATGAGAAAAATATAGTTGGTTAGAATAATTGATGAAGGAGCAAAATCCAACTGTATTTTGTCCTTGTTAAACTGCTTTTTATGTACACTTAAGCAGAAATACAAGCGTACATTTAGCCTATAAATAAACTTAACATAAATACCGAGTTAAAACTTGGCAGCAGTTTCAGTACTTTACTACCCTATTCAAGAAAATAGGTCAATTCTATGCTAGGAAGTATCCAACTATGACCATAGCAAAAACAGAATAGATCAGTATTATTTGTAACCAATTAAACCTAAAGAAGAACTCGTAACCACAAACTGGGCACAACCGCTTTATGTGTTGAGATGTCACTTTCTCATCTCTCGGAACCACATTGGATTTACATTTTGGGCACTGCAACGATATTCACCTGTGTACATAACGCCCAAATAACGGGCTAAGAAACGCTTGCTAAAATTGTGAAGTGAAGCAGAACCGAGCAAGCGTTACGTGTCCTGTTAATTTACTTGTTAGTACACAATCTATTGATATATCAAAAGTTATCAAATAAAGAAACGTTTATCACGAATTTTAAATGTCCTTTTTAACAACGGCTATATTGCCTATTTTCCGTGTTCTCTTTGCTCAGCATCTGCGCTAGATAGCTGAACCCAAGCCCTAATATCTTCGCGAACTTGAGGTAATGGCCGTACTCCCGGTTCTAAAATTACATCATGAAACTCAGAAATATCAAAAAGAGTGCCCATGATATTTTGCGCACTCTTGCGTTCAGACAAAATAAGATCAGCCCCGAGTATATAACTAAGCGATTGACCCGGCATAGCAATATAGCGGTCCACTTCAATTTCAATCTCGGTACGAGACATCACTGTATTTTCCATCATGAAGCGAATAGCATCTTCACGCGACCAACCTCTAAAATGAAGCCCTGGTTCAACAATAAGACGGCTCGCTGCCCAAAGATGTTTTGTGATCATACCTTGCCGGTCAAACGTTGTGCTGTATAGTTCCATTTCATCCGCAAGATATTCGGAATAGAGTGCCCATCCTTCAAGAATACCTGAATTATAACCTGTGGACGGCTCTTTTCTAGGGTATGAAGACCAAAGATGGTGACCGGGTACTCCTTCATGAAAAGCGATCACTTCAGCCATAAGGCGTCGCTCATTTGGACGTGACGGGTTTATAATATATCGGGCTGGTGTATTTCCTTGAGCTCGACCGTAATACCCTGCAGGGGCTGAAGCTTGTAAGTATTTTGGCATTTCGTGAACAATGATTTCTTTTTTAGCCTGTTTCGAAAATGACAACAACGTTTTATCGTGCGCCCGAGCCAGCGCTAGTTCTGAAATGGTAAGTAACTCTTTAGCGCTAGTGCGGTTATCATCTATTTTAGTACGAAGACCCGTTAGCATGCTCTCCACCGTATCGCCTTTCTTTCCCGTTGCAAGTAATTTAGCGCGTGATTCCTTGATAAATTGTTTACCGATCTCTTCAATTTCACTCAGGGATGGGCTCAAGGTTGTCCACCATGTTACGGCATCAGAGAAACATTCCCCCCCACCTTTGAGTTGGGAAAGTCCGGGAGCTGTACTGGTTTTTGGAAGATATTCGTTATGAAGAAATTTCTCAAAGTTTGAAACTGCTGACGCAATATTTTCTCTTATAAGAGAGTTCCATTGAGTCGCATTTGTATTTTCAACATTTTTAAAAGTATATTTTGAATTAACCATAGTCAGATCAGACAAAAGGTCGCGAACTTGTTGCTGAACTCGAATAACTACTGCGCGTGGTGCTGTTTCTTCAGAGGATATGCCTAAGCGTAATATCTCTATAGCTAGTTTTAATGCCGCAGGAACTTGAGACCAAGTTGTGGTTGCTTCATCCACAGTCTCTGGCCCAGATGCTATGATGCTCTGCCACTGCCTGGGCCACTTCACTTGCCAACCGATGACCTGATTAAGGTAACGCAAATCAGTTTTGCAGTTTTTAAGCGCCTGCCCAGCAAAGCCGCTGTCTGCCACAAGTTGTTTACTCTGTGCGCTGGCACAAAACGCTATAAGTGTGGCAATGAAGGCGATCAAAAATATTTTCACTCGCTTATATCCTTTTTGAGTATCTATTTATACGCAATACTTAGTTATTTTATTGCATGTTTAACATTAAGTTTTTAACCGAAGCTAAACGTTAAACTCCAGCATACTAACGCCCCGCGAAGGGAAATTAACTGTTGGCTATAATCGCGAAGCTATGGCTAACTGTTAATTTTCCGTTTAAACGACTTGTATATTTTAATTACAAGCAAACCTTTAATTTTCTTCCGGTGAAAGTAAAACCGTTCTTTTTGTAAAAATTAAATGTTCGATCCCACTTTTCATCTACTGGAGCTGAAACATCTATTCTGTTCCAGTTTCTTTCAAAGCCAATGTTAAGTATTTCTTGAATTACAGTTTTACCCACACCTTTAGATCTATAATTTTCATTCACCCATAGTTCATTTATGATCCCATACTTTCCGTTTGCAAATATCGAAAATGACTCAGCCAAAGTAAAGAATGCAACGCTTTCATTATTTTCCTTTAAACAATAAGCATCATGATGGTTATTCGGATCTTTCAGTTGTGAGAATATATTGTCGAATAGCTCTTCTGAAGGTACTGCCTGTTGATCAAAAAGCTCGGAGTACAACAAGCCGATATATTTCCGAATTTCGTTATTGTCTGTAACTTTGGATAATTCCACCTACTTCTCCCAAAAATATAACGCCCGCATAAGGGGCTGATAATAGTTTGCTAAAATGTGAAACGAAGTGAAACCGAGCAAACTGTTAGCAGTCCCACTTGAATTGCTTGTTATGTGCCAATACGCTACACTGTACTTATTAACGTACATGAACACTTTGGAGTAACACATGGATGCAATAAGTTATACAGCAGCTAGAGCAAACTTAGCAAATACAATGGCGCATGTCTGTAATGATCACGCACCAATTATTATTACACGTAAAAGTGAAGCTCCTGTTGTTATGATGTCGTTAGAAGATTATAACGCCATGCAAGAAACTACATATTTACTAAGATCACCTGAAAATGCTAGAAGCCTTTTAGAGTCCATTGCCGAACTTGAAGCAGGTAATGGAACAGAAAGAGAGCTTATTGAATGAAATTAACATTTTCAACAAAAGCTTGGGAACAATACATTTACTGGCAAACCACCGACAAAAAAATACTTAAACGTATTAACTTACTGATTAAAGATATCCAAAGAACTCCTCAAGAAGGTATTGGTAAGCCTGAAGCTTTAAAACATGGATTATCTGGATATTGGTCACGACGTATAAACGATGAACATAGAATCGTATATAAACATCAAGATGACACTATTCTAATTGCACAGCTCCGATACCATTACGGCACATAACGCCGCGCTAAGGGGCCAAAATTTGTTGGCTAAAATAGCGAGAAACGAGCAAAAGCCAACTATTTTTTCCTTGTTTAATTTATTGTTATATTTTTACACTTCAACTTTACTGATAGTACCTAGTGCAACGGCAACCAATTTCTCACCTTTATCGCCCAAGACATAAACTTTACACTCACAAGTAGCTTGCCTTTTACCTGATGATAAAACAGCAGAACGTGCAATTAATGATTTACCTATTGCAGGGCGAACATAATTAATTTTGTATTCTGAGGTTACACATTTACCTAAAACTGAAGCTGCTGAGAAGGTAATGCAGTTATCAGCTAAATAACTTAAAACACCCCCGTGTACGAAACCAAAATTTTGAGTTAATTCATCACGAATATCTAGAGATAATTCAGCTTTACCTTCATCGAATTCTGTAAGCTCTGCACCTAGCAACATACTGAATGGCTGCTCTTTTAATATCTGTTTCCCGTAGTCAAGCATAAAACTCCAAACCTATTTAAAAATATAACGCCCGTTAAGGGCCTAATTGCAGTTGGCTAAAATTGTGTAGCGAAGCGACACCGAGCAAACAGTTAGCAGCCCCGCTTTAAATTCTTGTTATGTGTATTTACTTTGGAGCTAATCCCATGTCGTCAAGTCTGAGTAAAATCTCAGTTTTTTGAGTCTTGGCAATCTCTTGCCAATGCTTATCTTCTCTTGCACCTATTATTGCGTAAATAGAGTTTAACCCTGTACCTTTAACTGTTGCTTTGAGCTGCTTATAAAGCTCAAAAGGGTCAATATCCATAAATTCATCTACTGAATTGATATTTACTTCAGCAAGGATTTCTTCACTCTTAGGACCAAAACCTTTTAGGTCTCTTAACCTCATATAAACACCAAAACACTGATACACATAATGCCTCCCTAAGAGGTAAATAATTGTTGGTTAAAATAAGCGACTAAGGAGCAAAAACCAACTGTTATTATCCTTTTAAATGACTTGTTATAAATCAATTAACCTAGCCCTTTTCCAATAGCCATCTGTTGCCCAAATATGATTGGCTTTGAAAGCATAAAACCATCCCATAAGGTATAAGGGAATATATATTATTTGCTCCATAAACCATTCAGAAAATGAAAGTATCGGGAAAAAATAGATAGTTTGAAATACCTGATCTGATATAGCAATGAGAAACGTAATCTTCCATAAAGTTTTAAACGGAACCTTTATGCCTACTAAAAGAAATATAGACGCTAAATAAACAGGTGCATTTAAGAGAGCTTGCAAATATGCGATTGAAAAAAACCATTCTCTGGTATCAATCATAAGATCCAAATAATCAGCAAATTTCCATAATAGATAAATAGAAAGAAAAGTGATTATTGCAATTAATTTGATATTTTTAGTAGAAGTCACAGCAACACTCCAATGATTTATAACGCCCTGTTAAGGGGCAAATTGTAGTTGGCTAAAATGTGAAGCGAAGCGGAACCAGCCAACTGTTTGAGTTCCGTTTAAATTGCTTGTTATATGCCGATTTAACTCAGATTTATTTTTGAGGTTAAAACATGATCTTGCCATGTACCAGCTATTTTTAAATAAGACTTTGCCACCCCCTCTTTTTGAAAGCCAAGTTTATCCAATAACTTGCCAGAACGAATATTTGATGGAATATAATTAGCCATAACTCTATGTAAATTGTATTCAGTAAACACGTACTCTATTGATGCTTGAAGCATTTCAAACATCAAGCCTGTTCCTTGGTTTTTCTCGGATATTGAGTAACCAAGATTACAAGCTTGAAAAGCACCATGAACTATATTTGAAAAGGAACATAAACAAATAATTTCAGATTTAGTTTTATCTAAGGCAACAAGAGGAATTGTAGAGCCTAATTGAAAGTCTTTGAAGTTTAATTCTACACGTTTCTTTGTTTCTTCTAAGCAAAAATATTCGGTAATTCTTGTCGGCTCCCACGGAGATAAATGGCTACGATTAACGTTTTCATACTTGACGAGTAATTCAAAATCATCAGGCTTTAAAACGGAAATAATCAAGTTTTCAGTTTCTAACTCAGGAATCAATTTCAACTCCAATATCTCCTAGGCATATAACGCCTCATTAAGAGGCAACAAATTGTTGGCTAAAATAAGCGACGAAGAAACAAAAGCCAACTGTTTTTTGTCCTGTTAAACGACTTGGCAACTATTCCCTATGTGTCACACTCCATTAGACGTGCCTTAGCTGAGAATAGTAATACAACCGAGTACATCTTATGAAACCAAGATAGAGCATGAAAAACGAGGCCAAACGAAGCGCTACTCGTTTTGATGTTTTTTGTAGGAACAACTGCAGACCCAAAATATAATCGTGTTGTAATGCCATTTTCACTCTCCACATGTTTAATCATGAGCCACGACCTAGTGCGCTTTTGGTAATCACACAATAGTAATTGATTTTCACATCGTTTTTCCACGTTCCAAGCAGAAAACATATCCGTTTCTCCATCTGCTAACAGAACAACTTGTGCTTCTGATGACGGTTTTGATACTACCCATTTCAAAATTAACCGCTCTAACTTAAAAACTGATGTAGTGTAAAAGGCCTTCACATATTGTGAATGAGTTACTGAACTTGAAATTTCGGTACAATAACAATCGGTGTAAGCCCCATTCTGTTTATAGGTATTCAGTAATGCATTATCTGGAAGCTGGCATGACTCTATTGAAAACATGGTTTAGACCTTTTTGAACAAAGCTCACTGCTTGAAATTAACCCAACACATCAGCTATGACTCTTGTTGCATAACTATTTGCTAAGCAGCAATAAAATTGCTGACTAAAATGTTGAACGCAGTGAAAACAGCCAGCTGTAAATTTTCCTGCTTGATTGACTTGATATAAATACTAACCACGTAATTGCGATGTTATAGAGTCTTGAATTGATTTTTCATATTCATTATCGCTAACCAAATCTAGACATAAGTCCTTCGTACAATATGAAACAGCCTTTATTGGCTTATTGTCTGAGTTTTTGGCTGTTATTTCGTAGAGAGTATAAGACTTAAACTGACTTTTATTTACTACAACGTCAGTTGAATCCTTCTCAAAGTCAGCCACTAAGTCTATATTATTTAATCTAAAATTATAAAAGTACATACGTTGAAAAGAATCTTTACAGGCGTATAAAATTGAAAAATCTTGGGCAACTAAATCTGCCATTGCTTTACAACTTGAATTTAAAACTAAAGAATCAGGAAGTATTTTCACAATAACTCCGCCTTCTTCTTTGGCTGATAGGTTAAAAGTTATGAACAGTAATACTATGGTAAAAATCTTCATTGAACCTTCCTTGTATTTATAACGCCTTGCTAAGCGGAAAATAATGGTTGACTATAATGTGAAGCGTAGCGAAACTCGACCAACTGTTACGAGTCCTGCTTTAGTGGCTTGTTAAGCCTACGACTTACCACCCAAGCTCCAAGTAATATTGCCCCCCACTCAACGCTATAATATAAAACATCTTGCCAAAGAGGATAAGCAGTATCATCGGCAGGCAGTAAGTAGTTAACAATATGATCAATTATTTCTACAGAAACAATTGTAAGTATCGATATTTTCAACAAATTATCTTTTAGATAATTAGCAACAAAGTAGCCTGTGAGTGTGTTGTAAAATGCAATTATAGTTAAGGAAACAGTCAAGATAAAAGTCGAATTTACTAGGGCATCCTCCATTTCAGCCTCTGTAAAATTATTGGTAAACATAAAATCAAATGCCGCAATCCAGAAGAAAAATTCAGTAACTGCATAAAAGAAAAATATTAACAATGGAATGAGAATTAACCCTTTTAATTCTCTAAATGTGATGAGATTACTCATACTATCCTTAGTAGGTTTAACGCCCTGTTAACAGGCTAAATACAATTGGCTATAATAAGCGACGAAGGAGCAAAAGCCAACTGTATTTTCACCTTGTTTAACAGCTTGTTAGGCTACGATACTCTCATACGCTTTAGAAGCCATAACAGGAATAAATTCAGTAATCGAGTAGGTTACAGCTCCACTTTTGATGAATGGGTCAGAGTTTAAAACTTGCTTAAGCTCATGCTCGCTCGCATGTTGAGAAATAAGTATCCCTCCAGTTCGAGGGACTTTTCTACCACCAAACATTAGTTTGTTTGATTTATATTCTTGCTCAAGATAACTCTTATGTTTATCAGTTAGTTCTGGTGTGATTTTTTCCATGTTAGTAAAACTCATATCTACTAGATACATATAACTCTCGCTTTTTAATTAGATTAATATAAAATCGCTACTTATTTCGTAGCGAACTATAGCGCTACTTTTTTAGAAGCGCAACATCTATGACAACACCATTACCAAAAACACTTGTAAGAGGGTCTAGTTCAGGTATAGCTATCATGGCTGTTTTTGACCTGTTAGGTAGAAAGTGGAATATGAGAATTATGTGGGAGCTTAACTCTAATTGTCTGAGTTTTAGAGCGTTACAAAAGCGATGTGACGATATGTCACCGTCTGTTTTAAATACTAGAATTAAGCAATTGACTGAAGCTAGATTAGTTTTAACAACATCAAACGGCTATACACTAACAGAATTAGGATTGTCCTTAATGAAAACACTTAACCCTTTGAGAGATTGGGCTGCTGAGTGGGAAAAGGAAATTTCAAAGTAGCCTAACGCCCGCATAAAATACGGATAATGCTTGGCTAAAATTAGCGAAGAATGAACGCCAGCCAAGCGTTTGACGTCATTTTTGATGCGTTTGTTATACGTTTTTGCAATACTTTCTAGCATCGAAGTCATTTTTGACTTCTTTACCGCTGCAATGAGGGTATGGTGCTATACATTTAAAGTACTTATTTATAATCCTGCTCCCCTCTGCCTTACTACTTACTTCAAACGGTAAATCTGAAGGTATCTTTGATTTACACTTCAAGGTTTTTTGACTTATATAGCTTGGGCAGTTTTTAATATTTATACCATAATCTTTAGCATTGACTTCACACATTTTAATTGCTTTTTTATCCCACAACTCAATATATTGACTTGTTTGTATTGGATTATCTGCAACGTTAAAAATTTTATCTTCATCACTTTGAGCTTGAGTTGAATAAAAGTAGTATGCACCACCTAAAATAACTATTAAAAATAATTTTTTCACTTTACATCCTTGTTTAATTTAAACGTATAACACTATTATTTTTACTTATTTATGAACTAGTTATAATCAGAATTTTATACTTACTCTTGTTATTATTGACATTTGTCAGTAATTGCGCCCATTTTTAATAGGAGCTAGGAGTAAATAGAAAACCCAAGCAAACCAAGATATGAATATTACCGCAAGTATCCATGCGACTTTTTCATTTCCGTGAGTTCTATCTGATAGTCCAATCATAATTGCCGGACCTAACCAAATTAATAACGCTATTGGTAGCATTATTAGGATTTCCATAAAACGACTCCAATAATTGCCTGATTACAAAGGCTTATAACGCCTCAATAGAGGCAAAAAATAGTTGGCTAAAATTAGCGACGCAGGAGCAAAAGCCAGCTATTCTTTGTCCTGCTTGATTGATTTGTTATATGCGCATTACATATTGCTATATTTATACTGCTACTACCTATGATGAAACTTTAACAAATTTAAGAGTCATACGATCAGATTCACCGATTTTTGTGTAAATCTTTTTGTCTTTTTCTTTCAGTGCAAGGCTTGGAGGTAATGTCCAAACGCCTTTCTCATAGTTTTTTGTATCTTTAAGATTAGAGTTCATTTCTGAGCTAGCTACTAATTTAAACCCAAATGATTCAATTACACTGATAAGATCTGATTGTTTCCAACGCCCACGTTTCGAAGAAGCTTCACGATCGCTTTTAGAGCTTTCATCTTCTCTGTGTTGCACGATGGCCAAAACACCATTGTTTTTTAAAATTTTCCAAGATTGCTTGAGCCCATTTTCCAACCTTCCTTGATTTTGCCAGTTATGCATCGTACGCGTGATAAAAACAAAATCTAATGACTCCGCCTCTACAGGTAACCCTTCAACGGCTGGTAACCAAGTACCAATCGCGTTTTTTCCGTATAATTTTTGTTCATTTTTTATTTTCTCCGGATAGGCAGAAAGTTTTTTTGCCCAATCAGGCCACTTTCCATAGTAAGCAGGGTTGTGTTGCAACCCAACATACCTCCCTTTATCTTTTAATAAAGGTGCAAGTATATGGGTATACCAACCGCCGCCAGGTGCCACTTCACCTACAGAAGATGTTTCATTAATTTCAAAAAAACGTAACACTTGTTCTGGGTTACGGAATTCATCTCGCTTGATTTCTTCTGCTGTGCGGTAAGAATTATTGTGAACTGAATGCCAAATAGCATCTTTATCGTTTGACCCGCCGAAGGCATCATTTACAAATAGTAAAAGTGTAATGCCTACAATAAAATTATATTTACCCATTTTCTATTTCCTTATATTTAAGCCTGAAATGTTAGTTAAGTTTACCCGCGCATATAACGCCCACATTAAGGGGCTTTTTATTAGTTTGCTAAAATTGTGAAGCGAAGCGGAACCAGCCAACTGTAATTTGTCCCGCTTGAACAGCT
>Ga0209292_1006591_pt1 | contig 11349 bp, 7 predicted proteins | sample GOMGulsemesocosm_2_FD_184634 | JGI IMG/M metagenome (GOLD analysis project Ga0209292, IMG submission 184634) | Methane-oxidizing microbial communities from mesocosms in the Gulf of Mexico - GOM9C Gulf of Mexico (SPAdes) (version 2) | ecosystem: Environmental > Aquatic > Marine > Cold seeps...
GACTGGTATTACCCTTGGCAAGGTGCTGGCACTATTCCTGAGGAGCGCTCAGCAGAAACCTTAGCAATATTTGATGATTATTATGCGGTGACACAAACTGATGCTCAAATGAAAAATGATCGATTGAGCCGTATTAGAAGTGCAGATATTGAAGAGTTGCACTTCGAGCCTTTATTAGTAAAAAGCTTCATTGGTATCATCAAAAACTTCCAACGATTTTCTGAAAAGGTTGAAGTTGTTATGCTACCAAAAAATAGCCGCTATATTCATTACACACCTGAAACAAAAATACGCTTAGCGCAGGCAATAAAACAAATTGAACAGGCGACAGGTATTAAGATAAGAAACCATCAGGATATCAAAGAAGTTACCGCTGATATGTACCGGGACACCACCCATTTATCTCGCTACCGGGGTGATATTGCTTACACTGATTTCTTACTTAAAGAATATGCTAAAATTTTATAAATCACAGTTGAGTTAATCGACTTGATTAACTCAACATTATTGTACTGAGAAAAGTCTACCATTAAAAAAAGCGTAATAATTACTTATTACGCTTTTTAATTTGAGTCTCACAATCACTAAAGAGCATACCAACATTAAGCCCTTGGCATATTAAGGTTAAATTTCTTTAATGCGTACGCTACCACCACTGGTTTTTAATACCAATTCAGGCCCGCCGCCGTTGATAGTACCGATAATTGAACGTTTCTTGGTTGTGCCATTAACTGCAAACTCGCTTGATACACGACCGCCACTGGTTTTTGCCGAAAGATTTACCGCGACATCTTTAGCTAAATAAGCAGTAATAGAGCCGCCAGAAGTTTTTACTTTACTATCTTCGGTTGGATTTGTTGGCAAGTTAAGTTTAATACTACCACCCGAGGTATGAGCATTAATTTTTCCGATAATATTATCTAAATCTAAACTACCACCAGAAGTTTTAATATCAACATTTCCTCTCATATCTTCAAGTGAAATTGAGCCACCAGAAGTATGAGCATCAACCTTACCTGTTAGGTTTTCAATCTCAATAGAGCCACCGCTAGTATCAAGGTCTACATTATAATTTTCTGGCAAGGTTACCTTGTAAGTGACTCTAACATGGCTACTGCCAAAGCCGAAACCGCCACGGTCAAAGTCTCCTTTGATACTGACATTATCACCACTTTTTTTGAAGTGAACACTCATATCATCTTCATTTTTTCCGCTAATTTCTACTTCAACCAATACCGTTTCTTTTGTATGTGTTTCGATATCAATAGCACCAACATCGGTAACAAGTTTTAATAAACCACCATTGGCAACGGTAAATTCTTCATTATAGGTTTTTGCTTGCAAGCTACCGGCCATTAATAAAAGTGCTATAGGCGCGTATTTGAAAGTATTTTTTGTGTTTAACATTGGGTATCTCCGTATATCTTTATTAGAATTTTTAGTTATTGCTAAGTGAGATGCAACTAAAACATAAAAGGTTTAAATTTATTTTTAATCAATATAAGGTAAACCTTCATCTACTCAAATTAGCTTGACCTTAACTTAACCAAGAAGTTAAGAAGAAACCACCAAAAATTAAGATAATAAAGAGTAATAACGCTAATAATAATGGTTTAGGTCCTGCTTCCTTGATAGTTGCCCAGCGAGTGTGAGCGCCTAATGCCGCCATTGCCATTGCTAAAGAAAATTGACTGGCAAAAGCAAAAGCTGTTTTTAGTACTTCGGGTAAAAAAACCATGCTGTTGATCATAGCAGTGGCCATAAAACCAAAGACAAACCAAGGGATAGCCACCACACTTTTTTTGTTGTTATCACTATCATCACTGCGATTAAAACGTGTTAACACTATACTTAACATAATAATAAACGGCGCTAACATCATCACCCGAATAAGCTTTACCACTACCGCCGTCTGCATGGTTTCAACATTAATACTTTGCCCTGCTGCCACCGCTTGAGCGACTTCATGAGCAGTACTGCCAATATAAATACCAAATGACTGATCACTCATAGCAACCCACTGATAAATAAACGGGTAACTAAACATGGCGAGTGTGCCAAAAAGAACGACCGTAGCTATGGCAATAGTAATATGTTGCTGCTTTGGTCTAAGCACAGACTCTGTCGCTAAAATTGCAGCGGCACCACATATAGCACTACCCGCAGCAGTTAAAATGGCAACATCTCGATGTAATTTAAATACTTTCATGCCAACAAAAGTACCTACAGAAAAAACGGTTGTTATCACAACTAAATCAATAACAACGGCTTGCCAGCCTACGGCTATTATTTGCTGAAAACTCAAACCAAAACCAAATAATATAATGCCTAATCTCAACATTTTTTGCTTACAAAAATGTGAAAATTGATGATCTTTTTCATCTTCCACTCTTAATGAAAAATGACCATAGCCCATTCCTAGCAGGATAGCTAAAGGTAACGCACTTAAGCCAAAAGCAGAGACTTGTGGAATACTTGCAAGAGCAATTGCTACTAGAGCAATAATTGGTAGAACAATATAGGTAGGCATAAGACACCCCTTTTCAAATAAAAATCTAGCAATGTGTTTACTCGTTTCTCAACCAGTAATCACTTTATGGAATATAATATATCGCAAAGATTTAAATAAGAATAATGGATTGATTGGATGTATAATATTCAAAAAACCGAACTATAGGTTTGTTAACTAAAGCCGAGTTAGCAACTATTAAGTGAGATTCGCCCGTGAGTATTTCGATAAAAAAACTGCAATTATTTGAAGCAACCGCTCGCTTAGGTAAACTGACGAAAGCTGCTAATGAGCTCTCCTTAAGCCAATCTGCCGCCAGCCAAGCTTTGAAAGAATTAGAGGAAAGCTTAGGTTATCCACTTTTTGATCGAGTCGGTCGAGATTTATTGATCACAGAAAATGGTCTTAAATCGCTACCTAAGGTACGCCAAATAGCCGATATACTTGATAGCCTGCAACTTGCCAATTTAAACACTATGAGTGGTGTATTGAGAATTGTCGCTAGTGCTACCATAGCCACTTATTTACTGCCTAAATTAATTGCTAATTTTATAAAAATCTATCCTGACGTTTCTCCTGAAATACACATTGGTAATACCCAAATGGTGATAGATTACTTAGATAAAGGAAAGGCTTCTATTGGTTTAATAGAGGGGCCTGCAGTGCATAAGCATTTACAAATCACCCCGTGGCAACACGACCAATTACAAATTTTTTGTCCTCCGGAACATGCACTAGCAGAAAAATCACTAATAAACCTTAATCAACTGCAACAACAATCATGGGTGCTACGTGAACAAGGCTCAGGTACACGGGCAATATTTGATGCTGCTATTGAGCAAGCAGGGGCGCAAATAAATTTGGCTATAGAATTAACTAGGCAGGGAGCGATTAAAGAGTCTGTAAAAGCGGGATTAGGTCTAGGGTGTTTATCGCAGATAGCTATTATTGAAGACCTAAAAAATGGTAGTTTAGTGGCGCTTAAATCGCCGTTAAATTTATCACGTCGCTTTGCATTAGTGACCCATAAAGATAGCCATCATAATGTGCTAGTGCAAGAGTTCGTTAATTACTTAACCGCAGAAAGTCCGAGTAATTAGCGTTAAAAAGAGAATGGGCAATAAAAACGACAATGAATACTGTTCATTGTCGTTTATTACCTTTTACCAATAGCGTTTACTATTACCACTGACAATTAGAGTTGCCACAGTAACATTTCTACTTAGCCCTAGAGCGTTACCGAATAGTTACTCTTTATTCATATCTAAGCGCTTTAATTGGATTTTTTCTTGCTACTTTAGCGGCATTACCACCGACAGTACTCCAAGCAATAATGAGTGATAACAAGCCAACACCTAAGCAGATTGGTACTAGCCAAATAGCCCCTATACGGTAAGGGAATGACTCTAACCAAGTTAACATCAAGTAGGCGGCAATAGGCCAAGCAATTATATTAGCCAATACTACGGGTTTTGAGAATTGCCAAATAAGTAAGCCAACAATGTCTTTTACACTTGCCCCCATCACTTTTCTGATACCAATCTCTTTGGTTCTTCTTTCCACAGTAAAGGCTGATAAACCATACAAACCTAAACACGCTATCACTATGGCAATTAATGAGAACACCAAGAACAATTGTGCTGTGGTTAAATCATCATGATATTGCGCTGCCATCATTTCACTTAAAAACTGCATATTAATCGGCTGCATCGGCACATTGTTCTTCCATACCCCTTCAATAGTGGTTATCAAGTTAGGCACATTATTAGTATTAAATGAAATATTAGCTACCCGAAAACGATCTGGGTTAAGGGTATAAACCGAAGCTCTAACACCAAATTTTATCGAACGAAAGTAAATATCGGGAATAACGCCAATAATGGTTAAATGTTGCATACCACGAATTTGAGTTGCCAATGTTTTACCTATGGCATCTTGCGGGGTATTAAAGCCAAACTTTTTCAAGGCTGAATGATTAAGTATTGCACTGCTTTGACCCACTTCACCTTCCGCCACTGTTTTGATGGTATCTGAACCAAAGTTTTCGTCAAAGAGCCTTCCTGCAAGTGGTTTCACGCGATAAGCCTCAAAAAAACCATAGCCCATATTATACTTATTCATACTTAATGATTCATTGCTAGCACCCTCGGCATGAGACTCTAGTAGCTTAAACCCGTTATTATTTTCATTATCTTGTGATGGCGCTTCTGAAGAGAAAGTCACATTAGTCACTTCAGGTAGATTCAATAATTCTTGTTGTAAACTTCCTAGATTATCGCCAGCAGAGCGAATATCGAGTATTAATTTATTGTCACTCTCATAACCGACCTCCATGGTATTAGAAAAAATCGTTTGGCCATACACAACCAAAGTTGAAATTACTAAAATAATGGATGTCGCGAATTGGAATACTACTAGTATGCTTCTAAATTTTGCTGAACTTTTCGACTCGACACTTTTACTCGACTTTAAAATTTGTCCAGGTAAAAATCGTGACAAATACAGCGCTGGGTAAATGCCTGCGCCAATACCAACACAAATGGCTAACCCGATTAAAGAAAACAATAAACTAGGTTCATCAAACAAATCTAAGGCTAACTCTTTACCTAAAACTTCATTATAAAAAGGTAAGGCTAATTCAACCGCTACCAAAGCAAACAGTAAAGACAGTAAAACTAAGGCTATTGCCTCACCTAAAAACTGAATAGCTACTTGGGTCCTACTCGCACCTAATACTTTGCGCATAGCCACTTCACGCGCTCTTTTACTCGCTTTAGCCGTAGATAGGTTCATAAAATTAATGCAGGCAATCAATAAAACTAAAGCGGCGACAATAATAAAGGTGATGATCATATTCCTATCACCCATTGGCGTTAAATCGCCCATACTGCCAGCATCACGTTTAGCTTGTAAGTGCAGATCTGGCACTGCCATTAACTTTAATTGGAAAACTTCAGTGACTGTTCCTGAGGGAGAATTTTTGGCAAAACGTTCGGTTAACGGACTCTCGTTATTTAACCAATAGTTAATTCGTTGCTGTAATTGTGTTATTTTAACGCCGGGATTTAATTTAAAGTAGCTATAAACATTAACGCTCGTCCACGTATTCAACATACCATCATCTTCGCTAAACAAAGCAGGCTGTAAGTAAACGATTAAATCTGTATTTAAATGCGTTGCTTCAGGTAAATCTTTTATAACCCCTGTGATAGTCAATGTGGTGGTATTTCCCGCAACACAACAAACAGTCAGTGTTTCACCAATAACGTCACTTTTACCAAAGTATTTATAAGCCAGTTCTTCACTAATAACCAAATCCATCGGCTTTTTGAAAGAAGACTCTTTTGAACCATGAATAAAAGGTAAATCAAAAAGATTAAAAAAACTGCTATCAACCATAGTAAAATCTTCAGGAAAAGCATCTTCGTTTTGCCTGACTGTCATACCAAACTGAATAAAACGCACGCCCGTTTCAATTTCTGTTTTAGCATAATTTTTTATCGCTGGCATCATACGGCCCGCAGAACGCACCGTGTCAAAAATCTCCTGATTTGGAAAAGAATAAGTAGTATGCATTCTAACCAAACGATCACTGTCTTTTAGCCAGTTATCGAAACCTGTTTCTTGACGAACAAACAGCATGATTAAAATACAGCTCATCAGGCCAATGGCTAAACCAAAGATATTAATAACAGAAAAAATGCCGTTTTTAATGATATTACGCCAAAAGGTAATAAGGTAATTCTGAAACATAAAAAATTCTCCTAATGGGCAATTAAGCTATTTTCTCAGCAACGCGAACACTCTGTGCAACCACATGACCATCAAATAAATTGATAGTACGTCTGGCGTAATCTGCATGCGCAGGGCTATGCGTAACCATAACAATGGTAGTGCCCTCTTCGTTAAGCGCTTGCAGCATTTCCATCACTTCTTGACCATGAGCACTATCTAAATTACCGGTTGGTTCATCAGCTAAAATCATTTTTTGATCGCCAACCACAGCACGTGCTACCGCAACACGCTGTTGTTGACCACCAGAGAGTTGACTAGGTAAATGTTTCGCTCGATGGGCAATGCCTACTTTATCCATCACCTTAGCCACTTTACTTTTTCGCTCCGCTGAGGGAATGTTGTGATAAATAAGCGCTAGCTCTATATTTTCTGCCACTGTTAACTCATCAATCAAATTAAAGTTTTGAAAGATAAAACCAATACTTTTCTTTCGAATAACTGACAGTTGCTTTTCTGAATAACCAGCAACATTTTCACCATCAAATATATAATCACCACTACTTGGTGAGTCCAACATGCCAATGGTATTAAGTAAGGTTGATTTTCCACAACCCGATGGCCCCATAATGGCAACAAACTCGCCCTTAGCTATTTCGATATTTACATTGTTTAATGCTGATGTTTCTACGTCTTCTGTTTGATAAACGCGAGTTAGGTTGTGTAGTTTTAGCATAATAAATTCCTTGTGCTCTACTTGAGCTTTTTAATGTTTGGTTCAATAGTTTTATTTTTAACAGCTACTTAAAGTTCAGTCTGTGCATATCTTGGTAACTGCTATAAGGGCTAGTCACCACTTGTTCACCCAATTCAAGACCTTCAATTACTTCTATAAACTGGTTATTGCGACGTCCTAGACGTACGTTACGTCTAACGGCTTCGCTGCCATCTTGGCTAACAACAAACAACCATTTACCGCCGCTATCTTGAAAAAATGCGCCATTAGGGATCAGCCTTGCTTCACTGGCATCGCCTAAGGTCAATTTAAGCTGAATGGTTTGACCGCGACGAATGCCTTTGGGTTGTTGCGATACAAACTTAAAGTCCACCTCAAACTGACCGTTTTGTACTTGTGGGTAAACTTTTGCAATAACCAATGCATAATCTTGATAAGTAGCCGTTTGACCAATATCGACACGCCCTAAATAAAACTCATCAATAAAGGCAGTAAGCTTGTAATCGTTAGGCGTGTCGATTTGACCGAGACGTTCGCCACGGGCAATGCTCTGCCCTACTTCAACATTAAAACCCGATAACGTGCCTGCCACAGGCGCTTTAACATTCATGTTGTCTAGGTTTTCACGCGAAATAGCTAGATTACTTTCTAGACGGGTACTGGTTTCTTTTAAAAAGGTTAGTTGCTCACCTTGCATGCGTGCATCTGATTGTTGGCTTTCAAGAGTCAGGGAAAGACGATCTTTGTACCAAATCAAAGTATCTTCAGTATCTTCCATTTGTGACTTAGTAATCGCACCTGTTTCGATAAGTGATTTTGATCTCGTTACTTGGCGGGTTAATAGCTTAATCTGATGTTTGATATCAACAATATTACGTTTATGCTGTAAGCGATTTTGCTCGAGGCTAAGCTCTATTGAACGCATGTTATTAAGCTGCTCAGCTACCCGTGTCTCATTACCCAAAGCGCTAAGTTGTAATGAAGCATTCGATAGCTCAACAATGAGGTTGCCAGCGGTTAAATTGGCGCCATCTTCTACTAAGATTCGCTCGACCCGCCCACCTTCAATAGCATCTAAATAAACGGTTTTTGCTGGAGTGACTCTGCCACGAATAGGAATAAAGTCTTCAAATACCCCTGATGTGACTGTAGAAACAACAATACGGCTATTATCTACCGACAGCACTTTTCCTGTAGTTTTTCCGACGAACAGGTAAACAACAAAAATAACAATCGATATTAGCAAAGCAATCAATAACCACTTCTTCATCGGATTTGTGTTTGTTGTTACCTTGCGGTCCATGCCCGCGCCTGATACCGCATTTGTAGTAATAGGTGTTGCTGGTGTAAGCGCTGCGTTGTTTTTTGTCATAATAGCGTTGTCCTAAAAGGAACTGGTAAATAAACTTAATCATTACAATCCAATAATCATACCAACTAATATCTACATGTTTTTAATGACTTTTATTTTCATTGTTGAATTAACTAAATAATAAAACTGTACGTTAATGAACAGTAGGTGTACGTTAATGAACACTTTATAAGTTATAATTACCAAATTACTTAATAAAACACCCTGGAGTGAGTGCGTGAAGAAAGAAGGTAAAATTCTTATTGTTGATGACGATGAAGATATTTTAACGGCTGGAAAATTATTACTAAAACGTCACTTTTCTCAAGTGAGTACCTGTAATGTGCCTGAGCAAATTCCACGTTTTATTAACGATCAGCAATTTGACGCAATCATCTTAGATATGAATTTTGGCCCGGGCGAAAGCTCAGGCGCCCAAGGTTTTTACTGGCTACAAAAAATATTAGAAATAAAACCAGAAAGCGTCATTATCATGATCACCGCCCATGGTGGGGTTAATGTTGCAGTTGAAGCGATGAAACTAGGCGCCACCGATTATATTGCTAAACCTTGGCAAAATGAAAAAGTGATAGCTACCGTATCAACCGCAGTATTACTGGGAAGAAGTCGTAGTGAAACACAAACCTTACGTGAAACAAATAAGGTATTGGTTCAAGCAAGCAACTCAGCCAACCAGCAAAACATGCTGGGACAATCGGATAAAATGCAGCACGTCCAGTCGTTGATAGCGCGCTGTGCGCCAACCGATGCCAATGTAATGATACTCGGTGAAAATGGTACTGGAAAAGAACTGGTAGCACGCGAAATTCATCAACAAAGTACCCGTGCTCATCAGGTATTTATGTCGGTCGATTTAGGCGCAATTAGTGAGACGTTATTTGAAAGTGAGCTTTTTGGTCATAAAAAAGGCGCTTTTACTGGTGCCCAACAAGATAGAGTTGGTCGCTTACAAGCAGCTGAAGGAGGTACTCTCTTTTTAGATGAAATAGGTAACTTGCCACTACATTTACAAGCCAAATTACTAACTGTACTAGAACAACGAAAAGTTACACCCATTGGTGAAAACAAAGCCATTGCGTTTAATGTAAGAGTGGTGTGTGCTACCAATGTAAATGAAGCTGTCTTAAAAGATGAAAAGCACTTTCGACAAGATTTATTATTTAGGCTCAACACGGTAGAAATAAAGCTGCCACCTCTGCGAGAGCGTAGTGATGATATCGCATTACTTGCTCGACATTATGTCGATTTCTATGCAAAAAAATATCAACGTGGTGACCAAGAAGCTAAGCAACTAGGTGAGGCGGCATTAAACGCTCTCTCTTCCTATGCTTGGCCAGGTAATATTCGAGAGCTTCGCCACGCCATTGAACGCGCCATGATATTAAGCCAATCAGAAATATTAGAACCGAGTGATTTTCAATTAGCTCCCTTAGTTAATGAACAGACCCATCAGGCTATTTCGGTACCTGTGACTTCGACTTCAATCACTACACAACAACCAGCAAGCACAACCAACTCTGAAATAGTATTACCAGCAGAGCTAAACTTAGAGCAATTAGAAAAAAGTGCTATTGCCCTAGCCCTTAAAAAACATAGATTCAATATTAGTCATACAGCCAAAGAGCTTGGATTGACCCGTGCAGCACTTTATAGACGGATGGAAAAACATGGACTTTAAACGCTTTTCACTCTTAATCGGCGCACGCACAATGTTAGCAATGCTGACACTGATATTATTGAGCCAAGCGATTATTCGAGATGGCTACCACGCCACAATATTGCTGCTATCTATTGTGCTTATTATTCAATTCTTTGAGCTAGTTCGTTTTATCTCAAAAACAAATGCTGAATTGGTACGATTTTTTGATGCGGTACGCCATGCTGATTTTTCACAACGTTTTGAACTAAAATCCATGGGTACTGGCTTTGAAGATCTCGGCTCAACGTTTAGCGATATTTTACAGCGTATCCAGCAGGTTCGCTCAAATCAAGAAGCTGAATTACGCCAAATCAAAGCCATTATTGAGCATGTGCCTGTACCCCTATTAAGTATCAATCAAGACGGTAAAATAACGTTATGGAATAACAGTGTCCGTCGCTTATTTGGTAGCAATGCAGTCAGCCATATTGATGATATGGCTCAATTTGGTGAAACTTTTCCTAATAAACTGCAAGGCATTCTCGCTGGCGAAAAAACTTTAATAAATATCACCATTGATGACATGGAGCATAAGTTAATTATTTCTGCCACCGAGGTTATCACCGCAAATCATCGTGAAACTTTATTAAGTATGCAAGACATTCAAAGTGAATTAGCCATTGCGCAATTACAGGCGTGGCAAGACTTAGTCAGTGTTTTAACCCACGAAATTATGAACAGTATTACTCCTGTTGCTTCTTTAGCTAAAACCGCGGTTGATCTTGTTGAGGATGTGCAAGAAAAAGCAAAATCATTGCCTACCATTACCGCTGAAATTAACGAGAGTGTTAGCACAGAAGTTTATGAAGAAATAACGGAGGAATTAGAGGATATTTTAGGAGCCGTAAAAACAGTAGCAAGACGAAGTGATGGCTTAATGCAGTTTGTTAGCAGCTATCGCCGTTTAACTCGCTTGCCTTCTCCTAATAAAAAAGTAATACAAGTAGCGACGTTATTTACTCATGTTGAAACGCTAACAAAGCTAGATTGGCAAGAAAAAGGTATTAAATTAAGCTGCAGCATTACTCCACAAGCATTAGATATTTTTGTCGATGCAGATATGGTCGAACAAATACTGATCAATCTTCTGCAAAATGCTGCACAAGCTTTAAGTCATATTCCATCAGCGAAGGTCAGACTGAGTGCCTTTTTAAATATCAGAGGTCACGTGGTTATTGAAGTAGCTGATAATGGCAAAGGTATTGCCCCCGATAATATTCAACAGATATTCGTGCCCTTCTTTACTACAAAAAAAGAAGGCTCGGGTGTGGGCTTAGCCTTAACAAGACAAGTAATGCTGG
>Ga0209292_1006598_pt1 | contig 11341 bp, 10 predicted proteins | sample GOMGulsemesocosm_2_FD_184634 | JGI IMG/M metagenome (GOLD analysis project Ga0209292, IMG submission 184634) | Methane-oxidizing microbial communities from mesocosms in the Gulf of Mexico - GOM9C Gulf of Mexico (SPAdes) (version 2) | ecosystem: Environmental > Aquatic > Marine > Cold seeps...
ATCTTGATTAAATTCTTCAGCAATTTGTTCTTTAGTGATAGGGGTATCTTCTACAACATCATGCAGAATGGCTGCTGTAATACCTTGGGTATCCATGTGCATTTCAGCAAGCGTGATAGCAACGGAGAGTGGGTGGCAAATATAAGCCTCACCACTTTTTCGAAATTGCCCATGATGGGCATCTGCACCAAAGTGATAGGCGCGGATAATTGAATCTACTTGTTCTTTGTTGAGGTAGCCGTCAATAATTGAATGTAGTTGCCTGAGCAATATTTGTTCAGGAGAGTCTACTTCGGGTAAAAAATCAGTAACGACTGCCTCTGTCATGGTGCTTAGCTTATATCATCAGGAATTGCATCAGGACGTTGTTCGTTTGCAAAGCGGTCACCGACATTATGTAAAAGATCGATGTTATCTTCAGTTACATGACCTTCCGCTATTTCACGTAAAGCAAGAACAGTGTCTTTATCTTTGCCACGAGGGATAAATTCATCCGCACCTTTTGATAGTTGACGCGCTCTTTTACTAGCCAATAAAACTAGTTTGAAACGATTTTCAACATTTTCTAAACAATCTTCAATGGTAACTCGAGCCATTTTTAAAAACCTTATTAAATTTGAATTGATCTCGTTAAATTATATTTGCAAAAAGAGTTGCTTATATAAAAGAGAACTGACCATTATATAAATAAATAAGCTTTTTAGCAATTTTAATGTTTTCTGAGTAGAAGACTCTAGCATATTAGCTATAACTTATGGTAGCATTTAACTCTACACAATAATTAGGAACGGCTAATGTAGTTTGGCTGTATTACAATGGTTGCCAAAAATCATAGACAAAAAACGCGTAGAGAAGCTGAGCGTAGACTAAAAGAGAGACGAGCTAATCTTTTTAGATTTGGTAGTTTGGAATGGCGAGAGCTCATTCAACGAGAGTATTTGTTGTGGCCAAAACGAGATAGGCGCTTATTAGATCGTCGTAGCTTAGGGCGCAGAAAAATTCCTAGAAGAATTAAACATGGTGTTCGAACCAATAGTCCAGCTAGGTCTCAGAATTTATCTTCATTATTAACCAATGAAGAAAGGGATATGTTAAATGAATTAATTCGTTCTGATAATGAGGATTGAAATTGAGGTAGAGAGAAGGCATGCCTTCTCTCTACTATTCAACGATTGAGTCTTATTTGCTTCTTTCTTCTAAAATAGCAACGGCTGGTAATATTTTCCCTTCTAAAAATTCAAGGAAAGCGCCACCACCAGTTGAAGTGTAAGAAACTTTTTCTTTAATATTGTATTTATCAATTGCCGCTAAAGTATCTCCACCACCAGCAATAGAAAAAGCTGAGCTATCTGCAATTGCTTCTGACATAGATTTTGTGCCTTCAGCAAATTGATCTATTTCAAATACGCCAACAGGACCATTCCATACGATAGTTCCCGCTGATTTTAACATTTCAGCATATAACTTAGAAGTTTCAGGACCTATATCTAAAATTAAATCATCATCTTCAACATCTGCAACATTTTTAATTGTTGCTGTTGCTGTGTCAGAAAATTCTTTAGCACAAACAACATCAGTTGGAACAGGGATATCTGATCCAGCAGCTTTAGCAGCAGCCATCAATTTTTTTGCTTCATCAATTAAATCTTCTTCATAAAGCGATTTACCTACAGAGTAACCTGCAGCAGCAATAAATGTATTAGCAATGCCACCGCCAACAATAAGTTGGTCAACTTTAGTCGATAAAGATTCTAGTACTGTTAATTTTGTAGAAACTTTAGAACCACCAACAATAGCAACTAAAGGTTGTGCTGGTTGATTAAGTGCTTTACCTAAAGCATCAAGTTCATTAGCTAAAAGAGGGCCTGCGCAAGCAACAGTCGCAAATTTCGCAACGCTGTGTGTAGAAGCCTGTGCTCTATGAGCTGTACCAAAAGCATCCATTACAAAAATATCACATAATGCAGCCATCTTTTTGCCTAGCTCATCATTATTTTTCTTCTCGCCAACGTTGAAACGAACGTTTTCACAAAGAACCACTTCACCTGCTTTGATAGAAATGCCTTCTAACCATTCTTTTTCTAAACGGACAGGTTTTCCTAATAAGTTTGATAATTGTTCTGCAACGGGTTTTAAGCTAGAAGCTTCGTCAAACTCACCTTCAGTAGGACGGCCTAGGTGAGACATAACCATAACTGCTGCGCCAGCACTTAGTGCTTTTTCAATGGTTGGAACACTTGCTTGGATACGAAGGTCACTGGTAACTTTGCCATCTTTAACAGGTACGTTTAAATCTTGACGAATTAAAACGCGTTTACCTGATAAATCTAGATCAACCATTTTTTGTACAGACATATTGATTTTTCCTCTTTTACTATTTATATAATGTATTTAGATGGCTTCTATTATAAAGAGGAAAGACAAAAGACGGAAGATGAAACGAATGAAGAGCTTGTAAATATATGAGAAGTGGTTTGAACTTTGTTAAAGAAAAAGTTTTATTACTGGAAAAATGTGTAGTTTTAAAAAAACATTGTCATTAGTAACTGATTTTTGGGGCGCAGGTTTTAACCTGCATTCTTGAGCGTAAGAGCAGGCTAAAGCCTGCGCCCCAATAATGGGCAGTTTTTATTGAAGTAGCTTTAACAACAGGTTTGACCCACTGCTAATTTTTACAGCGTCTTGGATTCTTCTGGTAATTTGATATCTAAGAACTTATTTAATGCACCTTTGCTAGTTAAAATACGGTATTGTGCAAAAATTTCATCATATTTAGCATTTGTATAAGCACTTTTAGAAACAAACATTTCATTTGCTGAGTCTAATAAATCTAATAGCGAACGTTGGCCAATATTAAATTGTTTTTGATAAGCGGCATTACTTTTAATACTTGAGTCTCTATGATGTTTAAAGAAATTTAATTGGCTTTTTAAAGTTTGGTGAGCAACCCATGATAAGCGCATGCTTTCTACGACCTGTCTAAAGGTATTATCTCTAATATTTTTAGCTTGGTTGATTAATTTAGCGGTCTCTTTACGACGCGCTATATCTTTACCGCCATTAAATATATTATATTTAAAACGTAGCATAGCGGTAGCATCTTCATTTTTCCCTTGAATACCATCTACGTCTACATTATGAGAGGCACTGGCTTCAAAGTCTAGGCGAGGAAGGTAGGCTGCTTTTGCTGTGTCATGTTGAGCAAATGCTGAATCAATATCTGCATTTGCTGATTTTAGGATAGGGTGGTTGGCAACAGCTTGTTCAACAGCTACTTCTAAATTGGCTGGTAAAGCTTCAGTTGGAGCAGCAATTGCTTGTAAATTAGTAGGAAGCTCTCCAACAACTCTTAAAAATGCAGTTTTTGCATCTTGAAGGTTACCTATTTCGGATATTGTGTTTTTCTCTGCAAGGGCTAGTCGACCGCTTGATTGGTCTGCATCAGCACGTTTACCTATACCACGATCACTACGTAATAAAATTTGCTTATTAGTTTTTTTGTGAATAGCTAAGTTTTCTTCAGCTAGAGTAAGTAATTCTTCTCGGCGAAGTACATTGATATAAGCTTCAACGGCATTAAGACCAGTGATTTCAGATTGACCGAAAACAGTATAGGCTTTGGCGTTGGTTCTGGCCTCGTGACGATTAACTTCACTGGAAGTTGCCATACCATCAAAAAGCATTTGTTTTAACTGGACAGATGCTTCTTCACGCCCATAAGAAACTGTTCCGTCACCTCGGCCACGTGTTGTTGGGTTTGTTGATTGTTCCCAACCTATTCCTGCAGAAATATCAATTGTTGGAAAATAGCCTGATTTTGCCTGGTCTATTTCATTCTCAACGGCAGAGCGTTCAGATTTAGCTGATTGGATTTGAGGGTTTTCATTAATTGTCTTTTGTATTGCTTCTTGTAAAGATTGAGCCGGTGATTGAGTAGAGAAAAGGCTAAGAGCAAGTAGACTGCTAATGCTAAGAGGGTGTTTAAGGGTCATATCCGTATATAGAAATTCAGTTGAGTAGTAATTATTAAAGATAGCCTATTTTTCTTAGCTAATCAATTAAAATCCTTGATAAATAAAGCTAAATGTAATCGGTCGCGAACCTGTGTTTTTTTGAATATTGATGTTAAATGCGCTTTAACAGTTCGTTCAGAAATAGATAAGGATGAAGCTATTGCTTTGTTGCTATCACCTAAACTGACTCTTTTTGCAACGTCGAGCTCTCTGTTAGATAGTGTTAATAATAAATTAGCAGCATCAGGTTTTTGTTGTTCTAAATTGGTTTTAACTGCCGTTGAGTTTATTTGAACTAATGAGCCAATAATTTTAGAGACAAGGTGGCGCTGGATCCATACATCACCTTTTGATATAAATTCAATAGCTTGAAGCAAAAGCTTGTTACTTATGTTTTTATTACAATAACCAGCAGCTCCATGAATAAAGGCTTCTATTTGTTGTTTATCGGACCATTGCTCTCCAAGAATAAGGCAACGGATGTTGTTTTGATTAAATTGGGATAATAATGTTTTATTTGGTGTGGTTTTATTGGCATCGATAACAACAATATCGGCAGTTAAGTGTGGCAAAAAACAGTTAATAATATCAATTTGATAATTGGAAGCTAAAGATTCTTTACAGAATAGGATTAATTCTTCATTATCAGAAAAAATTAAAATTTTATTTAACGAAATATCCCTGTTATCCATGTTATATTTTAGCGTTCTCTTAAGGCATTGTTTCTAGCTTTTAGAATAGGTTTAAGTAAATAATCCAGCACTGACTTTTTACCTGTTAAAATATCTACATCGGCAGTCATGCCAGCGATTATATTAAGCCGTTCTCCATTTTTTTCAAGATAATTCTTTTTTGTTTTTAATCTAATAAGGTAATAACTTTTTCCATCTTCCTCATTAATTATAGTGTCAGCACTGATATGCTCTACTTCTGCCTCTAATCCACCATAAATAGAAAAATCATAAGCAGTCAATTTTACTATTGCTTTTTGCCCTGGATACAAAAAAGCAATATCAGCTGGTCTAACCTCTGCCTCAATAAGAAGTAAATCTTCCAATGGGACTATTTCAATTAAATCCATGCCAGGTTTAATTACGCCACCTATAGTTGAAACTTTTAGCTGTTTAATAGTTCCCTTAACAGGAGATGTTATTTTAGTTCGCGTTACTCTATCTTCTAAAGCTAAAACAGTGGTTGATGTGCGTTCTAATTCTGCTTTGGCAAGGTTTAACTCTTCAAGGGCTTCGGTATGAAAGCGAATTTCAAGTTCTGCGAGTTTATTTTTAGCTTCATTTAATGAAGACTTTATGCGGGGAATAGATAAACGCGCTGAAGATAATTCACCTCTTAAATCATTAGTACTTCGTTGTAAACGTAAAATTTCGACTTGAGACATTGCCCCTTCTGCAACAAGAGGCTCAGACATTTTGAGTTCTTTTTTTAATAAATTATAACTTCTAGATATTTGAGCAGTTTTAGACTTTAATTCAATCAGGTCTTGTTTCTTTTGTTGGATTTGCTCTTCAAGTATTCGTTTATTAGCTTTTAATTCATTTTGGCGTGAAATTAATAAATATTTGGTGTCATTGGCTATGCTGGGGTGTTGTTGAAGTATTTCATCAGGAATAATGAGCGCTTCATTATTAACTTCAGCTGTTAAACGAGCAGTAGTCGCAAGTAATTCATAATATTTTAGTTTAGTTTCATTAAATGATGATGCAAACCTTACAGGGTTTAATTTTAATAGTGCTTGGCCTTTTTCAACCTGTTCACCTTCTTTTACTAAAATCTCAGAAAGGATTCCTCCTTCTAAGTTTTGTACGATTTGGATTTGACTGGAAGGAATCGTTTTCCCTGCTCCTCTGGTAACTTCATCCAATGTCGCATAATTAGCCCAAATTAAAGCGATAATAACAAAACTGAAAGATAGCCATAAAATTAAATGGCTTTGTATTGATGCACCTTGAAAGTTTGCTGAATTAACATCGCTCAAGAAGTCTTGGTCTTCAGTGTTATGTTGATGAGTATTTTTTAAATCTGATAGTTTATTTAACATGATTTTATCCTGAAACCTTTATCTGTCCTTGTTTTAAGGCATCCAGTACATTTGCTTTTGGGCCATCTGCAACAATTTTAGAACCATCTAGAACAATTAGTCTATCGACCAAGGCAAGTAATGATGCTCTGTGAGTAATTAAAATTAAGGTTTGAGAGTTTAAATGTTGAGAAAACTGTTGTTTAAAAGCCTCCTCAGTACTGTTATCCATAGAATTAGTTGGCTCATCCATAATGTACATAGGAGGGGATAATAATAATGCTCTGGCTACTGCAACACTTTGCCGCTGGCCTCCAGAAAGAGCAGAACCACGCTCACCTACGGGTAGGTCAAATCCAGCGGGATGTTTATTTACAAAGTGAGTGACGCCAGCAGTTTCAGCTGCACGTAATATAGCTTTGTCATCAGCAAAACGAGAACCAAGGGTAATATTATCTTTAACACTTCCGTACATTAACGATATATCTTGAGGAACATAACCAATCTGGCGACGTAGATCTGATGGATCAATTTGTCTTATATCTGTGCCATCAATAAGAATTGAGCCTTCTTGTGGCTCATAAAGTTTAAGCATCAGCTTTTCGATAGTGCTTTTTCCTGAACCAATACGACCGATAAAACCAACACGCTCTCCTGCATTAATTTTAAAGGAAACATTATCTAAAGCTTTAATGGGTTGATCGGGGTAGCTAAAGCTAATATTTTTAAATTCAATACTGCCTTTAAAAGAAGGGCGGTGTAAAAAGGATTTATCTGTTTCACGCTCAACAGGCATTGACATCATTTTGTTTAATGAACTTAATGAAGCGTGAGCTTGATGGTAACGAGTTAATAAAGAGGCAACTTGTGAAACAGGAGCTAAAGCACGTCCAGTGAGGATTGTGCAGGCTATAAGTCCACCGGTGGTTAAATCACCTTCAGATATTTTATAAACACCTAAAATGACCACTGCAACAGAAGCTAATTGCTGTAGGAAGGTTGAAAAATTAACTGCGATTGCAGATAAAAAACGTGATTTAAGACTAAGGCGAGCAATTTGACCAATATTTTGTTCCCACTGTCCTTGAATCTGACTTTCTGCACCAGAGCTCTTAATTGAATCAAGGTTTGTTAATGATTCAATTAAAGTGGCACCTTTTTGGGCAGAAAACTTAAATAACTCATTAATCGTATTTTTTAATGGTTTTTGAACTAGGAGGCTAATAATAATAGCAAGTGGTAACACGGCCAAAGGTATAAGTGCTAAATCTCCCCCCAACATATAAATAACAGCAACAAAAATAAATAGAAAAGGTAGGTCGATTAGTGTTGCTAGGGTGGCTGAAGTTAAAAAATCTCTAAAGGATTCAAATTCATGTAAATTATTAGCAAATGCACCGACTGAAGCAGGGCGTGATTCCATTTTAATACCAAGTACTTTTTCGAAAATATTGGCTGATAAAATAATGTCTGATCGTTTTCCTGCAATATCAATAAAATAGCCCCGTAATAATTTCATCATAAAATCAAACAGGTAAACAATAGTGACTCCAATAGCGAGTACCCATAGCGTATCAATAGCATGATTTGGCACAACCCTGTCATACACATTCATTACAAATAAAGGTGAAGCAAGTGCAAAAAGGTTAATAAGCAGTGATGCAACTAAAACTTCAGTATAAATAGGCCATGACTTAAATATAACATCCCAAAACCAGTGTTTAATTTTGGGTGTTGCAGAATGTGCAGTACGATCATCAAATTGATGATTAACCTGAATGAAGAATACAGAGCCAAGGTATTCTTCTTGTAGTTCATCCAAACTGACATTTTTTTCACCATTATCTGACTCAGGCAAAATAATACGCAGTTGATCATCATCTTTTGCGATTAAAACACAAGATTTATTATTTTTTAACAGTAAAACAGCAGGTAAAACCAAGTTGGAAATTTTATCTAATGGCCGTTTAATCAGCTTGGTAGACAAGCCTGCGCGTTCAGCAGCATTTATAAATAATGCAGGTGTTAATTTGTTATTAACTAAGGGTAGGCCTGCAATAAGAGATTCAGCTGAACGTGGGCGGTGTAATATTTTACAGACAGAAAGTAAAGCCAATAATAAAGAATCATCATGGTTATTGATTGAAGATAAATCAAATTCACTGATAGATGGTTTTTCTATTGTCATAGTTTTTGTCGTCCAAATATTTAGAGAGCTGAGAAGTGTTAAGAGGTATGAGTTTAAAATTATAGTCGTAATTTTATGCTAATGTTATTGCAAGCCCTTAAATAAAGAAATTAATGGAGTTTAATTTAATGCCTTATGTAACAAGAAATAACAAAGGTGAGATAGTTACGGTACATCAAAATAAAAATGATGAAGGTGCTCAATGGTTAGAAGAAAATGATTCGGAAATTACTACCTTTATTAATAATGCTGCTGTAACCCCGAACAAGGTTAAGAAAGCCTTAACTGGGTCAGATAATGAAATGGCCAGGGTTATAGAAGATTTAGTTGATTTGTTAATGGAAAAACAGATTTTTGTTTATACGGAACTACCTGAAGCCGTACAGGCAAAGTTAAACGTTAGAAAACAACTAAGACAAGACATGAGTTCATTAGAAAACCTAATTGACGAAGATGATGCTATTTTTTGAGCCACAGGGATGTGGCGAACATCATTTTTGCAGGAGCAAAAAATGATGACAGGGATGTGGCGAACATCATTTTTGCATAGCGCCAAGGATGGCGTGTAATAGGGCAATGCAGGAGCAATTGCCGAGGAGTAAATATATTAATAAATGTTAAGAAATATGGCAATGATTGACCTGTAACCTAAAATAGATTGTTTTCTCTAGTACCTTTGTACACTAGGAAAAAAGAAAAAATAGGTTAAACTATATCTAAAAATAACACACTAATAATTGTATTAAAACGAAAAAACCTTTAAAGTCAACAATCTATTTACAATGATAAATGTACAAGCAATTGGTATTACAAAGCAATTAAGTCAAGTCTTTAATCAAGAAGAGGTAAATATCTCTTTTTTTGATGATGATGTGCAAGCTTTAAATGCTACAGAGCAAGTACAACCCTCAGTGATTTTACTTAACTTTTGTATTCGTCAAGCTGAAACATGCGATTATATTAGCTTGCTTTTAAAAGCGAGTGCAGATACTAAAGTAGTAATAATTGCTAATAAACTTAGTGATGATGAAATTTTAGCCTGTCTTATTGCTGGTGCGAAAGGCTATCAGGATTTAAATCAGTTAAATCATTATGCAGAGAAGATGGTTAAAGTAATTGATGCAGGTGAAGCATGGGTTACAAGAAGGGTTGTAGCAAAGCTGTTGGATGTTTTGTTGGGCAATAGCTATTAAGCCCTTAATATAAAAAGAGTGTTGAATACATCACAAAAAATAGAAAACTGTACCAAAGTACAATATGTTTTTTTATTTTTGTGTGAAAGAATATGCAAAAATTGTTAAATAAATTTAGTAAAGGAGATCATCATGGCAAACTCTGGAATAATAAAACTAGTTACTAGCGATGTTAAAGCAATTGCTGTAGATGGAACTGAAAGACTTTTGCAGGTTGGTGATACCGTATTATTAAACGAAGAAATCAGAACGGGGGATGCTGGTTTAGTTTCTATATGGTTTGCTGATGGTACTAAATTAGAATTAAAACAAAATACCAGTACCCTGTTAAATGAAGACACTTTTAAGCAAGGTTTAAGCGAGACATTGCCAAACCCTGTTCAGATCAATGCTGAAGATGAAGTGGCAGCAATACAACAAGCTTTAGCTGACGATCAAACATTTGACCCTACTACTTTAGATGCGCCAGCTGCCGGTGGAACTCCTGGTGGTACTGCTGGACCTAGTGGTGGAGGGCATTCCAGTGTTGGGGTTGATTATTTAAATCCAGAGCAAACTCCAGAAAGTGGATTTGAGACGATTGGTATAAATAATAATGAAGTGCCTATTTTAGATTTTTCTGGAGAAGAGTTAATATTAGAACCTAGAGTTGCTGCTGATAGAGCTGGTGGAGGGACTGAGTCTGTTAATTTGTTAGTGGATGGTAGTGAGGTAAGTGAAACTTATGAAAATACCTCTGTAACAGGCAACTTACTTCTTAATACTACAAATATAGATGGATCAAGTTCTGTAATTAGCTTTAGTTTTGGTGGTCAAGCAGGAAGTGTTGGAAGCTCAATTAGTTTAGTCGATGTAGGTGAACTTTTGATAGAAGATACAGGAAGCTATACATTTACACCTGCCGCTGGTTTTTCAGGAATAGTTCCAAATATTAGTTATACCGTTGTCGATGATACTGATACTACAGATACTGTCATTTCAGCGCTTGATATTACAGTAATACCAACACCAACAGTACAAGTAACAGATCATAATGGATTAAGTGTTGGTGATAATGAGGTTTTAGAAGGAGCTACAACTGCTGTTAGCGGTGATTTTGAGTTAGGTGCGTCAGAAGGCGTTTTATCTATAACAGTTGCAGGTATTGAAATTCTTGAAGCAGATTTACTTGCTAGTGGAACATCCCCGATTGATATTGCAACAGATAAGGGTGGGGTATTGAGTATAGATGGATATAATGAGGCTTCAGGAACGGTTAATTACAGTTATATACCTGATGATGTAGCAAAGGATCATTCGGCCGGTGATAACAGTATTGTAGATCAATTGGAGATTACAGTAACTGATGTCAATAATATTGCTTCAAGCCCAGATGTACTTGATATTTTAATAAAAGACACCGCACCAGAAGCATTTGATAATGATGAGCATTTATCCCAAGAACAAACATGGTTAGTTGATAATGTAATTAATAATGCTAGAAATAGTGGGGATAATGCAGCTGATGATTTATTGGGTGCTGATGGATCTAAGTTACTAAATGTTTCATTTGCCGGTAACACGAAAAGTTTTCTTGATTCTGGTGATGTGTTTCAGTTTGATGGAGATGATTATATTCAATTTGACTCAGATAATGGATCGCTATTTATACGAGATGATGGTCAGTATTGGTATGAAAACACAACAGTGAATGGTCAAGCCGAAGTAATAGATACTTTTGAATATAAATTGGTTGATGGCGATGGGGATTTCAGCTCCGCTAATTTAACTATTACTCAAGTGCTTGGTGATAGTAGTGATAATTCTGGTGAAGGGTTTGTATAAGAATAATATCTGTGCAACCAAACTGATAAAACAATAAAAGGAGTAAAGAGAATGTTTAATTATAAGATGATATTTTTATTGATGCTTA
>Ga0209292_1006605_pt1 | contig 11333 bp, 9 predicted proteins | sample GOMGulsemesocosm_2_FD_184634 | JGI IMG/M metagenome (GOLD analysis project Ga0209292, IMG submission 184634) | Methane-oxidizing microbial communities from mesocosms in the Gulf of Mexico - GOM9C Gulf of Mexico (SPAdes) (version 2) | ecosystem: Environmental > Aquatic > Marine > Cold seeps...
TTCTACTGGTTCTTGTTCTTCATCAGCAGACATCTCTGTTCCGTTTGGTAACACCACATTTCCTGTTAATGTAGTTCCGTCTGCTAACTTCCAATTTTCAGCAGCTTCATATATTGCATTATTGGGACATTCTGGTTCGCAAGCGCCACAATTTATACATTCGTCAGTAATAATTATTGCCATAATTTTATTTCAATTAAATTTGCACAAATATAAACTAATATTTATTCCAATTGATATGAATTTGGACCAACGAATTGAAGCGTTTGCGGCGCTCGGAAAGTTTTTAAGTCAGTTTACTGAAAAAGAGATCGCTCAACAAGATAACATTCCACACAATGACTTGTTTTTTGATGCTTTTCATATGCAAATAAAACGCGCAAGAGAATACAATAGCTGGTACACCAAAGAGAATGTACTCTTTGCTATAGAAGGATGGTCTAAATCACTAAACAAGAACAGTTTAAATACATGGCTAACTTCTTATAACATAGTCGATAACCAACCACAAACAGTGGCTATAATCATGGCTGGAAACATTCCTTTGGTAGGTTTTCACGATTTTTTATCGGTCCTTATTTCAGGACATGCTGCCTTGGTTAAATTGTCTTCAAACGATAAGCAGATGTTACCTTTATTGGCCAAATATCTAGAGCATATCAACCCAGAATTTAAAGATCGCATCACTTTTACGGAACAAAAATTAGAAAATTTTGATGCCGTTATTGCGACGGGAAGTAACAATACGTCCCGTTATTTTGATTATTATTTTGGAAAACATCCAAATATCATTCGTAAAAATAGAAATTCTGTTGCTATTCTAACCGGAAAAGAGACCAAGGACGAGTTAATAGCGCTAGGAGATGATATTTTTCAATATTTTGGATTAGGCTGTCGTTCTGTTTCTAAACTTTATGTACCAAAAGACTATAATTTTGATGCTTTTTTCGAAGCAATGTACAAACATAAGGACATTATCTACTACGATAAATACGCAAATAATTACGATTATAACAAAGCGGTGTATTTAATGAGCCTCTATAAATTGAAGGATAATGGCTTTATGATATTGAAAGAAGAATCCAGTTTTGGTTCTCCTATAGCGACACTTTTTTATGAGCACTATAACGATTTAGTAGCCCTAAAAGAGACTTTAAACGAGCAGTTCGACGCTATTCAATGCATTGTAAACAAGACGATTAACAACAACTATGTCGATTTCGGAGATACGCAAAACCCCCAATTATGGGATTATGCGGATGGGGTAGATACTATTGAATTTTTGATAAAATTGTGATACTTTTTTTAACTAATAAATGGTGCAGATTTCCTTTTTTTTGTTAAACTTTGCAATAGTAAAATTTCACAACTAAACAATTTTATGTATTCGTTTTATGAAAAAACACAATTTTAGTGCAGGCCCTTGTATTTTGCCACAAGAAGTATTAAAAAAGGCATCAGAAGCAGTCGTAAATTTTAACGGTTTAAATTTATCGTTAATCGAGATTTCTCATAGAAGTAAAGATTTTGTAGAAGTAATGGAAACTGCTCGCAGTTTAGTAAAAGAATTATTAGAATTACCAAAAGGCTATTCGGTACTTTTTTTACAAGGAGGAGCAAGTTTAGAATTTTTAATGTCGGCATACAATTTAATGAAAGTTGATGGTAAAGCGGCATATTTAGACACTGGAGCTTGGAGTTCCAAGGCAATAAAAGAAGCACAAGGCTTAGGAGATGTTACCATAATGGGCTCTTCCAAGGACAAAGGATTTAGTTATATTCCAAAAAATTATACCGTTCCTACGGATGTAGATTTTATACATGTTACCTCTAACAATACAATCTACGGAACACAATTAAAAGAGTTTCCAAAGACCGATGCATTATTGGTCTGTGATATGAGTTCAGATATATTTTCAAAGAAAATAGATTTTACTCAGTTTGATTTGATTTACGCAGGTGCTCAGAAGAACATGGGACCCGCAGGAGCAACATTGGTAATTGTAAAAGATGAAATTCTAGGAAAAACGGGACGTAAAATTCCTGCAATGTTAGATTATCAAGTACATATAGGCAAAGACAGTATGTTTAATACACCTCCTGTATTTCCAGTGTATGTATCTATGCTAACCTTACAGTGGGTGAAAAAATTAGGTGGTTTAGAAGCTATCGAAAAAATGAACGAAGCAAAAGCGGACATTTTATACAAGGAAATAGATAGAAATCCGTTATTTAAGGGATATGCTGCTGTTGAAGACAGATCATTAATGAATGTTACGTTTAATTTAACAGACGAAAGTAAACAAGAAACATTTGATAACATGTGGAACGCCGCTGGTATCAGTGGATTAAAGGGACACCGTTCTGTAGGAGGATACAGAGCCAGTATATACAATGCCATGCCTATTGAAAGTATTCAGGTATTGGTAGACACTATGAAAAATTTAGAACAAGCTTAAAACTACGAAAATGAAAGTATTAGCAAATGACGGAATTGCCACTAGTGGTGTAATTGCATTAGAAAATGCAGGTTTCGAAGTGATCTTAACATCTGTTGCTCAAGATCAATTGATCAAATACATTAACAAAAACCAAATTGACGTTATTTTAGTACGTAGTGCTACTACCGTACGTCAAGACATGATAGACGGTTGTCCATCTTTAAAAGTCATTGGTCGTGGTGGTGTAGGAATGGATAATATAGATGTTGATTACGCAAGAGAAAAAGGATTAAAGGTGATTAATACTCCTGCTGCGTCTTCTCATTCTGTAGCAGAACTGGTATTTGCTCACTTATTTGGAATGGTACGTTTCTTACATGTTTCCAATAGAAATATGCCTTTAGAAGGTGATGCTAATTTTAAGGGATTGAAAAAAGCATTTGCTGGAGGTGTTGAATTAAAAGGAAAAACTCTTGGTGTTTTAGGTTTTGGACGTATTGGACAAGCCACTGCAAAAATTGCCTTAGGACTTGGGATGAAAGTAGTAGCTTTTGACCCGTATATTGACCAAGTAAATTTAGAAGTTGAGTTTTTTGACCACCAGTCATTATTTTTCAATATTGATACCGTAAGCAAAGAAGAAGTACTTGCACAATCAGACTTTGTTACATTGCACGTTCCTGCTCAAGATAAATACGTTATCTCTACTGAAGAATTTGAGATGATGAAAAAAGGAGCTGTTATCGTAAATGCTGCTCGTGGTGGTGTGGTAGATGAAATGGCATTAATCCAAGCCTTAGAATCAGGTCAAATTGCTTCTGCTGCGTTGGATGTTTATGAAAATGAACCACAACCAGAAGTACAATTATTAATGAATCCGAACCTATCGTTAACACCGCATATTGGTGCAGCAACTGGAGAGGCACAAAATAGAATTGGTACTGAATTAGCAGATCAAATTATTGAAATTCTTAGATAAGACTAGAAATCATATTTTTAAAAGAGTCACTTGTAAAAGTGGCTCTTTTTTTTGCTTAAAAACCATTCAATAATTGCATATTTAGTGATGATAAAGAAAGAAAAATCCATTTACAGAATCATTTTCTTAACATTCACAAATAAATATTAAATTGTTTTCAAAAATCTACGAAAACGTTTTTTTTATGTTAATACGATGATATTCATTGTATCTTTGGGTAACACATATTCTAATAAGAAAATCATATGGCCATTATAAAACCTTTTAAAGCAATACGCCCTACACGAGACAAAGCTGCCCTAGCAACATCTCGTTCGTATGAGGCTTATAAAGAAGATGAATTAAACGCCGCGTTGGATTTTAATCCTTATTCATTTTTACATGTTATAAAACCAGGATATACGGAAAACCCCACCCTATTGGGTGAAGAACGATTTAATTTGGTTCGCGAGAAATACCATGAGTTTAAAAGCGAGAATATTTATCAAAAGGATGCCAAGCCAAGTTATTATTTGCATCAAAAAACCTTTGGTGACGATTTGTTTTGGGGAATTATTGCGGTTTCCAGCGTAGAAGATTATCAAAACGATGTGATCAAAAAACATGAAGCGACCATTCAAGACCGAGAAGAACTTTTTGGAAATTACTTAAACGTCACTGGATTTAATGCAGAACCTGTGCTACTCACCTACCCAGACAGTGCATTAATAAATAAAATTTATTTAAAATATTCGAAAAAAAGATCGGAATACGAATTTACAACACATACCAAAAGGTTGCATAAATTTTGGATTATAGATGATGACTTAGATCTTTTTAGCATCGAAAAAGAATTTGCTCATATGGAGAGCATTTATATTGCAGACGGACATCACCGTAGTGCTTCTTCTAATTACCTAGCCAATAAATTAAAATCGGAAAACCCAAACCATACCGGAGAAGAAGATTATAATTATTTTATGAGCTATTTAATCTCAGATGGCAATTTACAAATCACCGCTTTTGATCGTTTTATAAAAGATTTAAATGGACTGTCTAAAGAAGCGTTTCTAGAGGAATTAAATGTACTCTATCGTATTGAAAACAGGGGCACTGACCGTTATAAACCTTCCAAAAAACATCATTTCAGCATGTATTTGGACGGAGAATATTACTCGCTCTACCTCCGTAATATGAATTATAAGATAAATAATGCAAAGTCAGATTTAGATCCACACATTATCTATAAAACCATCATAAAACCTATTTTAGGAATAGAAAACCTATCTACAAATAGTCGCATTAAATGCATGCCTGCGAAATTTGATGATCAACAATTAAAAAACCAAGTTGATTCTGGTAAATACCAAGTCGGTTTTGGGCTGTTCCCTGTAGCTACCTCACAATTGAAAGCGGTAGCCGATGAAAATTTAAAAATGCCACCAAAAAGTACTTATATAGAACCTAAACTACGAAGTGGACTCACGATATTTGAGATGAAAGAGCATTAAAAAGCTCATATTTTTACCGTATCTTTGAACCGATTATAAATGATACATATTGGTATGAGTATAGGTGAAAATCTCTTAGATATTCAAAATAATATCCCTAAACATGTATCACTTGTAGCAGTTTCAAAAACGAAACCTACAAGTGATATTTTAGAAGCTTACGAAGCTGGACAACGCATATTTGGCGAGAATAAAATCCAAGAAATGGTTGGCAAATATGAGGAACTTCCAAAAGATATAAAATGGCATATGATTGGGCATTTACAGCGCAATAAAGTAAAATACATGGCCCATTTTGTAGATTTAATTCACGGGGTGGACAGCTTAAAAACATTAAAAGAAATTAACAAACAAGCGCTTCGTCATAGACGTACTATTGCCTGTTTATTACAAATAAAGATTGCCAAAGAAGAAACCAAATTTGGAATTTCTATTGATGAAATTGAAAGTATCCTAAATTCAGACGAATTTAAAGCCCTTGAAAACATTCAAGTTAAAGGGTTTATGGGAATGGCTAGTTTTACAGATGACAGTAGCATTGTAGTCTCCGAATTTGAGTTTTTAAAGCAACAATACGATCAATTTTCCGAACGCTATAAGTTTGAAACATTATCCATGGGAATGAGTGGAGATTATCCCGTAGCTATAGATGCAGGAAGCAACATGGTGAGAGTAGGAAGTGCTATTTTTGGACATAGAAATTATAATTAAGTGTACGCAATACTAGACATAGAAACCACCGGAGGGAAATTCAACGAAGAGGGAATTACCGAAATAGCCATCTATAAATTTGATGGTCATACTGTTATTGATAATTTTGTTAGTCTCGTAAATCCAGAGCGTGATATCCAACCTTTTGTGGTGCAACTCACAGGGATAAATAGCAAGATGCTACGCCATGCACCAAAGTTTCACGAAGTTGCGAAACGCATTGTAGAAATCACCAAAGATTGTGTAATTGTAGCGCATAATGCCACTTTTGATTACCGTATTTTACGTACGGAATTTGGTAGATTAGGCTATGATTTTATCAGAAAATCATTGTGTACCGTAGAGTTGAGTAAAACATTAATTCCCGAAGTAGAATCCTACAAACTAGGGCGCCTTTGTAGATCCCTAGGGATTCCTGTATCTAGTAGGCACAGAGCAGATGGCGATGCGTTAGCAACGGTACAATTATTTAAGTTACTCTTACAAAAAGATGTACATAAGGAAATAGTTTCGAGTTCCATTAGTCCTGAAGTAAAGCAGCTCTTAGCACCAAAACTACAGAAACTTTTACTAGAATTACCAAAAACGAAAGGTGTGTATTATGCACACAAAGCGGACGGTACTATCCAATATATTGGGAAGGGAAAAAACATACAAAAAGCCGTCAATCAACTTTTTTTAAAAGATAGTAAAAATGCAAAACGCATTCAGCGTGATGTTACTTCTATTAGTTATGACGAAACAGGTTACCAACTGTTACTTCAGTTAATTTATGTGCAAGAACTCGCTGCTAACAAGCCTAAATTTAACATCAACAAATTCAAACAATATAAAAAGGTCCAATTTTCCAACCCAAACCTTTTATTAATAGATAAAGGGCGTACCATTGGAGAAAAATCAGTAATTTTAATTGAAAATGATAAACTAATTGGGTATTGCTTTGTGGATTTAGCACATCAAATCAATCAAATTGATATTTTACATACCCTAATTACTCCACTTGAAAACAGTGATCAAAACAGATTAATCATCAAAAAATACCTACAAAATAATCAAATAGGAAAAATAGTTCGATTTTAATTTAAACCTCCCTCTATGAAGCTAAAAATTACCATTCTAATAGTTATATTTTACACACTGGGTACCTACTCCCAAGTATCAAAAACCATTAAATTTGGACACGTTTCACAAGAGGAACTTTCTTTAAAATATTACGACAAGGACGCTACTGCCAATGCACTTGTTTTATACGAATCTGGAGACACCCGATTTAGGGAACATTCTGATCGTATTTTAATTGAAACCAAGGTCTATAAAAAAATCAAGATTTTTAATAAAAAGGGCTTCGATCAGGCTAGCTTTTCTATCTATTTATACAAAAACAAAAACGGAGAAGAAACAATAAAAGACCTCAAAGCAATTTGTTATAACATAGGATCGAGAGACAAACTTTCTCCTAAAAAAGTATTTGTAAATAAAGTCAATGAGCGCTGGACCGAAACTATTTTTACTATGCCTAATGTACAAGCAGGTTCTGTAATTGAAGTTTCTTATACCAAAAGATCTCCATTCAAGTTTAATTTAACAGGCTGGGAATTTCAGTCGGACATTCCAAAAGTTTTAAGTGAATATAAAGCATTAGTCCCGGGAAACTATACGTACAACAGGATTTTAATAGGCTTCCAAAAACTAAAAGTTAATAGGTCTACTATTAAAAAGAACTGCTTTTCTGTGTCTTGGAGTACTGGAACTGCAAACTGTGAGGATTTGCTTTATAGCATGGAAAACATTCCTGCTTTTGTAGAGGAAGATTACATGACAAGTAAAGAAAACTTTTTGTCAAAAATAAAATTTGAACTCAAAGAATTTTTATGGTTTGACGGGACAAAACAAAAGTATACGAGTACTTGGAAAGCAGTAGACAAAGAATTTAGAAAAGATAAAAACATAGGGGGACAGTTAAAAAAAGAGGGGTATTTCAAAAAGAATATTCCTGCTAGTATTTTAGCAAACACCTCCCCGCTGGCTAAAGCAAAAGAGGTATTCTACTTTATCCAAAATCATTATTCCTGGAATCAAAAATATCAGTTCTTTAAGGACATCAATATTAAAAAGTCCTTTGAAAAAAAGACAGGAAATATTAACGAAATTAACCTTTCTCTAATAACTGCACTAAGAGCTGCAGGTTTAGATTGCGAATTGGTTCTACTTTCTACTAGAAAAAATGGAAAACCAACAATGCTTCATCCTGTCATTACAGATTTTAATTATCTCGTAGGACGTGTCACAATTGATAACAAAACATATTTATTAGACGCCACAAATAAACTCAATAAATTTGGGATACTTCCTTTTAAATGCCTCAATGGTATCGGAAGAGTCATGGACTTTAAAACAGAAAGTTATTGGATAAATTTAGATCCATCCCTTCAATCCAAACAACTAGTTCATACAGCACTCGTATTATCTTCTGAAGGAATCGTTACAGGAAAAACTAGAACTACAAACTATGGCTACAACGCCCTCGACAGAAGAATTAAAGTAGGAGATGTTGCCGAAGATGACATTAAAGATGATCTCGAAAACGATAATGATTTTGAAATTACAAATTACTTACAAAAGAACAGTGGAGATTTTGAGAAACCATTTATCGAAGAGTTAAGTTTTATCATAGAAAATGAGCATACGTCACAGCTATATTTAAATCCTTTCTTTACGAAAAGATTCACAAAAAACCCTTTCAAAAGTAAGTCCCGTTTGTATCCTGTAGATTTCGGATACAAAAAAAATTATCAAACAAATATATCCGTTGATCTTCCAGACAACTATGTTTTTGAATCTATTCCAAAAACAACCACTTATAAATTACCAAATAATACTGCTGTATTTAGCCTATCTGTTGAAAAAAATTCTGCAAATCGTTTGACAATGAACTGCCAACTAAAAATGAATAAACCCGTTTTTAACAATAAGGAATATCAAGCATTAAAACAGCTTTTAAGTCAAATGATTAGATCGCAAAACGAGCCTATTGTCATAAAAAAAATAATTTAATTTGATTCATAAAACAACATATTGGAAATCTAAAATCCACGAAATTATATACGAAGCAGATACCAAAGCTGGTAAACGTTTTGATTTAATTTTAATTTTCATCATTTTACTAAGTATCATTTTAGTGATGCTAGAAAGTGTTGATAGTATCGATGTAGAATATCATACCTTACTAGATACAGCGGAATGGGTTGTCACTATTTTGTTTACTATAGAATACATACTACGTATCATATCCATAAAAAAACCTTGGCATTATATTTTTAGCTTTTATGGCATCATTGATTTTCTAGCGACTATCCCGAAATATTTATCCATAATTTTTGGAGCAGGACATATGCTTGTTGCATTAAGAGCACTACGCCTATTACGTGTATTTAGAATTTTAAAACTCGCTAGATATTTAGGAGCCTCTAACAAATTAATCCAAGCACTAAAAGCAAGTAAAGCGAAGATTCTCGTATTTTTGTTTGCGGTAATTGTCTTAACCATCATTTTAGGAACAATTATGTATTTGGTAGAAGGTGCAGAAAATGGCTTTGATAACATACCAAAAAGTATGTATTGGGCTATTGTTACCTTAACTACTGTTGGCTATGGAGACATAGCTCCTCATACACCATTAGGGCAATTTATTGCCAGTATTGTGATGATTTTGGGATATGGAATTATAGCCGTACCTACGGGAATTGTCACCTCAGAAATGACCAAACAAGAGACCATTAATACCAACACACAAAGCTGTCCAAGATGTAGTACAGAAAGCCATTTTGACCACGCTGATTATTGCTACAATTGTGGCGAAAAACTAAACAATGACTAAACATTTATTTACCGTAGTAGGACCTACAGCCATCGGAAAAACAGCCTTGAGTATAAAAATAGCACAGTATTTAAACTGTGACATACTCTCTTGTGATTCGCGTCAATTTTACAAAGAAATGTGTATCGGAACAGCTGTTCCTGAGCCCCATGAATTGGCTGCTGCTCCACATCACTTTATACAAAACAGGTCTATTTTTGACGATTATAGTGTAGGAGGTTTTGAAAGAGATGCCTTAAAAAAGATCACTGAATTGCATGCTTTAAATTCCAATATTGTAATGGTAGGTGGTAGTGGACTGTATGTAAATGCCGCCCTCAACGGTTTGGACTATTTCCCTGATGTAGCTCCAGAAATTAGAACACAACTCAATACGGATTTAGAAGAAAAAGGAATTCAGCATTTACAAGAACAACTATTAGCGTTGGATCCTGAATCTCATAATAATATTGCTTTAGACAATCCTCATAGATTGATTCGTGCGCTAGAAGTATGTATTGGTTCTGGAAAAACCTATAGCTCCTTTAAAAATAAACCCAAAGCACCACGGAATTTTAACAGTGTACAAATAGGTTTACGCAGCGATAGACAATTAATGTACGACCGTATCAACCAACGTGTAGATATTATGATCGCCAATGGACTGTTGGAGGAAGCCCGTGCATTATATGAACACAAATCCTTAAATTCCCTTCAAACTGTTGGATACCGAGAGTTATTCCTACATTTTGACGGAAAAATTACCTTGGAATTTGCCATTGAAGAAATTAAGAAAAACACCAGACGTTTTGCAAAACGCCAAATCACTTGGTTTAAGAAAGACCCTGCCATTACATGGTTTGATTATGATACCGATTTTGAAGAAATAAAGTTGTTTATTGATGAACGACTAAATAAAAAATAGTTCCTCGAAACGATAAACTTTGAGAAAATATCATAAAAAAAGTCACCCAAATGGATGACTTTTTTTATTTTATAATATTACAAATTATCTCGAGTAATTTGGAGCTTCTTTCGTAATTGTTACATCATGCGGATGACTTTCATTGATCCCAGAAGCGGTAATTTTTACAAACTGCGCTTCTTTTTGACTTTCAATATCCTTCGCACCACAATATCCCATACCTGCTTTTAGACCACCAACAAACTGGTGCATGGTTTCGAACAATTCCCCTTTATAAGGAACACGACCAACAATTCCTTCTGGAACTAATTTTTTAATATCATCTTCAACATCTTGAAAATAACGATCCTTAGAACCTTGCTTCATTGCTTCCACAGATCCCATACCACGGTAAGACTTGAATTTTCTTCCTTCAAAAATAATTGTCTCTCCAGGCGATTCTTTAGTACCTGCTAACAAAGATCCTAGCATTACACTATCAGCTCCAGCGGCAATAGCCTTTGGAATATCTCCTGTATAACGAACTCCTCCATCCGCTATTACAGGAATACCAGATCCTTTTATTGCATCTGCTACTTCATATACTGCAGATAATTGGGGATATCCTACACCGGCCACCACACGTGTAGTACAAATAGAACCAGGTCCTATCCCAACTTTTACACCATCAGCACCAGCCTCTACTAAAAATTTAGCAGCAGCTGCTGTTGCAATATTCCCTACAATTACATCCGTATCTGGAAATTTTGATTTGATATTTTTTAACACCATTACCACACCTTTAGTATGACCATGAGCAGTATCAATAATTAAGGCATCTACTCCTGCTTTGATCAAAGCTTCTGCTCTCTCAACAGCATCACCAGTAACACCAATAGCTGCAGCAACACGTAAACGTCCGTACTGATCTTTATTAGCATTTGGATTCTCT
>Ga0209292_1006612_pt1 | contig 11324 bp, 10 predicted proteins | sample GOMGulsemesocosm_2_FD_184634 | JGI IMG/M metagenome (GOLD analysis project Ga0209292, IMG submission 184634) | Methane-oxidizing microbial communities from mesocosms in the Gulf of Mexico - GOM9C Gulf of Mexico (SPAdes) (version 2) | ecosystem: Environmental > Aquatic > Marine > Cold seeps...
TACACATTACCAATGCAGCTGCTTTCATACCACGTAGCACTGATTAAAGGGACTGATGTGGATCAGCCACGTAATCTTGCTAAAGCTGTTACTGTAGAGTAACAACTGGTTTAAAGATTATAAAAATCCAAGCCTCGATATTTATCGGGGCTTTTTTATAATCATAAATAACGTAACTTAACCTTCCCAATCAAAAAATCAATAAACCATAGATAATTGATAGTCACCGGCTATCAAAATAAAATTAACAATCGATTATACCTATGTTTAATATTTAGACATAATAGCTACATCAAGACGACACAGACACAACGTCTTCACCAAATTTACTTTATATAAAACAAACAAGTTAGCTTAATTAATAGCTACGTGAAGGAATATATTATGACAACATTAGTATCAAAAGAAGGCCAAGCGGTTCCACAAGTTACATTTCCTATTCGCCAAGGTGACGCATGGGTTAACCGCACAACAGAAGAACTTTTTGCTAACAAAACAGTAATCGTATTTAGCTTACCGGGTGCATTCACACCAACGTGTTCTTCAAGCCATTTACCACGTTACAACGAATTAGCTAACGTATTTTCAGCACATGGCGTTGATGACATATTATGTGTATCAGTAAACGATACCTTTGTAATGAACGCATGGAAAGATGACCAAGAAGCAGAAAACATTACCTTCATTCCAGACGGTAACGGTGAATTTTCTGCAGGCATGGGCATGTTAGTCGACAAATCTGACATCGGTTTTGGCAAACGTTCATGGCGTTACAGCATGCTGGTTAAAAACGGCGTGGTAGCAAAAATGTTTATCGAAGCTGACGAACCAGGCGACCCGTTCAACGTTTCTGATGCTGATACTATGCTAGGTTATCTAGCTCCTGAGTACAAAGTACAAGAGTCAATCACCGTATTTACTAAACCGGGTTGCCCGTTCTGTGCAAAAGCAAAACAAACCTTAATCGACCAAGGTCTAAACTACGAAGAAGTGGTATTAGGTAAAGACGCAACAACAGTGAGCCTACGTGCAGTAACAGGTCGCAGTACTGTGCCACAAATCTATATCGGTGGTAAACACATCGGTGGTAGCGAAGAATTAGATAAGCACTTCGCTTAATCATTCGATTTAATATTATCGGATAAGATACTAACGAATAATCATACTCACATGCCTATTCGTCAACAAAGGAAGCCATTGCGCTTCCTTTTTTGTTTCAATTATAGCAATTAAACTCATCAATTCGTCATCAAAACCACCAAGCCAACAACAATAATTAAAAAACAAACAATAACTTAAAATTCAATTACCACCACACATGTAATAATCTTTTACCGTTTTAGCATATTGTTTTGTTCTTATCCAAATGTAGAATGCTTGTCATCGCAAACATAAACCACATTAAAAATTAAATAATTCACACAATGTGATTTGATTAAATAAAGGATATTAGATGTCAACATTAACAACTCAACCTGGTATTTTCCTGTTTAAATCTGGCTCATTCAAATTAAATGATCTAAGTAAATTACTTGAAGTAGAGGGTCTAAAAAGCCAAATGGCCGAAGTTGCCGTAACCAAAAATAGCAATGCATTGACCATTGGTCATTTTGCTATGCAACCGGGTGTTGAATTCGAGTACGTTTACGACTCCGTTGAATACAAAGTTATCACCAAAGGTAAGATAGTCGTACGTGACAAGCAAGATAATAAATATGTTGCAGAAGTTGGCGATGTGATCCTTTTCTCTCCTAATGTAACCGTTATTTTTGATGCTGAAAGTGATGGTGAAGCAATCTATACCGCACATAGAAACGCAGATTCATCTTTCGCACCCGCATCAAACTAATTGGAATTGAATATGATAAATAAAATTGTAAGTACCTATAAAAACGCATTTTGCCCAACAAGTAGCACCAAGATCCACCCAGCAATGGACAAAGGTATAAGCCCAACGGCGAATGGCTTTAGTGGTGGCTCATTACAGTGTCACTGTAGCAGTAATCCAGTTACGGTAAAAATCGACAGCCAAACAGCACATAACCATGCTTGTGGTTGTTCAAAATGTTGGAAACCCAAAGGCGCACTTTTCTCACAAGTTGCAGTTGTGTCAAAAGATAAGTTAAGCGTAACAAGCAACCGTTCAAAACTAAAAGTTGTTGATGACACAGCAACAATCCAACGTTTTGCGTGTAATGTCTGTGGTGTACACATGTATGGTCGTATTGAAGATAGAACACACCCATTCTTTGGTCTAGATTTCGTTCATACCGAGCTATCTGCCGATAAAGGTTGGTCAGCACCTGAGTTTGCCGCCTTTGTTTCATCTATCATTGAAACAGGTACAGATCCAAAAGACATGACAGCAATCAGATCACGTTTGAATGCATTAGGTCTTGAATCTTATGATTGCCTATCGCCAACACTGATGGATGTGATTGCAACACACGTTGCTAACAGCAAATAATTCATACTGTTGAAAAAAAGCCCGCGAAATTAGTCTCGCGGGCTTTCGTCGTTTAAATTTATGACGTTTAATTTATAGCTCTTAACTTATAACTATTATTTAAAAAACTAAGATTGATAACCAAATGGGTCATCAATCGAATACGATGGTTGAGTAAACCATTCAGGTCCCGCATTAGTCATATAAAAGTGATCTTCCAAACGAATACCAAACTTACCAGGGATCACTAACATGGGTTCATTACTGAAACACATACCTTTCGCCAATGGCGTGGTATCGTTACCGACTAAATATGGCCATTCATGGATATCTAAACCAATACCGTGACCAGTACGATGCGGTAACCCCGGTAAATCATAACCCGGTCCAAAGCCATCTGCTTCCAGTGAAACACGAGCCGCGGCATCAACATCCTGACAAGCAACATTAATCTGTGCTGCATCAAACGCGGCTTGTTGCGCATTTTTTTCACTTAACCAAGCAGCGCGTACTTCGTCACTTGCTTCACCAAATACATAAGTGCGGGTAATATCAGAATTGTAACCGTGTAACTGACAACCGGTATCAATCAATACCACATCATCTTGTTTCAAGAATTGTGCATCTTTAACACCGTGCGGGAACGAGCTGGCTTTACCAAATAATACGATGCAGAAATAAGAGCCGTTTGGTGCACCAACCACTTTATGTGCTTGATGAATGAATTCTTCCACTTCCGTCGTACAAATATCTAAACGTAAAATACGTGCAGCCGCTTTATGTACTTCTAACGTCATATCTTTAGCACGTTGTAATAAAGCAATCTCAGTATCCGATTTTTGCTGACGGCAACCAGCCGTCACAACCTTAGCATCAATATATTCAAACTGCGGATACGCATGACGAATATTGTTAAACATAAAGAAAGCAGTCGCTTCGTCAATACCAACAGTGCCGTCGGCAATATCAAGTTTAGCGAGAATATCACCAAATAATTGTGCAGGACTTTCATGTTCATGCCAGCAATGCAGTGGAGCTTGTACCTGCATAAATTCATTAATGGTATCTTGTTCAAAGTGTGGCGCGATAAACTGTAACTCACCTTGCGCAGGTAAAATAGCACCAACCATACGCTCACCAGCACCCCAACGCATACCCGTGAAATAATACAGGTTTGTGCCCGCATTAAGATATACAGCTTTAATGCCTTCACGTTGCATGATTGCTTGTGCGCTTTCAATGCGTTCATTAAATTCTTGTAACGAGATAGCTTTAACGTCTGCAGTCATATCAGCGAGTTTAGCTAATTCTAATTCCGCAGTTGAACCACCAATACCAATAGTCATAAAAGTCCTTGTTATACAGCTTAATTAACAAAATATAGATGAAATCACTTTACCATACCTGACTGGCTAGATGTAGCGCCAGACTGAGCTAACTTAATTCAGCTTCACACTTACGGCGTAGCAAATCACGCAACATCAACATCGCCGGGGTAACCTGAGTACGGTTAGGACAAATTAGCCATAAGTTAATGGGCGGCGAATTAAAATCACTCAGAAGTTCAACAACATTACCCGCACGTAAGTCAGCCACCATATCTAACCGCGACTTCATCGTAATGCCCTTGCCCGCGACAACCCAACGATGGACGACATCAGCATCGTTACTTAATCGATTACCAGTCACTTTTACCTTGTATTTACCGCTATTTGTTCCAGCACTGTTTCCAGTACTATCAACAAATGGCCAGGTATCATAAACACGCTCACCAAGACGATAGAGCAGGCAGTTGTGTTGTGATAAGTCGTTAGGATGATTAGGCTCACCATATTTCGCTAAATAGGCTGGTGATGCACAGACGACACGATCTATTTTAGCAATGAGAAAAGCAACCAACGAGGAGTCTTCGGGTTCGCCATAGCGCAGCGCCATATCAATTTTGTCATGATAGAAATCAGCCAAATAATCGCTAACATTGAACTGAATAGATAACTCAGGATAAGCATCCATCATCTCATCTAGCCAAGGTAAAACAATATTACGTCCTAAATCAGACGACGCGGATAAGCGTATTTCACCGGCAATTTTACCCTGCATTTCATTTAATGAGGATTTACCTTTTTCTAATGCCGCTAAAGCCTCAGTACAATGTACTAAATAGCGTTCACCTTCTGCGGTGATGCGTAACTTACGTGTCGAACGAATAAAAAGTTGAACGCCGAGTTGTTTCTCTAAACGTTTTAACGCAGCACTCGCCGCTGCAGCTGTCATCTCTAACTGCAGAGCTGATGCGGTGATGTTGCATGTTTGCGCTGTTCGCACAAAAAGAGTGAGATCTTGAATATTCATTATCAAATAACTTTTGAAACTGTTAGTTTAATTACCATGTTTTTAGAATAGCAATAATCAAGGATAATGTCCCCATTCACTAATGTGTATCGTCAATAAAAGGGAACGATAATATGCCAACCCCACTAACAATTATTGCAAACATCGAAGCTAAAGCAGATCAAATGGAGTTAGTAAAAACAGAATTATTAAAGTTGATTGAACCGACACGACTTGAAGAAGGCTGTATCCAATACGATTTGCATCAAGACAATAACAACCCAGCTCTGTTTACTTTCGTTGAAAATTGGGCGAGTCATGAGCTATTGCAAAAACACCTAAATAGCCCACATTTAAAAATGTATATGCAAACAACCGAAGGGGCCGTCGCAACTTTCACATTAAATGAAATAACAAAAATTGCATAAGTAACATACATTCATCAATATTCAGACTTACGCTATTAGTAAGTACAAATTAACAGTGCCAATTTATTATTAAGGTTTATTTATGACACACCAAATTATCAAAGATCTTAGCCATCGTTACACAACCAAAAAATTTGATTCATCAAAAAAAATATCGCAAGACCAACTTGCCGTGGTTATGGAAGCAATGCGTTTATCTGCATCATCAATTAACTCTCAACCTTGGAAGTTTATTGTGATAGAAAGCGATGAAGCAAAACAGCGTATGTATAATACCTTTGCCAATAAATTTCAGTTTAACCAACCACATGTTTTTAGTGCATCACACATTATTATTTTTGCCCATAATCCAGCGTATACCCGTGCAAACTATGAAGCAGTTATCGATAAAGGTATTGCAGATAAACGTACTAAGCCAGAAGACAAAGAAGGCGCCTTTGGTGCATTTGCTTTTGTTGAACTAAATACAGATGAACATGGCAATACCGCGCCTTGGACTAAAGCACAAACCTACCTTGCGTTAGGTAATACAATGCATACGCTAGCACGCCTGAATATTGATTCAACGCCAATGGAAGGAATTGATAGCGAATTAATCAGTAAAGAGTTTGCTGTAGAACTAGATGGTTACGTTAGTGATGTGGCACTAGCGATTGGTTATCGAGATGCTGAAAATGATTACAATATCGCCCCACCAAAATCACGTTTAGCAATGGAAGATGTGATGGTAAAGATATAGAAGTTAAACCGTGATAGTCCAATAATTACAATTAATAGCAGAAATAAGTATCAACTCATACACACTCCTGTGTGTATGAGTACTACATGTATAAGTGCTATATGCATAAAATAATGGTGTCCCAGAGAAGATTCGAACTTCCGACCTAGCGCTTAGGAGGCGCTTGCTCTATCCAGCTGAGCTACAAGGACATTTCATAATATCTATTATATATAAAATAAAACAAAATAGAAGCCTGTTCACCTCTTCCAAAACATTAAAACGCTATATTATTAACCATTTATATCTTCAAATCAGCAGTTAAATAACTTAATGCCTGCGCCTGCTGTTTTAACTTCAAGATACATGTGGTTGACTGTAATATTACATCACCAATTTGGTTTGATTGATTACGTACTTGTTCAACGTTTGTCGCGATATCAATAGCGACCGATTCCTGCTGTTCAGCTGCGGCTGCGATTTCAGAACTGCGATCTGATATCTGTTGATTACGCAGAGCAATCTGCGTAATTTCATTATCCACAGAGTCCATTAATTGCTGGCTAGTCCGCGCCTTATTTACCGTCGTACCGATAATATTAAGCAGCTGTTCGCTGTTTTCTTGAAACAAGCTAATCATTTGTTGTATCTCAACGGTTGCTCCTTGAGTACGTGCAGCCAAAGTTCGGACTTCATCTGCAACCACAGCAAAACCTCGTCCTTGCTCACCAGCTCGAGCAGCTTCAATTGCCGCGTTTAGAGCTAATAAATTCGTCTGTTCAGATATAGCATCAATCGTTGTGACTACATCACCAATACGTGTGGCATTGGTATTTAGCTCAGAAATAGACGTTGCGGCATCTCCAATATCACACGCTAATGTCGACATAGCCGACTTAGTCTCACCCACTTGCTGTCTGCCGTGCTCTGTAACGCTCTGAGCTTCATCTGTTTGTACTGATGTTTGCTGTGCTTGCGTAGCAACTTGACGAATCGACGCAGCCATTTGCTCTGTAGCACTAGCTAGTGAGTCAAGGTTTCGCTGCTGTGCCACGGATTCTGATTCACTTAACGTACTACTTTGGCTTAAATCGTTACTGATTTGTTGAATAAGTACATTCACATTTTGGATTTCTTGCACCATTTTCAATTCGCGCTCAGCGACCTTATCGAGCGTAATAGCAATGGTACTAAACTCATCACGTACTGGTAAAAAGTTCATTCGATGAGTTAAGTCACCATCAGCCAGTAAGCCTAATGCTCGATTCATACCAAACATAGCACCACCAATGAATGTCATTATGTAATATACGCTCGCCAATACTATTAATAATACAACAATGGTTAAGCCAATTTGAAAGTTAGATAAGTAATCAAATACATGGGGTAAATCTTTAACAGCTAACGAATAATCCATACCGCTAACTTCCGAAGATAATTCACCTCGACCAAATTGAAAATTACTATTTACTAATAATGAACGTGCATCGGTTTCATTTACTTGGTATTTACTTAACAAGCTTATGGTACTTTGAAGCTGTGTTGTCGTTATATCGATTTTTTGCTTATCAGCAGCACTCACCAATACGAAGGAAATATTAATCACAGCCAGCAATGGAAGAAGGAATAGCAAATAGAATTTTTCTTGTAACCTAAGGTGAATGAGGTATTTATCTATCCATCTAAAAGTAATCTCTTTCATGCTGACTTATTTCCTAAATGTTATAAAGTATCTATAATTAAATGATTTATAACTATTATAAGTAGATACAAGACAAAAACTGATACCTTAGCCGCATTTAAAATAATATATTTAATAAAAAGGTTAGTGCATGTTCGAGTTCATATAAATACTCCAACATTATTTATAACGTTATATGTGTAAACTCAGCTTATCGATGGCTAAATGAAACAATTCATGTGTACGACGTTTTTCTTCTGTTGTGGGGCGGTTATCATTTTCATAGATCCAGTCACAAGATTTAAGAATACTTTCACGTTCATGAATACTGGTTTCTGATTGGGATTCTGAGGGTGTTGCCAATGCCGTTAATTCAATAATCAAGCGGCAATTATTATAATTAAACGGGACTCTGTGAAAAGCTTTATAAGCATAGCAGATCGCTTGATTAGCCGCATTGTCTTGACGTTGTGCTTGTGCTTTTTCGGTCAGTATTTTACCTTCTTGTAGACGTTGCTGGATTTCATGTTTGGCACCATCAAGCATCTTAATTTGACTTAACATTAAGATATCTTCATTGGTGTTTTTACACAGTTCCTGTGCACGTAACATCGAGGCATCATACAAGTCCGGAATACCACACAAACCATATAGCCTTGCAATGTTCAATTCAGTATAAAAGTCCACAGTAGGTTTATCAACAACACTTAATTTATGCACCACAATCAAAGCGTTTTTAATATCTCCATTGATATAAGCAAGAATACCAAGCCCAATTAACAAATTAAACTCAGCGATACTATCGCCTTCAGATTTCGCACTATACTCATGAATTCTATACTGCGCTTGACTCAATAACTCATCGTGTTCTTGGGTCGATTCAGTATATAAACTTGCGAGTAAAAGTGACACATAAGTATTCATCGCAACGCCATAACTATAACGACTAGTATCTTTAACCTTAGTAATAAAGCGCTGAAAACCACCTGCCGCTTTATCATGTTGCTGCAGTGCCGTATACAAATTAGCAAGTATGAGCTCACGATGTGGATTGGCAGGATTAACTTTATGCGCAATATTAAATTCACGAATGGCATCCGGTAATTTATCCCTAACCATCATGCAATTAGCAAGGCTTTGACGAGCAACAGGTTGACAAGGGTGCTTGGTTAATATTGCCTTGAACACATTCTCAGCTTTATCCAAATCACCTAGCGATTGGTAAGTTTGACCTAAACCGATTTCAGACCAGATGGAGTCCGTTTCGTCACAAAATTTTTGATAAAATACTAAGGCTTCATCATGCCGTTTTAAACGTAATAAACAATCACCATAGATACGATCTATATAATTAACATATTGCATATTATTGGTGCGATAGTTATCACATAACTCCAGTGCGAATTGATAATCTTGATTATCCATGGCCAATAATAACGGGGCGATCACGGCTTTACGTACTAATACGCTTTCAATACGATGAATAAACTCTTGTGAGCATAAAGGCTTAAGCAAATAATCATCGGGCTCTAATTCAATAAAATGTGTAACAACCGAAAGTGTACTATCACCAGTAACACAAATAAAAACGGTATTGGATGCAATTAATTTTCGCTGTTTGATCTCATCAAAAATAAGCGCACCATCGATGTGATGATTCATATTGTAATCACAGAGAACTACATCATACTGATGTTTAGATAACAAACGAATGGCTTTTAAACTGTCAGTAGTACTATCAATAAAATCATTCGAAACACCAGCACTGTTGAGCATCCAACGCATTAAAGAGATGATAGTGATAGAGTCATCAATGATTAAAAATCTTTTTTTATTTATCATCTTATCCCCCAAATCCATTTGAAACATAGTTCTTATTAATATAGGTCTTATTAATATAGTTCAGTAGGCATTTTACAGCAGAAATTATCATTGAAATGTTATGGTTATAGTGTTTTAAACATAAATACACTCGTATCGATTAATAATACATATTAAAAAGCCAGCTTTCGCTGGCTTTTTAATTTTGAGCGCCGTATCTTTAGATCGAACGAAACAATAGCCTCTATCAATAATGCGCTTTATTTATAGCTAATTTCAGCCATTACACGTCGATTTTCTAAGCGCCCTTCTTTTGTACTATTACTAGCAACCGGTTGCTCTTGCCCATAGCCTATCGCTGATACTCGTGAAGTATCAATTCCATACTCACGAATAAGGATATCACGTACTGCATCGGCGCGACGTTGTGACAATACTTTATTATAAGCAGCTTTCCCACTGCTATCAGAATGCCCTTCAATCACCACATCGGCATTTAAAAACTGCGTCATCAAGTCGGCAAGGTCTTTAATTTTACTTTTTGCAGTCTCTGGAATGACTGCCGAGTTATTGGCGAAATGAACTTCGAGTTTCATCGATGCAGGTTGTTCCATTACAATTACACAACCATTTTCATCAATAGAATCAGTCGTCGCACTATCAGGGCATTGATCTAGGTAATCAGGGATCCCATCACCGTCACGATCGAGTGCACAACCATTATCATCAACATAAACACCACTTGGCGTATTTAAACATTGATCATTCTTATCAAAGATTGCATCACCATCACCATCACTCTCGCTTTCCTGCAATACCACAACAGCAGGCGCTTTACTCTTACTACCAAATGCATAACTCACACCGGCAGTAATTAATGAATCCCAACGTTCATCGTCCAAACTATTAATCATCTTGGCTTGTAATCGTGCAGACCATTTATCATTAAAGTGATAACGACTACCAATACCGACATTAAGTTGTGTTTCTTTGGTGTCATAGGCTCCAGAATCAAATGTGCCATGACCAATACCCGCATTGATAAATGGTTGCCAATTTCCGATTTCAGATGTGTAGTAAAGCCCATCAAGCGTATATTGTGCGTTATCTATATCACCAGAAGAGCCGTCAATGTCAGGATTACCATAAAGGTAGCTGACTTCTGCACCAAACTTCGGGCTAATAACATATTCTCCACCAATAACCAATGCTGCACCGTCTTCAACACCTGATTTTGAACCAAACATATGATAACCGACGGCGGGATTTAGATAAATCGTCCCGGCCTTTTCAGCAAGAGCAGGTTGCACAGATGCGACCATTGCGCACATAATCAAACTTAATTTTCCATTTATATTTTTCATTAACCCTCTCCTTTTGTTTAAACAATATTACCTAATAGGTATTGAATGTACATGGTTTTATTTAAAAATATTTAAAATCAAGATAAGTATAAATCAAGTAGGATAAACGTGACGTGTTGTGTCACAAAACAGTTAAAACTAAAGGATATAAATATCAATATTGAATAGAATAATAATGATTAATGTCGAAACTAGTTTTAATAAATAACTACATCTATAAAGCGAATAATACTACTTAGAAATGCTTATTTTTACTCTAAAGCATGAATATGTATTTAAACATATGTTTAAATATGTATAATCTTCGTCATATCACGCATTAAATATCACAAGATGGACATTATGATTAGAAAATACTGTAAATTCTCGATAACCAACCCAAAACTCCACAGGCTGCATATTTCCCTATTACCGTGCATTGCTTTTTATTCAACATATGAGTTGTTAGAAAATCAGAATTTGATATTTTCTTTAGGTTTTGTGATGATCGTTCCATCACTATTTATACTTGGTAAGTCGGCTGAATACGCTAGAA
>Ga0209292_1006615_pt1 | contig 11320 bp, 9 predicted proteins | sample GOMGulsemesocosm_2_FD_184634 | JGI IMG/M metagenome (GOLD analysis project Ga0209292, IMG submission 184634) | Methane-oxidizing microbial communities from mesocosms in the Gulf of Mexico - GOM9C Gulf of Mexico (SPAdes) (version 2) | ecosystem: Environmental > Aquatic > Marine > Cold seeps...
TTTAATTGTAGCCACTGCATGGCAATCGTGCTGGTAGCATCACGAATAATTCCCGCAGCCAAGGCCTGTAAAGCCACCTCATAAGACACCACTCTAACACAAATATTTTCGTGTTCTTCGACAAGTCCGTGCACACCACCAGCACCGGTCGAGTCAACCTTGCCGCAGAATAGGGTGATTTTCTCACTGCTACCGCCAGGACTGGTCCAGACCTGTGTCACCCGCTCCAGCGCTAGCACCTCACAGCCAGCCTCTTCTAATGATTCTCGGCTGGCAACCTCTTCTAATGATTCACCCGGTTCAACAATGCCCGCCACCATTTCCAGCAGCCAGGGGCCGTGCTTGTCCTCCAGCGCGCCAATACGGAATTGCTCAATCAACACCACGGCATCACGCCCCGGATCATACAACAACACCATCACCGCTTGATGACGTACCAGCAACTCACGCTGAAAGGTTTCACTCCAGCCTCCTTCAAAAAGACGGTGTTTAACCTGTACTTGCTGTAACTGCATAAAACCTTGATAGACAGTTTCTCGACTCACATGCATATCACTGGAAGTAAATCCCGCGCAACAAGATAGACTCACCTCCTGCTCAACTATCCATTGCTGCATCAGTAGTTTTACTACTTCGCGAGTTTGCCTAAAGGGAGCTAACTCATCGGCTTCACTGACATCCACTTTGGCTGGATCTACCAGCCCCCAGTGCAAGCGCTTAACTCTTGAGGGGATATCCGGGCAATACTGATCAGCATGATCACACAGCGTGATCACCCAATCAGTCTGCTCAAGCAGCTGCTCGCTCAACAAGTCGGATGTGTGGGCACTTATATCAACACCTGCTTCTTGCATCACTTGTATTGCACTGGAATTTAACCCATGGGTTTCTAGACCCGCCGAAGCGACCTGCACATCAAACTGATCCGCCAGCATCGACTGCTTTAACAGAAAGCGTGCCCAGCCCTCGGCAATTTGTGAACGACAGGCGTTGCCTGTGCAAACGAACAATAAAGATAGACGCGGCTTACCCGCAACAGTTGAATTTTCAGCCTCGCTCACCCTTGAGCTCCAATCAATTTAAAGACTCATTATGACCAATGCCCGCCCGAGCTGCCGCATTAAATCGGTTTTTTTTAGCTTCCTATTGGGGTGCCATCATCACTGCCCTATAATCGGACAACACAAAACGATCCATCAGCCGAGTTTGTTATGAAACTACTGTCATCCGGGTTCTGCGCCACTGTTTTTCTTACACTGTTAAGCGCACCTTTACAGGCCGCCAATCTGATCGACATTTTCAATCAAGCTGTCGATAATGACCCCGTAATATTGGCTGCTCGTGCCCAACAGCAAGCCGATTCAGAAATTGTGCCGCAAAGCCGATCCACCTTGTTGCCCAACATTTCCTTGAGTGCCAACACCCAAACCACAGACAGGGAAACCAGCGGCGGCACGAATCCGATTGACGAACGCTTTAACTCCAACGGCTATGGCGCTCAACTAACTCAGCCACTGTTTCGAGCCGACCGCTGGTTTACACTGAGCGCCGCAAAAGCGACAAAAAAACAAGCTGACGCACTCTACCAAAATGCCCAACAGGAATTAATTCTACGAGTGGCAACAGCCTACTTCAATGTGCTTCGTGCCGAGGATAACCTTACTGCCGCTATCTCCCGCGAAACGGCCTTTGGACAGCAACTGGAACAGGCCAACGAGCGGTTTCGTGTAGGCCTTATCGCCGCGACCGATGTCTATGAAGCTCAGGCCGGTTTTGACCTTGCCAAGGTGGAACGAATTTCCAGCCTGGAAGCACGTCAAAACAGTGTTGCGACGCTACAGAGCCTAACCAATCAACATTATGAGTCTGTTGATCAACTTGATAAAAGCATGCCCGTCACAAACCCCACACCCTCAGCACTCGCTGACTGGATCGAACTGGCGCTTGCCAATAACCCGCAGTTACTGGCGACAAAACATCAACTGGATGCAGCCAAACAGGCCATGCACGCGGAAAAATCCGGCCATTTACCCACCATTGACGCCAAAGCCAGTTATTCACACTCTGAAGAGGGTGGCACTTCGTTTCTCGGCAATGAATCAGACACTCAAGTCTTTGCGCTGGAAATGACATTACCACTGTTTGAAGGTGGTAATCGAAATTCCAAAGTACGCGAAGCACGCTATCGCCACGAAAAAGCCCGCCAGGATTTTGAAAACAGTTACCGTCAAACCCGCGAGAAAATTCAGACCCAACACCGCACCGTCACAACCGATGTACTGCGAGTCAAAGCCAGACAAGCGGCTTTAAAATCCAGCGAGTCCGCATTAGAAGCAACTGAAGGCGGTTATCAGGTAGGTACGCGAAATATCGTTGATGTTTTGCAGGCACAAAACAGTAGCTTCAATGCCCGCCGCGACTATTCAAACGCCATCTATGACTATCTGATTAACCTGCTGACATTAAAACGTGAGGCAGGGAATTTAAGTGAAGCAGACCTAATCACGATTAATCAGTGGCTAACAACCAACAGCGATACCGTAAACGGATAAACGCATAGCCGCTAATTAAGGTATTCCTGAATCAGCTCAAATAATCGCTGCTGGGCGCCGCGATTATTTTCCACCACCGATTGTGCCGCTTCACCGACCTGCTGAGCTAATGCCGGATCGTCCAGCCACTGATTAACTCGCTCAGCCAGCTGCTGCGAATTATCGACCAGCGCCAGGCCGCCCGCAGCCACTAACATCTTACTGATATCGGTGAAGTTAAAAACATGGGGACCCGATAAAATTGGCATAGTCAGCGCTGCCGGTTCCAAATAGTTATGCCCACCGTTAGCTACTAATGAGCCGCCTACAAAAGCAATATCCGAGGCGGCGAACAACAACATCATTTCACCCATGGTATCGCCAACCAGAATATAAGTTGAAGGTGTCACAGGCTCAGCTTTACTGCGTAACGCACAATCAAAGCCCCGCGTTTGGCACAATGCAGCCACATCGTTAAACCGTTCAGGGTGGCGTGGCACTAGTACCAGCAACGTGTTCGGGTGCCGCTTTAAAACCTCCGAAAAGGCTTCCAACACTTGCTCGTCTTCACCCTGGTGTGTACTTGCGGCGATCAATACTGGTCGTTGTCCGCCCCACTGACTTCGGAGCTTTTTACCGGCATTTATCAACTCATCGGCTACCCGAATATCAAACTTTACACTGCCGGTAATATGCAGCTTTTGTTGCGCCAGTCCCAGTTCAAAAAAACGCTGCCCGTCATCTTTGCCCTGCGCTGCAATAGCGCTAACTTTGTTTAGCATATCCTTGCTAAGTTTTGCGAACCGGCCATAACCCCGAGCTGAACGCTCAGAAAGGCGAGCATTGGCAATCAACACCGGCACCTGCTGTTTTGAGCAATAGTGCACCAAGTTAGGCCACAGCTCTGTTTCCATCACTAACGCCACGCGAGGCTTTACGCGATTAAGAAAACGTTTAACAGCGCCGGGCGTATCGTAGGGCACATAGACATGAAAAACCGAATCGCCAAACAGCGCTAGAACCCGCTCAGAACCGGTGGGCGTCATGGTGGTAATGGTGATGGGTAAATCTGGATAAGCCTGCTGAATTTGTTTGATCAGCGGCGTTGCGGCAATCGTTTCACCAACCGATACCGAATGCACCCACAAACCATTGCGTTGAGCTGGCGCTTTGAAAAAGCCCAGCCGTTCAGCCCAGCGTTTGCGATACAACGGCGCCTTGCGCGCTCGCAGCAAAAGTCGCGCAAACACCACGGGCAACAGCAGATAGTACAGCAGCGTATAGCTGAAGCGGTTCATTTAACCCCTTTACAATAACCTGAACGTGCAGACCTAATCGCGATCTTTAATTTTTTCTACGATGGCCGTAGTGGACACTTCATCGAGGAAACTTAGTCGTTTCACTTCGCCGCCACGTGCTAACACTTGGTCAGCACCCACGATTTCATCAATGCTGTAATCACCGCCCTTCACCAAGATATCAGGCTGCACTTTCTGTAACAGTTCCTCTGGCGTGTCTTCACCAAAAGATACCACCCAGTCCACGGCAGCAAGTCCCGCCAATACAGTCATACGTCGATCAACCGGGTTAATCGGACGACCAGGCCCTTTCAGGCGCGATACCGACTCATCGGAGTTAACACCAACAATTAAACGATCACCCAGCGCGCCCGCTTCGGCCAGATAGCCAATGTGGCCGGCATGAATAATATCGAAACAGCCGTTGGTGAAGACCACTTTCTCACCGTGAGCTCGGGCATCCTCAATCGCCATCACCAACTGATCGACTGTCATCACCCCGCGTTCAGAGCCATGTTCACGCTGAATTGCACGGCGTAATTCCGGTGCGCTCACAGTCGCCGTACCCAGTTTGGCAACCACCAGCCCTGCAGCCAGATTTGCCAATGCCACCGCCTGTGGTAAATCACCACCCGCAGCCAATGTTGTTGCCAACACCGAAATCACTGTATCACCGGCACCGGTCACGTCATACACTTCCCGCGCACGTGCTGGCAGGTGAAGTTCAGGCTCGCCATCACGCAACAGCGTCATACCGTGCTCGCTACGTGTCACCAGCAAAGCATCCAGTTTCAGCTCGCGCAACAGGGCAATGCCGCGATCCACCAGCTGCTGTTCCGTTTCGCAATGGCCAACCACCTCTTCAAACTCTTTTAAGTTCGGGGTGATCAATGTCGCGCCACGGTATTTGCTAAAATCCGAACCCTTCGGGTCAACCAGTACAGGCACGCCAGCAGCTCGCGCCAGTGAAATCAGTTTTTGTGGTTCCTGCAAGGCGCCTTTGCCATAATCCGATAGGATCACCGCCCCGGCATTTTGTAATTGGCCTTTCAATCGTGCAGGGAACTCCACCACATCTTCGGGTAAAAAGCTCTCCTCAAAATCGAGACGGATCAGTTGCTGATTCTGGCTAATCACCCGTAACTTGGTAATGGTTGGACGTTCTACTGACACCTGAAAATCACACTCAACGCCCACCGCACCAAGACTGGTTTGCAGAGAGCGTGCATTTTCATCATCGCCGGTCGCACCAATTAATGCGGCTTTCGCGCCTAGCGCTGCAATGTTCAGCGCAACGTTAGCCGCACCACCGGGGCGCTCGTCATTGTGGTTGATATTGACCACAGGAACGGGCGCTTCTGGAGAGATACGCGAGGTACCACCATGCCAATAGCGATCCAACATCACATCCCCGGCAACCAATACCTGAGCCTGATTAAAACGTGGTAATTCCAGCTTCATGCTTATTTCCTGTTCTGAATACTAGGGCTGATCACTGAACTGCAGGCGGTGCAATTGCGCATAGGCACCCTGTTTTGCCAACAACTGATGATGGCTACCCACTTCGACAATTTCGCCTCGATCCATCACCACAATTTTATCGGCATTTTCGATCGTGGAAAGACGGTGTGCAATCACCAAGGTGGTGCGATCTTTCATCACACTACTCAGTGCTTGCTGAATATAACGTTCGGACTCGGTATCCAGCGCTGACGTTGCCTCATCGAGAATCAGCAGCGGTGCATCCTTGAGAATCGCACGCGCCAGCGCCAGGCGTTGGCGTTGGCCGCCCGACAGCATCACGCCATCTTCGCCTACCTGAGTTTGCAGCCCCTCGGACATTTTTTCGATAAACTCCATCGCGTGAGCATCGGTAGCGGCCTGAATAATGTCTGCTTCCGGCGCATCAGCCAGATCACCATAGGCAATGTTGTGGGCCACGGTATCCTGAAACAGCACAATCTTCTGATTCACAATGGCCACCTGACGACGTAGATCACGTAGCCGGTAATCCTCCAGCGGCACGCCATCCAGTGTGATTTCCCCGCCGGAGACATTATTAAAGCGCGGCATCAAATTCACCAGCGTGGTTTTACCACTGCCGGAACGACCCACAAAGGCGACAGTCTCGCCCTGTTCAATAACCAGGTTAATTCCCTTAAGCGCATTCTGATCGCTACCCGGATAACGGAAGCTGACATCTTTTAATTCTATGCGGCCTTTAGCCCGCTTCAACTCAATCGTACCCTCATCCAACTCGGCCTCTTCGTCCATCATTTCGAAGATGCTCTGCGATGCCGCAATGCCTTTCTGAATTTTACTGTTAACACCCGTGAGCTGACGCAACGGTTTGGCGATCAAGCTGGCGGCCGTTAGATAGGACAGGAAATCCCCCGTATCCATGCCGCCACGGATATCCGTACTGAGGCCAATCCATAACAAAACAGCAATGGCGATAAAGGTCACAATCTGAATAAAAGGCGTACTTATTTCGTCGACTTTAGCAAGCTTCAAGCTCTGCTTGAGGTTGTATCCACTGGCCTTGGCAAAACGATTCTGCTCGTAATTTTTCCCGCCAAAGGCTCGCACGACCTCAACACCCTTAAAGGTTTCAGAGGCCACATGGGTCACTCCACCCATGGAGTTCTGAATACGACGACTGTACTTACGAAACATTTTTGAAGTAATACTAACAACGATGCCAATCACCGGCGCCACCACCAAAAACACTAACGATAGCTTCCAGTTCATCCAAAACACGTAGCTCAGCAGCACAACAACCGTAACTCCGTCACGGAAGATGGTTTTCAGCGCATCGGTGCCGGCACCTGTGACCTGCTCAACATTAAAGGTCAGCGTGGAAATGAGATGACCGGACGCATGACGGCTGTAAAATGATCCCGGCAGCATTAACAGGCGATTAAAAACGCTTACTCGCAAACTGTTCACCAGGTGGCGGGCCACAAAAATAAGGTAATAAGCGCCAAGAAAAGAACCAAAACCGCGCAACGCTACAATCGCAACCAACATTACGGGCATAAACAAATAAAAGGACTCAGGGCTGTCCAGCTGTAAAAACTGGGGCAGAAATTCCAGGCTTTCTTTCTTCTCCGCAGCGGCTGCCTGCATCTCAGCAGGATTACCCAACACCAACGGAATAAACTTGGTCATCCAGGCAAAGGCAACCTGCGTCGCGGCATAAATACCAAACCCAAACAGGCTGACAAAAAAAGCTGGCCAATAGGGGCCAACGTAGGAAAGCAGGCGTTTGTAAGCCTGCCAGGCAGAGATTTCCGTACGGGGTTCCAAAGGCTCACTCATGCGCTATTTAAACTCAGAATTGATTACCAACAAATTAAGAGCATCCAGCACTAGATGTAACCGGACACATACAGATTCGCCTGCCTATCTGGCAGAACAGTTGTCGGCAATGATAATAGAGATCAGCCTGCGTTAACAGGGCCAAGCGGGCTATCCCGTCAAGTCCTGACGCTGCTCACTGAGTTGCATGGACTGACGCCGGACAATGTGCTGAATCAATTCTTCACGCACATGGGTATCGGTATCCAAAAAATCAATTCTTAACAGATAGAGTTTGCCACTACCTGCCGTTACACGATCACAGGCATTCACGCAGCCTCTCAGCTTGATAGTCGAATTCACCGGCTTGAGCAACAGGTTCAATTCCAGCACCACACCGACATCAAAGCGTTCATCACACTCGAAGGCTATACCGCAGGCACTGATATTCACCGGTGTTTGCTCGTGTTTAATCAAACCACCGCCAAGATAATCAAGCTCCAGCTCAGCGGCAATAAAATCCAACTTTTTGTTTAACAAGCCAATAACGTTAGCGGCAGACGGGTTACTTTGCCACAGAACATTTAATGCCGCGGAGAGCTCGCGATCGATGGTTTCAATAACTTGCGCAGAGGATATTTGTACGTTATCTGCATCAGAACAGGCGACAAGTTCACTCTGATTCAGAGCCCGATAACTTAAACCAACCCAGTCGTTAATGCGAAAATAACGTCTACGATCCTGCCTTTCCATTAACTCTCCCTAGGCTCCGAACGGTTTTTTGCGTTACCGGCAGCCCTGTGCAATTTTTTAAAAAACTTCGTCCGGCGACAAAACAAAATGAGGGTCCAAATTCAAGCCTTTAAAATAACTCGGATCAAGCTGCTGCAAAAGCTTAACATCCTCATTATCTTCCTTCTGCAGGGGTTGCTGGATAACTATTTCCACACGCCTGTTTTTAGCTCGATTGGCCTCATTATCGTTTGCTTTAAGGGGCTTGGCATCAGCAAAGCCCGTCACCATAAAACGGTTACTATCCAGCACCCCGCCCTTAAGCAGTTCATGGGCAACCGACAGTGCGCGCGCAGAAGATAAATCCCAGTTGGAACGGAAAACACGGGTGGCAATAGGCACGCTGTCGGTATGACCTTCGACGGAAACGTTACCTTCAACCTTTTTCAACACGGTGCGAATACTGGCCATGACAGGCACAAACTGACGGCGCAACTCGGCAGAACCTGAAGGAAACGAGCCCTGTTCACGAACCCGGATAATAATACGGCGACCGCGCGTTTCCACATCTACTTTGCCGCTGCTGATTTCTTTTTTCAACGCTTTTGCCATCTCACGGGCATCATCTTCCGTTTCTTTGATCAGCCCCTTGAGCTTGGAAATAATTAAATCTTTAGCCGACTCAACCGTCTTAGTCGCATCGGGGATTTCCTGACGGCGATCAAAGCCCAAACCCGTTTCACTGGTGCCGGTATCATCAATCTTAATGTCCAGCGTGTTTTTAGTGACATCGGTGGTGGACTGTCGCACCTCACTGATAGGGGTTGGCTCAGGTTTTCCAGGACTGAATTCCTGGGCAATAATACTGGTACCCTTAGGGATATCCTTAACGTTAATCTGATTTTGCACACCAAAGGCGTTGCGCATGGAACCTGCCAACTGCTTATATTTCAACAGGTCCATTTCCGAAAAAGATAATAACAACACAAAGAAACACATAAGCAACGACATCAAATCGGCAAACGTCGCCATCCATGCGGGTATCCCCGCCGGACATTCTGGACAATCTTCTACGTCTTCCGACATCTTCAGCTCACACTCACAGCGTCACTTACGCCTCTACTTTTTCTTTTTCTCTTTATCCTTACCTTTACCCTTACCGTCACGCATAGATGGCGCAAGATAGGTTTTCAGCATGGATTCAACAACTCGTGGATTCTGGCCCGCCTGAATCGCCATCAGTGCATCAATGACCATTGACTTAAGTTGACCCTCTTCGTTTTTACGCAAAGTCAGCTTATCCGCCACCGGAATAGCAAACATATTCGCCAACATCGCGCCGTAGAGTGTCGTCAACAACGCTACGGCCATCGCCGGGCCGATCGATTTCGGATCATCCATCGCTGACAGCATCTGTACCAGACCCACCAGCGTACCAATCATTCCCATCGCGGGAGCCACATCACCCATGGCGGTAAACACCTTAGCACCCCAGGCGTGACGTTCAGTGGTTTGGCGCATATCCTTGGTTAAAACATCTTTGACCACCTCACCATCGTGGCCATCCACCAGCATTTTAATGCCTTCCTTAAGAAATTCGTTATCCACCTGCTGACCTTCCAGCGCCAGCAAGCCGCCTTTACGCGCCACATCCGCCATTTCAACAACAGAAGGAATCAGCTCTTCCATCTTATCCATCTTGAACATGAATGCCTTCAAGGCCACCTTGAAAGCACCCAAACATTGGCCGAGATTGAATTTCATCAACACCACCATCAAGGTACCGACAAACACAATCAACAACGACGGTACGTTGACAAAAACCATCACTGAGCCGCCCAACACCATTGCTGCGACGACAATACCAAAGGCTCCAAGGATGCCTATTAAGGTTGCTAAATCCACTCTCTACTCCAAAATTTCAGCCACTGCATCAGGGTTACGTTAAACCACTGGTTTTGTCTGAGCGGGCACTGCCGCTCCTGCGCTGTTGTTCAATAATTCGCTTATTCTATCGGCCAGTTTTCGGCAAGCTAAAGCGTTGACTCACGTTTATACAACCCTGCGCGCTTTAAGCTTAGCCATAAAAACAAAAAAATCCTCCTCTAGCTAGCCAAATCGTGCCAATTTACTACCTCTAGCATCACATAATTCCCCCATCGCAGGATTGACCCGGCCAGCCCTGTTGGTTACCGTGTCAGATCATTTATTAAGCAGTGGTACCGGCATGGCAAAAAAGAAACAGGGCTATGATTTTGAACAGTCCCTGACAAATCTGGAGCAACTTGTTGAGCAGATGGAAAGCGGCGAATTATCGTTGGAAAAGGCATTGGAAACCTTCGAGCAAGGTATTCAACTCACTCGCCAATGCCAAACCATGTTGAGCGAAGCCGAGCAAAAGGTACAATTGCTGGTTGATAACAATGGCACACTTGAAAGCCAGCCCTTCAATACAGACGATCCGGAAGACTAAGTGACCATCAAGCAGTTCATTTCCAGCAGTCAGTCACGAGTCGACAGCGCTCTTGAACATCATCTGGACGCCATCAAAACCATCGCGCCTCGCCTGCTAGACGCCATGCGCTACAGCGTTTTCAATGGCGGCAAGCGAGTACGCCCCGTGCTGGTATACGCCACCGCCGAAGCGCTAAAAGCAGACAACCGTCTATGCGATAGCGCCGCCTGCGCCATCGAGTTTATTCACGCCTATTCGCTGATCCATGATGACCTGCCAGCCATGGACGATGACGATCTGCGCCGCGGCAAACCCACCTGCCACATTGCCTACGATGAAGCCACCGCCATTCTCGCTGGCGACTCATTACAAACCTTAGCCTTTGAAACACTCAGCAATGACCCAACGGCAGCACAAAATCCGGCGAGGATATTACAAATGATTCAACGTCTTGGTCTAGCCAGCGGCACTTCCGGCATGGTTGGCGGACAAGCCTTTGACCTCGACAGCACCGGCAAACAGCTCAGCCTCAATGAGTTAAAACAAATGCATCGCCATAAAACCGGCGCGTTAATTTCCGCCAGCGTTGCACTAGGTACGTTGGCCAGCGGCAAAGCTTCCGACCAGCAACTGGCTGCGCTGGAAGAATATGCCGCCTGTATCGGTCTGGCTTTTCAGATTAAAGATGACATCCTCGACGTTGAATCTGACACTGCCACACTAGGCAAACAACAGGGTGCTGACCAGACTCACAACAAAGCAACCTACACGTCAATTCTCGGGTTAGCTGAAGCCAAACAAGCCGCACAAGACCAGCATCAACAGGCGCTGACAGCATTGGACATCTTTGGACCGGAGGCGGATAATTTACGCCAACTGTCCGCTTATATTATCGAACGCAACAAATAGAGGCATCACACCAGCAGTTGGTGTAAAATGCGCCGTTTGCCAATTCGGTCACTTACCAGTACTTGCTCATGTTCCACGAAATCCCCAGAACAAGG
>Ga0209292_1006623_pt1 | contig 11309 bp, 11 predicted proteins | sample GOMGulsemesocosm_2_FD_184634 | JGI IMG/M metagenome (GOLD analysis project Ga0209292, IMG submission 184634) | Methane-oxidizing microbial communities from mesocosms in the Gulf of Mexico - GOM9C Gulf of Mexico (SPAdes) (version 2) | ecosystem: Environmental > Aquatic > Marine > Cold seeps...
TTTAACATCACCCACATAGCCATAATCAATGGTTTTCACAGGTCGCTTTACAGATTCAATGGTATTTGCATCAGCCCCAGTAAGTCCTATCGCATTACATTTATTTTGCTGTAATCCGGCTACAATGTTTTTATTTAACAAACCGGCGTAGGTCATAATAGCAATGTCTAAATTCGGTTTATCCGTTATTCGTCTTCCGTCTATCAATGTAGGACTCAATCCTAATCGCTTCGCAAAAGCTGTCGCAGATTTCCCACCACCATGCACTAATATTTTTGGTCCTTTCACCTCTGAAAACTGAGATAGAAACTGACTTAAATCTTTTTCATTCTCAATAACATTACCGCCAATTTTTACAATGGTTAATTTAGTCATTTTCTAGTATTTTTTTAAGTACAATTTGTGCAGCAATCTCTCTATTTGCTGCTTGCTCAATCACTAATGAATGTCCGGAGTCTATCACCTCATCCGCTACCACAACATTTCTACGTACAGGTAAACAGTGCATAAACTTACCATTATTTGTCTTATTCATTTTTTCAGCACTCGTCATCCAATTGGGATCAGTACATTTAATTTGCCCATAGTCATTATAAGAACTCCAATTTTTTACATACACAAAATCGGCATTCTCAAATGCTTTTTCTTGATTGTATTCTATCGCAATTTCTTTCGTTATTTTCGGGTCCAATTCATATCCTTTAGGATGCGTAATCACAAAATCCGCTTCCTGCAACTGCATCATATTAATAAATGAATTTGCAACAGCATGCGGTAAAGCCTTCGGATGTGGAGCCCAAGAAAGCACCACTTTAGGTTTTTTACCTACTAATTTATGTTCTTCCATAGTAATGGCATCCGTTAAACATTGCAACGGGTGTCCTACCGAACTTTCCATATTTACAATAGGCACAGACGCAAACTTTACAAAGCCATTCAAAACTAATTCTGCAGCATCCTTTTCTTTATCTTCCAAGCCTGCAAAAGCCCTAATCCCAATAATATCTGCATATTGAGACACCACTTTAGCGGCTTCTTTTACATGCTCTGATTTCCCTTGATCCATCACCTTTCCATCTTCATATTCCAAGGCCCAACCTTCCGAACCAAAGTTCATTACAATCACCTCCATCCCTAGGTTTTGAGCAGCTTTTTGAGTACTTAACCTGGTACGTAGACTGTTATTGAAAAACAATAAACAGATGGTTTTATCAGCTCCCAACGCCTTATATTTCAGTTTGTTTTTCTTTAAATCAATAGCTTCCTGCACCGTTTCTTGCAAGTTTTCTAAATCATTTATACTTGTATAATGTCTCATCTTATGTTGTTGTAATTTTTGTAAAAACAGAAGCCTCTTTCATCGCATTGACTAAAAACTGATCTTCTAAACCATTCACAATCCAAGTTTCTATGTCTGCATTCTGTGCTATTTGAGCTGCTTTTATTTTTGATTGCATCCCTCCAGTTCCTTGCGTAGAAAGTGCTGATGAAATTTCTTTTTCGATCGACAAAATATCATTCGTCTCCTTCACTGTTTCAGAATGCCCACTCAAGATAGATCTTTTTGTGTACACTCCATCCGTATTTGTTCCAATCACTAGTAAATCCACCTTTAATAATACCGCCGTTAAAGCTGCCAACTTATCGTTATCTCCAAATTTAATCTCATCCGTAGCTACGGTGTCATTTTCATTGATAATAGGAATGTAATTATTAGCCACTAAAACATTAATGGTATTTACAATATTATCTCTTGATTGTTCTTTTTCAAAATCAGAATAAGACAATAAACATTGAGATGTCAGCAAACCTAACTCCCTAAAATTCTCTTGAAAAATACGCATTAAATGTGGTTGACCAATAGATGCCAATGCCTGTTTCACATTAATGCCTTCTCCATGGCTTTCCAACTGAACAAATTGTTTTGCAGCTGCAATGGCACCCGAACTGACAATGATAAATTCATACTCATTACTCAATGATTTTATCTGACGCGCAATATCCTCTATTTTACCTCGAGAAATAAAATCAGACTCCTTTGTCAAAACATTCGTTCCTATTTTTAATAGGATTCTCTTTTTATCTTGTTTGTCCATTTCCAAAAACATACCATTTATTAGTTACTAAATGCTGTAATCCCATTGGACCTCGGTGATGTAATTTGTCCGTACTGATTGCCAATTCTCCTCCCAATCCAAATTGTCCTCCGTCCGTAAATCGTGTAGAGGCATTATGATATACAGCCGCCGCATCTACAGCACACATAAACGATTCAGCGACTTCCTCATTTTTGCTAACAACCACCGCAGAATGCCCACCTCCATACGTATTAATTTTCTGTATGGCTTCCGAATTCGTAGCCACCTGCCCAATCACAATTTTATAATCCAAAAACTCCTCGTACCATACCTGTTCATTTTCAATTTCCTGTACACCTTCCAAAGAACTCATCTTAGCATCACCTAAGATTGTTACATTATGCTCCTTTAGTTTCTGGATCAACACCTTTAAAAAAGCAGCTTTATTAGGCATATTTGCATGAATCAACACCTTATCAACAGCATTACAAGCGGATATTTTAGCCGTTTTTGCGTTGATAATAATTTGAAGTGCCATTTCTACATCGGCCTCTACATCCACAAAGACAAAATTGTTCCCTCTTCCACTAACAATTACAGGGCATTTCGCATTCTTTTTTACAAAGGCTATTAATTTTTCACCACCACGTGGGATAATTAAATCAATTTTTTGAGTTGGGTTTTCTAAAAACAACTGAGTTTCCCCCCTTGTCAATTTTAAATACTCCACCCAATCAATGGTAATATTACATTCTCCCAATGCTTTATGCCACAACTCTACAAGTTTTAAATTAGAACAAATGGCTTCCTTTCCTCCTTTTAATACGATCTTATTTCCTGATTTAAAAGCAATGGCTGCAGCCTCTACAGTAACATCTGGGCGTGATTCGTAAATAATCAATACCGTCCCAAAAGGAGCCGTTTTATTAATGATTTTTAAACCATTATCATGTTTAAAATTGAAACGTTGCTTCCCTAAAGGATCCGAGTCATCCGCTATTTCACGAAGTGACCTTACCATGCCGACAATTTTCTCGGCATCTACTTTTAAACGGTCAAATACTGCCAAATCATCCCCTTTATAATTAGCAATATCTACAGCATTAGCCCTTAACAAAGCCTCTTTTTGTTCACTTATTAATGCCGCCATACGTAGCAACACATTGTTTCTTTGGTTAATTGTTAATAGTTGCGTAGTACTCATAATATGTTTTTTAAGGCAGTTACAAATACATCAATTTCTTTTTTTGAAATATTTAAAGGAGGTAAAATCCTCAGTAGATTTTTATTCATGGCACCACCTGTAAAGATATATTCTTCATAAATCAATTTTTTCCGTAAGTCTCCAACCTCAAAATCAAATTCAAGTCCTATCATCAATCCTTTTCCTTTCACCTTTTTTACTCCAGGAAGATCCTTTACTTGTTCCTTAAAATACTCAGAAATAGTGAGTACGTTTTTAAGTAACTGCTCCTTTTCTATAATTTCCAACACCGCCAAACCTGCGGCACAGCCCAAATGATTTCCACCAAAAGTAGTTCCTAGCATTCCGTAGGACGCCTTGATAGACTCATGAATTAGCACTCCAGCAATCGGAAATCCATTCCCCATTCCTTTTGCAACCGTCACCATATCAGGTTTTATCTGATGATGCTGATAGGCAAAAAATGCACCACTACGTCCATAACCAGATTGGATTTCATCCAAAATTAACAACGCTTCATATTTCAAGCACAGATTTTTCAATCCTTTAAAAAACGCAGATGTTCCTTCATCTAGACCTCCAACTCCTTGAATTCCTTCAATAATCACAGCACAGACATCGCCTTTTTTTAAGGCTGATTCCAGTAAAAACAAGTCATTTAAAGGTAAAATCGACACGGGATTAAAAGTGTTAATTTTTGCTTGAATATTTTTATTATCCGTTACTGAAACACTTGCAGATGTACGGCCATGGAAAGAGTTTTCAAAAGAGATCACCCTACTTTTCCCGGTGACAAACGATGCTACTTTCAAAGCATTTTCATTAGCCTCTGCCCCTGAGTTACACAGAAACAAATTATAATCTTCACAAGAAGAAACCTCTCCTAATTTGGTTGCTAATTGCTGTTGCAATGGATTCTGAACCGCATTGGAATAAAAACCAATTGCCTGTAATTGGGTAGTCATTTTTTCTACATATACTGGATGTGAATGCCCTACAGAAATGACTCCATGACCACCGTATAAATCCAAATACTCTTGATTTTTATCATCCCAAACACTACTCCCTTTAGCTTTTACAGGAGTAACTTCATACAATGGGTATACCTCAAATAAATTCATATTAAATCTGATTAATTTTATTAAAAGAAGCCACCAATCCTTTGATTAATGCACTACTCATTCCTTCATGTTCCATTTCGTTTAATCCAGAAATGGTACACCCTCTAGGGGTGGTTACTTTATCTATTTCTTGCTCTGGATGACTCTCCGATTTCAACAATAAACTAGCAGCACCTAAACAAGTTTGCACTGATAATTGTTGAGCTTCAGCAGCATCAAATCCTAACTGAACCGCACCTTGAGTTGTAGCACGAATTAATCGCATCCAAAAAGCAATTCCACTTGCACAGATCACAGTAGAAGCTTGCATTAACTCCTCTTCTATACACATCGTAGATCCCAAAGCAGAAAAAATGGTTTTGGCAGCATCAATATTTTTCTTTCCTTTTTCATTTGCACTCAAACAGGTCATCGATTCACCAACAGAAATTGCGGTATTAGGCATGCTTCTAACAATTGCAATTTCATCACCTAACACATTAGATATTTGGGCAATTTTTCGCCCCGTAACTACAGATATTACCGTGTGTTTTTTTGGCTTCAAAAAAGGTTTTATTTCTTTTAAAACACCTTCTAATTGATTTGGCTGCACTGCAATAATTATAATTTCAGATTTTTTAACCAATGCTACATTATCCGATGTCACCGTTACTCTTGGCAATTCTGACCACGAGTGCAATGATTTTACATTCCGTTTAGATAAGTACAAGGACATAAATCGAATGTCCTCTTGACTCAAAATACCTAAAGCAATAGAATAGCCTAAATTACCTACACCAATAATACCTATTTTCATAATTCTGTTTTTTTAAAATGAGGATGCTTTAAGTCTGAGACCTTCTTTTTGATCCCATCCATACATCAAATTCATATTTTGTATTGCCTGTCCTGAAGCTCCTTTTAGTAAATTATCTATCACCGTAGTTATAAACAATTGCTTCCCGTGTTTTTCCACGTGAATAAAGCAATTATTGGTATTTACCACTTGCTTTAAATGCAACGATTTTTCACTTACATGTGTATAGACAGCATCTTTATAAAACTCCTTAAATAACGCGTACGCTTCCGTTTCTGTTAAGTTACTTTCTAAATAAATACTAGCAAAAATTCCCCTAGAAAAATTCCCACGGTTAGGAATAAATAAAATATCATCCGTACTGTTTTTTTGATCTACAGCTGTATTTTGTAAGGACTGAAGACTTTCCGAAATCTCATCCAAATGCTGATGATTAAACGCTTTGTACACAGAAAAATTAGCAGACCTCCAACTAAAATGCGTGGTCGAACCAGGTGAAACACCCGCTCCTGTTGACCCTGTAGTCGCATTTACATGTATTGTTGCATTTAACTCTTGTGCTTTTGCGAGTGGTAACAGTCCACATTGTATTGCAGTTGCAAAACAGCCAGGATTTGCAATGTTTGAAGCCTTTTTTATTTCCTCTTCTTGTAATTCTGGCAGGCCATAAACAAATGACCTCTCCCCAAACTTATTATCTTTTAACAATCTAAAATCATTAGACAAATCGATGATTTTTGTTGAAACAGCAAAGTTATGCTTGTTTAAAAATGCAGTAGAATTTCCATGTCCTAAACACAAGAAAACCACGTCCACATTTAAATTCACCGAATCAGTAAAAGAAAGTTCAATGTCTCCGAATAAATCTTGATGAACATCATACATCTTATTACCAGCATTGGAAGTACTATACACAAAATCAATATTGACATTGTTGTGATGCACCAATAATCTAATAAGCTCCCCTGCCGTATACCCGGCGCCTCCAATTATACCTACTTGTACCATAATTACGAATTAACGTTGTGATAAATTTTATTTTGCGTGCTCAATATCTTAATAAACCCTTTGGCATCATCCGAGGACCAAGCCTTGTTCATTTCGCCATACTCTCCAAAATCTGACTTCATTAAATCGTGTTTGGAATCAATTCCGTCCACTACAAAATGATAGGGCATTAAGGTTACAAATACTTTTCCTGTAACTGTCTTTTGAGAATCTGTTAAAAAAGACTCTATATTTCTCATTACTGGGTCCAAATATTGCCCTTCGTGCATTAGCATTCCGTACCAATTTCCCAATTGTTCTTTCCAATATTGTTGCCATTTAGAGAGTACATGTTTTTCTAACATATGATGTGCCTTAATAGTAACCATCGCAGCTGCAGCCTCAAACCCAACTCTTCCTTTTATTCCAATGATAGTATCTCCTACGTGCATATCTCTACCAATAGCATAAGCCGAAGCCAACTCTTCCAATTTCAAAATAGCATTCACTGGGCTCAATAATTTTCCATTCAAACCAACGAGTTCACCCTTTTTAAAATGCAAACTAACTTTTGTTGGTTCTTGCTGCTGTAATTGACTAGGGTACGCTTCTGAAGGCAAATTCTGATGAGACGTTAGCGTTTCCATTCCACCAACACTAGTTCCCCAAATCCCTTTATTGATAGAATATTTAGATTTTTCCCAAGATGCCTCAATACCATTTTCTTTTAAATAATCTATTTCCTCTTGTCTTGATAATTTTAAATCTCTAATAGGAGATAAAATTTCGATTTCAGGCGCTACGGTTTGAAAAATCATATCAAATCTAACTTGATCATTCCCAGCTCCTGTACTACCATGAGCAATACAATCCGAACCAATGCTTTTCGCGTAATTAACAACTTCAATAGCTTGAAATACTCTCTCTGCACTTACAGATAAGGGATATGTATTATTCTTTAAAACGTTTCCATAAATCATATATTTGATCGCCTTTTGATAAAACTCCTCCAATATATTTATACTTTTATGAGAGGTGACTCCCATTTCAAAAGCCTTGGTTTCAATCACTTTAAGTTCCGCCTCCGTAAAACCTCCTGTATTAATTAAAACACTATGAATCTCTAAATTTTTCTCTTTGGATAAATATTTTACACAGTATGATGTATCCAATCCTCCACTATATGCTAATACTACTTTTTTCATCTTTTATATTTTTAGTTGTGTAGACGTTACGCTACCGTTGTTGTCTTGTGAATGCCTACTAACTCTTCTTCTTTTTAAGAAGCAAGGCTTGCTTTACTCTTTTTAATCTGTTTAACACCTTGGAATTATACGGGTGTTCTTTTATGTTTTTATCGTGTTTTGGGTCGTACAGCATTCCTGTACACAAACACATATTTTGTTTTGTTCTTTTTAGAACATCAAAATTTACGCAGGTTTTACAACCATCCCAAAAAGCTTGATCTGATGTTAATTCTGAAAATGTTACAGGCTGATACCCCAACTCATAATTAATTTTTAATACTGCCAATCCAGTAGTAATTCCAAATAATTTTGCGGTTGGATATTTCTTAATAGAATACTCTAAAATCTTTTTCTTAATCTTTTTAGCTAAGCCTTTTTTTCTAAAATTAGGATGAACAATCAATCCAGAATTCACTACAAATTCTTTATTATCCCAAGTTTCGATATAACAAAACCCTGCAAACTCACCTTTTTCAAGAGCAATAACAGCATTTTCGTTTGTTATTTTTTGAATGATATAGTCAGGGGTTCTTTTCGCAATTCCAGTGCCTCTATCTTGAGCTGAAATAGCGATGGTATCACAAATAATATCTGCGAATTTTATATGCGAACTGTTAGCAACTACAATTTCCATTGCGTTTTTTTATATTTTCCTAAAGTCAACAAAGCGATTGTAAACAATCATTTTTGATGCTTTATGGTATTAATTAAGTATGTTTTTTTTGAAGTACGAAAGCGGACTCACCACTTTCTAAAGAATATAGCGCCCAACGGGGCGGCGGCGAAAGCGTCGTAAAATAATAGTTGCAACCATAGCAGATACACTAACAGATGTTAGAATATAAAAAGCTTGAATGTTAAAAAAATGTTGCAAAATACTGGTGGTAATAATGAAAAAAAAATAGTTAAACTTCCCTACTAAAAATTAGCGCAAGGGGCGGCGGCTCTCAAGGCGACAGCGGCGAATGTTTGTAAAACTATATGTATTTGTGTTTTTCATCTGTACAATGATACGACAAATAATTAAACCCGCAAGTGATTGCTTTGTTTTTTGATCATATTTAACAAATATGTAAGTTTCGGTTAGAATTTCAAAAAATCATTACTTACTAGCATAAAATTCATAAACAATTACTTCAACCTTACAAAAACTTCAATGTTTAACTGATCAACCCCCAAGGCTTCAATTTTTTCAATTCCAGTACTTATAAGAGTATCATTTTTAATAAGCACATTGAATTCAAATATATTTCCTTCCCATTCCCGGTAGTTGCAATATTCTAAATATTCGGTATAGCTCTTTTCATCGATAGTATACCTTCCTCCACCTGCCACAAATACAGCTGAGCTATCTTTTCCTTTTAACAAATCATGCCTTAAAAAGGAAAAGTGAGTAGCATTTATAATTTTAATCATTTCTTGCCCTTTTGTATAATCTGTGGTAACAGTATCTACTCCTTTTATGATAGTCCCTGAAAGCAACTTCCAAGTTCCTTGTATTTTTGATGCTGTCTCTAGTTGAATATCCCTTGATCGGGGTTGCGTACAAGAAATAAGAATTAAAAAAGTGATAAGTAAAAAAAGTATGTGTTTCATCTTGTTGGATATTATTTTCTTAGATAAACTTACACACCCTAAGTTAATCAAGTTAAAAATAACGCTATAAAGCAAAAAACTGCATATAAACAACCATGTATCAGTCAATAAAAAGAATATAACTCAAAGAAAACACAGCAATAAAAACCCATAACAATACCGCCATAAGCAAAGGTTTGTAGCCCGTATTTTTAATATCTTTTACAGAAATACTTGTCCCCACTAAAAACAATGTCAATACTAATAAGCGCTTTGAAATAAGAACGATAAAACCAGAAACTTTCATAGGTAACAGGCCTATATCGCTCAGAATAATTGCCGTTATAAATAGTAAAATAAAATAAGGCAATTTAATGGTAGTAGCTTTTGTTTTAAAAACAAACATAGAAAACACAGACAGCGGGATAATCCATAAAGTTCTGGATAATTTTACCGTAGTGGCTATTTTTAATGCTTCCTCCCCATAGCTTAATGTGGCCCCTACAACAGCACTGGTATCATGAATAGCAATAGCACACCAGAGCCCAAAATCATGTTGACTTAACCCTACATATTTACCAATGACAGGAAACACCAATAAAGCAATCGCGTTTAACAAAAAAACAATCCCCAAGGAAATACTGATATTTTTTGTGTCCGCTTTGATTACTGGCGACACTGTTGCAATAGCACTCCCTCCACAAATAGTAGTTCCAGAGGTTAACAAATAACCCAGTTTTTTATCAATTTTCATACGCTTACTTAGCATAAGACCTAAACTAATAGTCGCTAAAACAGAAAAAAAAGTAAGACCTAAACTAGTGCCGGCAGTCTCAATAGTTTCGGACAAATTCATTCCAAACCCCAATCCTATCACTGCTATTTTCAATAAAACTTGAATCGATTTATGAAGGTGATTACTCAAAGGAACTTTCCAAAAAACAGAAAAACTGACTCCTAAAAACAACGCTATTGATCCATTTATCAAGCCAAAAAACGCTGCCAACATTCCTCCAAAAAAAAGTAATTTACCTATTAAATATCGCATCTTATTATTTTAATAACAAGACAAAAGTAATCGTAATATATAACTAAACAGAACAGTAAAAGCTTACTCAGTATAACTTTTAGTTATAATTATTTTTAGAAAATTGTTCAAACTGTTCCATTAAAACTGATTGATAGCCTGTACGAGACACAAAATAAAACCAGCGATGAATAGCAAGCCCTTTAACATCAATTATTTTTAACTTGTTAGCCAACAAATCCTCACTGACGGCATGTATAGAAATAAACGCATAGTTATCTGAATAATACAAATAATGCTTAATTGCCTCTGTACTATTTAATGTCACCACAGTTTGTAATGACATAATTTGATGTTTTTTTAATACTGACTGAATTATATCTCGGGTTCCAGACCCAAATTCACGCATTACAAAAGGAATGTTTGAAAGTGTATTTTTAGTTATAACATCGCTTGGAAACTGTTTATTATTAGCGTTCGTTACTAACACTATTTCGTCTTTCACAAACTCTCTAAACTGTAATTGTGGATTCGTATTTTTACCTTCAGTGATACCAAAATCTAAAGACTGATCAAGAATAAGAGATTCTATAGCTTCAGAGTTGCCGCTTTTAATATCGAATTTGGTTTGCGGAAATTGTGTCCGGAAATTGGCTATTACTTTTGGAATTACGTAACTCGCTACCGTCGTACTTAGTCCAAACTTTAATTTACTTGGTACAATTTCTTTATCATTAATGAACCTATTTTCCATTTCAGAATATATGCTTAAAATACGTTTCGCATATTTTAAAAACACCTTTCCATCCTCTGTAAGTTCAATCGAATTCCGTTTTCTAATAAAAAAAGTACTTTTGTAGCTCTCTTCAATATTCCGTACAGCCTTAGAAACAGCAGGTTGAGAAATGAATAATTGTTCGGCTGCCTTTGTAAAACTGCCATGATGGGCTACCATTTTAAATATGTGTAGTTTGGTTTTCATAGACATTCATGTATACCATTTTATCACACTAGGTATCGTACAAATATAGTGTTTTCAACTACACTTCTCCAAGCCATGTATTGCAATGCTTATCTTGGAGAGATATTGCATTTACAAAAGTAAAAAGAGATACGATTTCGCAAACAAATGAATCAAGCCAGTCAAAGAAATCAATAACCCCTGAATTTTAGACCTTATCTATCTTGTTTTTAAGAATTCGAATACAGACAACAAGGAGCACTCCTCCTAAAAATGACACGAACATATTCAACAGAAATAGTTTTAGATCTAC
>Ga0209292_1006624_pt1 | contig 11307 bp, 9 predicted proteins | sample GOMGulsemesocosm_2_FD_184634 | JGI IMG/M metagenome (GOLD analysis project Ga0209292, IMG submission 184634) | Methane-oxidizing microbial communities from mesocosms in the Gulf of Mexico - GOM9C Gulf of Mexico (SPAdes) (version 2) | ecosystem: Environmental > Aquatic > Marine > Cold seeps...
TTTACTGTATTTAATTTAAACTTTAATAAAATCCTCCTTTTATTAGAGAAGTTCTATTACTTAGTATTACATGTATTCTTTTTTATTTTATTTATAATAAAATCTTATAATAACTTGACACTTTTTATTCTATTGCTTTTATGATATTTCCATTTATTGGAATTCAGTATAAAAACAAAAAATGAAGGAATATTAAAATGAATAAAGTTAATACTAAAGTTGCTAAAAAATCTTTTTCAAAACCTGCTTTAACTAGTGCTAAAACAAATCATTTTAAGATTAAATTAGATGCGGGTAAAAAAGCTTTTTGTGGTCGATTGTGTGTTCATACGACGCAATAAATATTAGTTGTTATTAGCACCCTATTCACCCCTGAATAGGGTGCTTTATAAAACTATGAACCTTCTTATTTTAATAGGTAATTAAATGGAATTTAAAGAATTTGACGTTAAAGATATAAAAGGTAAAGTTGAGTTACCACTGTCCTTTACTCATGTCCCTAAACTAGCCAGCTTAGAAGAGATAAAGGATTATATTTTTAATATGGATATGTCTATGATTTTCTTCAAAATGACAGATGAAGAATGTGCGGGTGAACTCGGTCTTTTATGGGAGGAGGAGGATGCAGCTTTTGCTAATCAGTATCGACAATACTTATATTTGATTCGAAAATATAATAAAAATATTTCCCATACTCTTGCTATCGATGCTGTTTGGCACAACCATATTTTAGACACGCGAAAATATGTTCAAGATTGTCAGGCTATATTTGGTTTATACCTACATCATTATCCATACTTTGGTTCACGTGATGATGAAGATAGGGAACATCTAGAAATGGCCTTTGAAAATACAAAAATATTATTTAAAAAAGAGTTTAATGTTGATATTACAAAAGATGCAGAGTCGTAATTTTGTTATCAGATATTAAATGATATTTTGTATTTTATTGAATGTTTATCATTTAAATACATTAGCCAAGATGTTCTTCTATAAAATCCACACAAGCTTTAATTTTTGGTATCTGGTACTTAGCCCTTTGATAAATCATAAAAAGATCGAGTGAAAAAGATCCATGGCTGGAAATAGGTTTATCTGTGGGAACTTTAATCAAGCTATTGCTTTCTAATGCGTCGTTAATTAACCATAGAGGAAGAATAGACAGGCCTTTATGGTTAAGCGTCGCACTTAATAGGGTGGCACTTGAGTTAGATTGAAACGCCGCTTTAGTGGGAATTTTATGCCATTGTTGATCGTCAAAATAATGCCAAGGGTAAATACCTGATGATGTGCGATAAATGATGAGAGAGGCGTTTTCTATATCTTCAGGTGAGAAGCGCTTCTTTCCTGTTTCTAGCTCAAGTTGTTTTAGATAGCTTGGGCTAGCAACTAAAGCCATGTCTGTGCTGGCAAGTTTTTTGGCTAAGACTCTATCCTTGTCGCCTAAGTGTGTACGGATAGCAATATCCACTGAATCTAGGTTTAAATTTACTAACTTATCTGAGAAATCTAAATCCAAGATGATATCCGGGTTTGCTTGTTGAAAGGCTTGTAGTACAGGCCAAAGTACATTCTCACCATAGGAGGCACTTGTACTAATGCTGATACGGCCTTTTATTGCATTTTTCTGCTGTGAAATAAGCTCGTCTGCCTCATCAAGCTTTTGCAGCACTTCATTTACTCGCTGGTAATAAAGTTCGCCAAGTTCAGACGTTTTTACATGGCGAGTACTACGCTGAACGAGCTCTACCCCTAACTCATCTTCAAGATCTTTTATTCTGCGAGAAATAGAAGAGGCTGGTACATCAAACTCTTTGGCAACAGCACTGAAACTGTTTAATTCCGAAACACGGCGAAAATATCGTAAAGCGCGGATTTTATCCATAATCGACTTCTTTTAAGGTTCTATTTGACTAAATTAGAGACTATTTTTGTCATAAAGACAAAAAAGATTTGTTTTGCTTGAGATTTTTCTGATGAGGGTTTTGCCTTAACGTGTGCTTATTCAATTGGAATTAGCAAATAAAGGTGATGGCAATGTCTACAATGAAAAAGGTATTAATTATAAAATCCAGCCCTAAAGGGGATGCGTCAAGCTCAAACGAAGTGGCAGATCATTTTGTTAAAGCGCTAGCATCTGGCCAAGGTGATTATCAATTTACGATTCGGGATTTATCACAAACGCCAGCGCCTCTGTTAGATGGCGCCATTCAAGCGGCGTTTTACACGCCACCAGAAGCCTTAACTGAGAGTCAGCAGATCTTAATTTCCCCTTCCCTTGAAATGATTCAAGAACTTAAAGAGGCGGATGTTATTGTGTTTAGTTCACCTATGCATAATTTCAGTGTGAGCTCCTTATTAAAAGCCTATATAGACCAAATATGCCGTTATGGTTTGACCTTTGAATATGGTGCGACGGGTCCGGTTGGGTTATTACTGGGTAAAAAGGGCGTTATTATTAGTAGTGCTGGCATGGATTTTCAAGATGAGGCGGCAAAAATTTTGGACTTCCAAAGTCCCTACCTTCAACACATATTAGGGTTTATTGGAATTAGTGATGTGAGTGTGGTGCCTGTTCAAGGCATGGACCGAAGTGATGCTAACCCTGAGCAAATAATAAGTTCAGCTAAAAGTAAAATAGAGCAGCTAGCGTTAGCCGTTTAGTCAGAATAGTGCGTTATTTATTTAGCGGCCCTTTTTATTGATTAGGCCGCTTTGTACCAATTTTTGCTGTATTTTGAGTTAAGAATAAATGCGAAAGGTAAGGTTAAAAACATAATCAAAGCAACGAGAGTTGGTGCGTCTAACCCTAAGCGTAATAGCAGGATAACAATCAGACCTGAGCCACTCATTTGAAATAAACCTAATAGAGCGGCTGCGGTACCCGCATTGTGAGAGAAAGGTGCGAGTGCCTTACTGGCTGCCGTCGATAGTATCAAAGCATAAGCAATCGAAGCGGCAAACGAAGGTAGCATAAAGGCCCAAGCCTCTTTGTACATACTTAATATCAGCATCAAGCCCCCCGAAACTAATAGGCCACTTATGCCTAAGGCTAAAGTGTGTCTTGTGCCTATTTTTTTTATGATACTAGGAGTGTAAAGACAGGCAATTACATTGATTATCGCATTAGCAGCAAACCACTGGGTGAACTCTATTTTACTCAACCCCAGGGTCATCATGAGCCAAGTCGGTGCTGAGCTCACATAGGCGAGTATGACTGACATGGACAGCATGCAGAGCACAACATGATAGCTGAAGATAGGGTTTCTCATGATAACTAGGTATTGGCTAAGGTTGAAAAGCGGCTTGACGGGAGCATCTTGAATCTTCTCGGTTAATGGTTTGGTTTCTGTTAAACCGTAAAATATGATGACACCCGCACAGATGCCAAAAATAAACATAAAACTGAAATTACCTTGCCAACCAAATTGCTGCGTAATCCAACTACCCAAAATAGGCGCGCTGGCGGTACCAAAGCAAATTAATGCATTGATATAACTTATCATCTGGGCACTTTTACGAGCCCCAAAATAAACTCTTACTGCAGCAAATCCTGCAACAGAACAAGCACAAGCGCCCACACCTTGTAATAAACGCAGCGTGAGTAGTGTGTCTAAATTTTGTGTTTGAGAAATACCAATAGAACAGAGTACATAAATCAGGATGCCAAAGAGTGCGATAGGTCGTCGGCCATATCTGTCTGCTAAAGGGCCTGCGAAAACTTGGCCTATGCCTAGGCTAAACATAAACCAAGTCATGGTGTTTTGAATCATCATTTTATCTACTGAAAAAGCAGCAGCCATTTCAGGAAAGGCGGGTAAGTACACATCTATTGCTAATGGACTAAAGAGCACAAGTAAAAGAATACTAAGCACCATTAACCGATTTGAGCCTGATGTGTCTTGCATTGTATTTACCCTTATTCTTGGTCCGATTTCATTTTATGGGCAGCTTAAAGTTTTAGTGATATGAATTGAAATGGTTTATATTCATCATTTAGTTTCCTTAATGGAATATCACTATAAGATCGAGATGAATTTGCAGAGGTTTAAATGAGTTTGGAAAAATTGGCACGAGTAGACCTGAACTTGTTGGTGTTTTTACATGTGTTATTGCAAGAACGCAGTGTCACTAAGGCCAGTGAAAAATTGAATTTGAGTCAGTCTGCTGTGAGTAAAAGCCTCGCAAGATTAAGAGTGCAGTTCGATGATCAACTCTTTATTCGTTCCTCACACGGATTGGTGCCGACAGCACAGGCTTTGATCCTCAAGAATGAATTAGAGCCCTTGTTAAGCCGAATAAATGTACTGCTTGAACCTAAATCATTTGATCCAAAGCAGAGTGATCGACAGTTTGCGTTTGCATTAGCAGAAAGTGTTTATGCCTTGTTGATCCCTTCATTCATCAACACGCTGTTATCGCAGGCCCCCAAAATCACCTTAGACGCCACCCCCTTTGATAAAACCGCTTTGGATAGATTGCAAAACCGAGAAATTGATTTTGCTATCACGGGTAAAGACATTCAGGAAAAAGATGCAGCATTGACTATGCAGTCGCCTAAAGGGGTGATTCATCAGGAACTGTTTCGTGACAATTTATGTTGCTTAGTGCGAGATGACAGCCCTTTATTAAAACTAGATTGGCATTTAGAGCGCTACTTGAAAGGGCGACATTTACAGGTGCAGTCAGGGGATGATAAATGGTTATTGGACTATAAATTAGCGGATAAAGGGTTAGAGCGGAATATCGTTATGAAGGTCCCCGACTTTAACTGTGCTGCCAATGTGTGCCGTACCACAGATTTAATTCTGACGGCCCCAAGTCGATATGCAGAACATATCGCCAGCCTATATCAGCTCACCATCTTACCTCTCCCATTTGAGGTACCACCGCTTTCCTACAACTTATTCTGGCATGAATACATGGAAAAGGACCTGGCCCACAAATGGTTAAGGGAACTCATTATTAACCAGTGTATTGATAGAGTGTCAGTATTTAGTCAGGGTTAATAATGATTTATTAATTTACTTAAACATCTAAAAATATTAAGTAGCTCATAATGGACGTTGAAGGGAAAAAGGTGAATAAATAGCTTGTAGGTGTAATGTAATGTAATTGTAAGGTTGAACGTGTGTTTTTTTGAAATTTAACTTTTTGTATAAAATCATTCATGTTATTTTCCCGTAAATCAATGCTACATGATATCAAATATCACGATATTCACTTACAATAACTTACAGTTCGGATGTTAGTTTAATGCAGTTCCTATCTCCCCAAAAAATAATTATTTTTGTACTTTCCGTTTTACTATCAGCCTGTAGTACTTCTGAGTTTAAAGCTGAAGCACTTTCATTAGACTGTAGTTCTGCATATACACGGTGTAGCCCTCAAGTTCAGCCTCTAGAATTAGAAGAGGTGATTGTTCAGTTAGTTGATTATCAGTCTGATGTTGCTGTTATCGAGGAAGTACCTGTTGTCATACCTGATATTGCCCCTTTGTTGTTTGGGTTTGATAAATCAAATTTTGAGAGAGATCACCTTTCTACAGTTATTGATTTTTTGCTAAAAAATAAACAAGCAACCGTTACTCTACATGGTTATACGGATCAAATTGGTAGTGAAAAATATAACCAAAAACTCTCTAAGAAAAGAGCTCAAAGTGTTCAAACTATCTTAGTTAGTGCTGGGGTATCTAGTAACCAGATTCGAATTTTTGCTCATGGAGAATCTTCTCCTAAAGTTTCTGAAATCAGTGTTAAGTCTGAACTGACTAAAGATAAATTAATAGCACACTACGCCCCAAACCGCAGAGTTGAATTTACTTTCGATCTATCCTCTTTTATTGCCCAATCCAATTAATTTTTAATGATAAGGAAGTGTCATGGCTTTAAGCCCGTTTTATGGCAAAGCTGTTGTGGCTGTCTCTGTTTCTATTGCGTTAACGGCATGTTCAGTAACGCCTAATCGCCTTACTGATCAACAGGTTATGTCTAACGTGTTAGATAATACTGAGTTATTAACGCTCGATTTTGCTCCTATATTACAACCTATTGATTTGAACGATGCGTTTGCTCGAATTATCAAGCATAACCGGGATGCTAGATTAAAAGCGTTTGAAGCGGTTGTATCGCAGGGGCAGCTTAGTGTTGATCAATTCGATATGTTGCCAGAGTTAGCGGTGAAAGCAGGATATTCACAAAGAAGTGAATATGATGCTTCAGCGTCTGTGAGTTATTCTGATGGAAGTGCTGCTTCATTAGGAAGCAATCCAAGTTACTCTGTTTCAGAAGGCAAAAGTAACATTAACGCAAGCATTGGTGCTACTTGGGATACTTTAGATTTTGGTTTAGCCTACTATCGAAATAAACAGCAAGCTGACCGTTTCCTTATCGCAAAAGAGAGGGAGCGTAAAGTAGTCCATACTATTATGCAGCAAGCGAGGAATGCCTATTACCGAGCGGTATCTGCTGAACGTTTGCTTAATAAAATTGACCCGCTTATTACAAAAGTAAGATCGGCATTGTCTGATTCGTCTCGTATTGAAAAAATGCGAATTCAATCACCGATGGAAGCTTTAACTTACCAGCGATCTTTATTAGAAGCTCTGCGTACCTTACAGGAACTTCGAAAGGATCTGATGCCTGCTAAAACAGAATTAGCGACCTTAATGGGCCTTAACCCAGCTCAATCCTATGAACTTGCTGATGTTAGCCGCTCAAGTTTTAAAGAACCAGTAATGGATTTAGCCGTTGAAGATATGGAAAGGACCGCATTGGTTCAGCGTCCTGAATTAATTGAAGCTCAATATCAAGAGCGTATTACTAAAGAAGATGTGGATTCCGCTTTTTTGACTTTATTTCCAAGCCTTAGTCTAAATGCGGGTGTTTATTATAATAATTCGGATTACATGAAGTATAACGATTGGACATCGGCTGGTGCTGGCGTTAATTGGAATTTAATGAATGTTTTTCGTTATGGAAAAATAAAACAGTTAAATAACCTTAAACTAGCTGCGACAAAGCAACAGGCTTTAGCTACGTCTATGGCGGTCATATCTCAGGTTCATATCGCTAATATTCAATTTTTAGAATCTAAAGAAACTTATGGTTTATCCACCGATTATTTGGATGTTGCTGATCGTATTTATCATCAAATCATATCAAGTCAGGAAAGCGATAATATTGGTGAGTTAACCGTCATTCGTGAAGAGCTAAATACTCTTTTAGCTGAGCTTCGTCGAGATGTTGCTTATGCTGAATTGCAGAATAACTTTGGTAAAATTTTAGTCTCTATTGGGCTTGATCCATTGCCATCAGGATTTGGCAGGATGGATTTGAATCAATTATCTGATGCTTTTGAAGCTATGTTTAGTCATTGGGAACAAGGGGATATTAAATTAATCTCTGAAGAAGAAATTCTATCGGCGTCTAATGCCGAAAAACTCTTAGTGAAGGAAGGTTAAGCAATATGCTGCGCTTTGTTGCCTTATTGAGTTTAGCTATTTTTTCTAGTACATCCTTTGCAGAAGGTCGTGCTCGAGGTTTATTAGTCGCAACCAATAAGGCGACACTATCAAGTGAACTTTCTGCAAGGGTTATTGGTATATCTAAAACAATGGGGGAGTCCTTTAATAAGGGGGACCTGCTTGTACAACTTGATTGTCGGTTATACGAAGCGCAGCGGGATAAAATTGCAGCAGAGACCCATGTTGCTAAAATTCGCTTGGATAATACAAAACAACTGAACAAACTACGTTCTATCGGAATGTTGGAAGTTGCCATTGCTGAATCAGAATTCAAAAAAAATCAGGCAGAGCTTAGTATATCCGAGCTAAATGTTGAGCGGTGTACCATCTTTGCTCCTTTTAACGGTGTCGTGGACCAAGTAGATATTCAGACATTTGAAATCGTTCAACAACAACAAGCTGTGCTGAACATCGTCGACCAACGTCAGCTTGAAGCTGAGATTATCGTGCCATCTAATTGGATGGCATGGTTGTCTCTTAATCAAGAAATCACACTAAAAGTAGAAGAAACGGGGCAGTCTTTATTGGCATTTGTTAGTCAAATTGGCCCCAGCATAGATCCAACCAGTCAAACATTACAACTGCGTGCACACATCTCAACCCTACCAGAGAAGGTTCTTCCTGGTATGAGTGTCATTGCCAAGTTTTAAACCATTTCAAACATTGTCATTAATAAATGGACTTTTCGAATGTTCAGGGGATTAGTATGAAAAAGTATCAAAGCAAGATTAAACAAGCACGAAAACCACTTATTTCAGCCCTTGAACCTCGCTTACTGTTAGATGGCGCCGCTGTGGCTACGGCGGTAGATATTCTAACAGATACCCAGTTACAAAATGTTGAAGATCAAGTTACAAGTATTGCAGATAATGCATTAGCGCCGACAGAAGTGAGAACTGTTGATGCCAGTCTCAATAATGGTCGTAAAGAAGTGGTTTTTATCGATAGCAATATTGATAACTATCAATCACTTATCGAGGGTATTGATGATGGCATTGAAATTCAGCTTATTGATAGCAGTCAAGATGGTTTAGCGCAAATGGCTGTGTGGGCTGAGACTCACTCAGATTATGATGCAATACATATTTTGTCACATGGTAGTGAAGGACAAATTGAGTTAGGTAGCGCCACTTTAAATACAGAATCACTTGAATCTTATAACGCAGAGTTAACCTTATTAGGAGAAAGCCTTAATGAAGAGGGTGATCTTTTATTATATGGCTGTGAAGTAAGCCTAGGTGATGATCAAAGCTTTATTGAGCAGCTTTCTCTAATAACAGGGGCTGATGTCGCTGCTTCTGATGACTTGACTGGTTCAGCTTTATTGGGAGGGGATTGGGAGCTTGAAAAAAGCATTGGCGTGATCAATAGCGATAGCATTGAAAGTGACGTTTATGAACTAACCCTATCTGACAACAATGCACCTGTATTCAGTGCAGGATCAGGTGCTGGTGCTGCAGCAACTCAGGTGTCAGTATTCAGCTACCCAAATCTAAATGGGTCAGACTCTAATCCAGGTTCAAGTAATGAGAATGCCAATTTGGCTAGTATTATTCAGTCGGTGATTAATGATGGTGGTGCATATACCTTAGATACTTCCATTCAGAATTTTACCGATGATGATTTTGAAGATAAGTTAAATGAAAGTGGCTTCTTTTTCATGACGGATATGGAGAGTCAAAATCCTAATTCGGACTCATTTTTACCTGATAGTGCACAATCAATTATTGAAAGCTGGGTAAATGATGGTGGTGTTATTATGATGACAGGTACCGCTGGCTCATATGATACAAGTTTTTTAAATAACATATTTGATTGGGATTTAACAACGCAAAGTGGATCGAATTGGAGTTTGAATGAGGGAAATGCAGCAGGAACACCTTTTGAAGGTGGACCAACTTCATTAAGTGCGCCAAGTGCTACAGACTCTATTGGAAGTGGCACGGTAGAAGGTTTTACTGCCATATATGGTACCGATGATAATGCTACTGTAGCGACCATAGAGTATGGTTCGGGCACCATTATTTTCTTGGGGTATGATTTTTATGCTAGTGGTGTATCTGGTACAGGTTTTACTGATACAGCGACCCAGTATGGAAATGATGTTACTACTGGTGGTTCGAACTCAAACGATTGGGTGCAAGAAATTGTTCCTAGGGCATTAGAGTATTCGGCAAATTTAGCAAGCAGTAGCTATGAACTATCTGCTAATGGCTCACAATTAACCTTAGACAGTGATTTAATCGTTAGCGATTCAGATACCTCAGACAGTGTTACCTTATCGGTCTCTTCTGTGACAGCGGTACAGCAAACAGAGGGAAGTGATGCTGTTACCCTATCTGATGATGAAGCAGCAGCATATGAAAGTATGTTGGTAATAGCGAATGAGAATGCGCTTGATTCTGAAACAAGTACAACAACGGTAGATTGGAGTTTTGACTCAGGTAATGAAGCCTTTAATACTTTAGCGGGTAATGAAAGCCTTGTTCTTACATACGTGATTGAAGCAGAAGACAGTAATGGCGCAACAGCAACCACTGAGATTAAAATTACCATTAATGGTTTAAATGATTCACCTGATATTCAGGTTGTAGATGTGGTTGGTACTGTTGAGGAAGGTTCGAGTTTAACAGACTCAGGTAGTGTGACCTTTACGGATGTGGATTTAACAGATAATCCAACCGCTACTGAAACCACTTCTTCTGTTACGGCTTTAGCGCAAGGTGGTGAAACAGCTTTAACCTTAACCTCTGCTCAACAAGCAACCATCGAAGCGGCTTTTAGCATTGAAAACGTCAATACTAATGCTAACGATGGTACCGTTAACTGGGCCTATGATATTAGCGAAACCAACCTCGACTTCTTAGGTGAAGGTGAGGTAGTGACCGCGGTCTTCACCATTACTGTGACTGATGATGAAGGGGCAACGGATACCCAAGATGTGACCATCACCTTAACCAGCAGTAATGATGCACCTGATATCCAAGTGGATGCTGAAACGGGTAGCGTGACGGGCACGATTACAGAAGGTTTAACCCTGACTGATAGCGGCAGTGTGACCTTTACGGATGTGGATTTAACAGACAATCCCGTTGCCACAGAAGCGACTTCGTCTGTTACGGCTGTTGCCCAAGGTGGCGAAACGGCTTTAACCCTGACTTCAGCACAACAAGCTGCAATTGAAGCGGCCTTTAGCATTGAAAACGTCGATACGAATAATAATGATGGCACAGTCAATTGGTCTTATGATATTAGCGAAACTAACCTCGACTTCTTAGGTGAAGGTGAGGTAGTGAGCGCGGTCTTCACCATTACTGTGACTGATGATGAAGGGGCAACGGATACCCAAGATGTGACCATCACCTTAACCGGTAGTAATGATGCACCTGATATCCAAGTGGATGCTGAAACGGGTAGCGTGACGGGCACGATTACAGAAGGTTTAACCCTGACTGATAGCGGCAGTGTGACCTTTACGGATGTGGATTTAACAGATAATCCCGTTGCCACAGAAGCGACTTCGTCTGTTACGGCTGTTGCCCAAGGTGGCGAAACGGCTTTAACCCTAACCTCTGCTCAACAAGCAGCCATCGAAGCGGCTTTTAGCATTGAAAACGTCAATACTAATGCTAACGATGGTACGGTTAATTGGTCCTATGATATTAGCGAAACTAACCTCGACTTCTTAGGTGAAGGTGAGGTAGTGAGCGCGGTCTTCACCATTACTGTGACTGATGATGAAGGGGCAACGGATACCCAAGATGTGACCATCACCTTAACCG
>Ga0209292_1006625_pt1 | contig 11306 bp, 10 predicted proteins | sample GOMGulsemesocosm_2_FD_184634 | JGI IMG/M metagenome (GOLD analysis project Ga0209292, IMG submission 184634) | Methane-oxidizing microbial communities from mesocosms in the Gulf of Mexico - GOM9C Gulf of Mexico (SPAdes) (version 2) | ecosystem: Environmental > Aquatic > Marine > Cold seeps...
TGTTCTGGCTTTCGAAGATAATACAAACTTATTCATTAATGGTTATCTTTATCTAATTCAGTTAATAAGCTTTCATAGCTGTACTCGGCAACACCGCTTTGTTCGCCTTGAATTAACATATTACGTAAATTTAATATCTTAGCTTCTTGATCTTCTAAAGCCCTTAATCCCGCTCTAATAATTTCACTTGCCGAGCCATAACGACCAGTGTTAAGTTGTTGATTTATAAATTGATCAAAATGATCGCCTAATGTTACGCTTGTATTTTTTTTAGCCATAGTATAAAACCTTTAAGTACCAATATATATTTAATTATGGTATAAAAAATATAACAAGGCAATTAAACGGACAAAAAATCGTTAGCTTTTTGCCGATTATTGCGACGTTAGCATTACAAGGAGGTTTGGTGAATAAAATCTATATACAAAGCCGAAGTCAAAATATATTTTACCGACTTTACAGTAGTGCTATTCAAATTTTTAGCATGCTATTTACTGCGGCTATAATTGCATTTTTCACAGAAATTCAGATATCAGATTTAAGTTTTTCACTTTATTTAATAATTGGAGTTTCAATTATTTTTACCATCTGGCTAATTATTTTTAATTCCGGTAAAAGTAAAGTCATCGAGCATGGCATTGAAATAAATCAACAAGGTATTAGTTATTTGCATTATGGGGGCAAGCAAACAGTTTTATGGGAAAACTTTAATGGTTTTCGCCTCAAAGGAAAATTCCCTCGTTTAGTTTTATTATTAAGCTCTGCCGGTAACAATATTGAATTCAATTATTACGCATTTTCTTCGATACAGCGAAAAGAAATGTTTAAGTATTTAAGTGCAAAGTAATGCCATCGTTGGGCTCATAGGGAAGTCTATGAAATGTTATACGTTTAAATCTTTAGAAGGTGACGGTTTTTTACACTCGTTATATACCTGAGCTATTAACTAATGTATTAGCTCAAAGTAACGCCGATGAAAAAGTAATTGTGACTAAGTTTATCAGGTACAAAACTTCGGTCATTAACTTACCATGTTTTTTGGTCGTAACTATAGCTAATAGACGCACCCGGTGTTATCGCGGCAATAAATAGCTTACACCAATAAGTATATTTGAGCGGCTTTGCAATTGTAGTGAACATTGTTATAACTAAGAATAAGAATTTATTTTATTGTCGCTTATTTGAATTTTGTTAGTTGTTTGGGGTTGATTTGTGGCGAAGTAAGGGGAAAGTATGTCTGAAAATTCAATGTCATTAACGGCTATTAATCGAGAGAATATTGCCGTTAATCGTTTTGGTTATGGTGCGCGCGGTGATGAGCTCGCTCACGCAAAACCGGATCCTAAAAAATGGTTGTTGTCTCAATTACAAACGATAGGATTTAATGATAAACATCCAACTTCATCCGATGTTTTTGTGGCTCATGCTAAGTATCAAAAACAGAAAAAGTTAATGAAAAAACAACTGAAGAAAGCACCTGCGAGCCAACGCCAACAACGTGATAAAAATAATAACAGTAGGGTTAAAAATACTGTTCGTCAAACTTATATAACAATGACAGCGGACTCGTTAAAACAGATCATTGTGTCTGAGTATAGTGTTAGTTGGCGTTTGCTCGATTTTTTCTCTAATCATTTCAGTGTTAGTACCGCAGGTAGGTTGATGATAGGGTTGTCGCCAACGTTAGAAAGAGAAGCCATAGCACCAAATTTGTTGGGCAACTTTGCTGAAATGCTACTCGCCGTTGAGCAACACCCAGCCATGCTTATTTACTTGAATAATGAAAAATCTTTTGGTGCTAATTCGCGTCTTGCTAAAAAGAAAAAGGTCGGCTTAAATGAAAACCTTGCTCGAGAAATTATGGAGTTACACACTCTCGGTGTGGATGGCGGCTATAGCCAATCAGATGTGATCGAGTTAGCAAAAGCTATTAGCGGCTGGAGCGTTAAGAATGCAAAGAAAGAACGTGGCACTGGCTTTATTTTTAGATCCTATGGCCACGAGCCCGGGCCAAGAATGTTACTCGGAAAAAAATATCTTCAACAAGGGGTAAAGCAAGGGCAGCAAATGTTGCGGGATTTAGCTATGCACCCGAAAACCGCAAACTATGTTTGCGCTAAAATCGCGCATCATTTTGTCAGTGAAAACCCATCACCTTCTTTAATAAACAAAATGCAAAAAACATGGCTTAATAATCAGGGTAATATCAAACAGGTGATGATAACCATGTTTAATGCTGAAGAAGCCTGGCTTGATGGCCCACAAAAATATAAAAGCCCAAGAGATTTTATTATTTCGGCCTATAGGGCGATTGCCCCAAAGAGACTTTACGATAAAGCATTGTTCTATGCTTTAAATAACCTTGGTCAAACGCCCTTTAATGCAGGGTCACCAGCAGGTTTTAGTGATGATGAAAGTCATTGGTTAGGTGCTAGTGCCTTAATGGCAAGGGTAGAGTGGTCAAGCTTGGTCTCAGCTAAAATGAAAAGGGTAAATGCTGAGCAGGTTATGTCGACCGCGTTAGGTAACAGTATTAGCCAACACACTTATCAAATGGTGATGAGGGCTGAAAGTCGTCAACAGGCAAGTACCTTACTCCTAATGAGCCCAGAGTTTCAAAGGAGATAATGATGAATGATAAAAAAAGATCAGAAAATGAGCTGCGAGCAGCGACTGAAGCATTATCTCGACGACATTTTATTAAAGTAGCTGGGGCGGGATTAGCCACGTTAACCTTTCCCTTTAATTTGGCCTATTCAATTAGCGGTAAAAGTAATACTACCCGCAAAAAAGTTAATCAGCATTCGCCAAAAATAATTTGGGTCGTTTTACGAGGCGCATTAGATTCATTACATACCATAGTGCCGACATTCGATCAGCAGTACGCTCAGCTTCGTCCTAAATTATCAAAAAGTTTTAAAAGCCCATTACTGCCTTTAGAAAAAGGTTTTGCTTTACACCCATCACTGGTTAATTTGCACCATTGGTATCAAGAAAAATCATTACTGCCTATTGTGGCGGTATCATCAGGGTACCTCAAGCGTTCTCATTTTGATGGTCAAGACTTTTTAGAAAGTGGCAAAGCAGAAATAGATCACGACAGCGGTTGGTTGGCTAGAGCCATAGACATTAAAAACAAAAGTGCTTTAGCCGTTGCTCGCTCTACACCAATAAGCCTACGCAGCAGTGCGCAAGTGAATACTTGGTATCCCTCAAAATTCAAAAGTGCAGACGAAGATATCTATGCAGCGCTGCATAAACTTTACCAATATGACGGTGCATTAAAAGAAAAATTAACAAGTGCGTTAAAGGTAAAAGGTCTCGTTGATAATAATGGCCAAAATAAACGTCAAGGTAAGTTTAATGAGTTAGCAAAATCTTGTGCAAAGCTAATGACAACCGAGCAAGGTGTTGATTGTGCCATGTTAGAACTTGGCGGTTGGGACACTCACAATAACCAAAGTACTCGATTAGCAAAAAAATTGACTGAGCTTGATAACGGTTTAGCTGAATTGAAAGCTGGTCTTGGTGAAGAGTGGAACAATACGGTGGTTATTATTGGTACCGAATTTGGTCGAACGGCTAAAGAAAATGGTACAGGTGGAACCGATCACGGTACTGCCAGTGCGTTATTTCTTGCCGGTGGTGCCATTAACGGTGGTCAGGTGAAAGGGCAATGGCCGGGGCTCAATCAAGAACAGTTATTTGAGCAACGTGATTTAATGCCAACCTCAAACAATTTTTCCTGGTTTGCCAGTGTATTGGCACAGCATTGGCAATTTTCTGAGCAAGAGTTGCAGCAAGTATTTCCGCAGATTAACTCGTATAGTGACGTCTTGCTAAAAAGTTAAGTGTGCTTGTTTATACAGCCTATTTCACGACAAAATTTTAACCCACTTAAGCATTATCTTAGTTAAAGAAGGTTAAAGTAGGTGGGATTTTGGTAGATGTATTGATATTGTTATGATGAGACATTATTACCGTCCGTTTAAGGTCATCGAGTTTAGGGAGAAACTTATTAATTTATATGAACTGCCATTCGCCAAAATAATTATTCTCAGCGATTCAATCGCAGAAGTTATCATCAATGAAAATATTGAAATGACCTTGGCAATGGTGAACCAATATCATGACTTTCTACTTTCACACTTGAACAGTCCTTTCTCTTTGCTGATAAATAAGCTGAATACCTACACCTATGATTTTGAAGCGCAGATGAATTTAGCCACACTAACAGAAATTAACGCCATGGCTGTTGTTGCCTATTCAAGATCAACCACTATCAGTACTGAGTACTTAAAATCATTGGTGCCGCGCGACATCGATTGGAACTTAAACATATTCTCTAATCGCGAAGAAGCGATAAATTGGCTGCGACTGGAACAAGATAAACTAGCAAATAGCTGAGTGAGGCACTAACGCCATGGTTATATGACAAGAATAATCCTTTCTAACGAAATAACGATGGGCGTTGATGTATTTGATTGTGCCGCAGCGTTAGCTTTAGTAGTAAAATATGGAGATAGATTTTTATGAATAAAGCACACAACAATGTCGGGCTCATTACCGCTGCGTTACTATTAGGCCTAGGTATAGCCGCCGCAGGTTTTTTTATCAGTGAAACCTTATATAAGTCTCGAGTGGCACTAAATACTGCGGTTGTTAAAGGTTTAGCTGAGCGAAAAGTGCAAGCCGATACCGCCTTTTGGTCTATTAAATATACGGTGACAGCAGACGATAACGCTGATATTGCTGCGTTATATAAGGAATCAGAAGCGGATCAAAAAGTAATCATAACCCTTTTAACACAAAGTGGGTTTTCTGAGGATGAAATTAAGCCGGGGATCATAAATTATTTCAAGAAAGAATTTCGTGATGAAAACCAAAAGTTAGTCGATGAAAAACACTTTTTGGTGGGCGAAATAGGGGTACAAACAGCACAAGTACAATTAGTTGCGGCTGGGCGGTCTAAGTTAAATACTTTAATTGCTCAAGGAGTAGATATAAACAATAACGCACCGAGTTATCACTTTACCAAGCTTAACGATATTAAGCCGGCCATGCTAAAAGAAGCGACTACCAATGCGAGGTTAGCAGCCAATGAGTTCGCTATTAACGCAGGAGTGAAAGTGGGAGGAATACGGAGTGCCACCCAAGGTGGCTTTGTCATTCGAGATATTGGCAATAATTATGGTGACACCAAGAAAATTGAAAAAAATGTGCGTGTGGTGACTAATGTCACCTTCTTTTTAACCGATTAATATTGTAATAATACAATAAGTAACCAAATGTAAGGTGTTGTATTTTTGTACTGAATGTCATCGCTCCAACCATTGGTCTTCAGTTTATACGGGGTCATCTAACTAAAAATTGATAATAAAGGAAGTAGATAATCAACTCGTTCTCGATGCCTTAGCATCTAAAGGCATGTCAGTTGATAAAGGTATAGCGAATCTAAAAGATGATAAAACAAATGCGATATGGTTTGGGGATGAAGTGAGTTTAACTGAAGTTAAATATGTTGCACTCACGCTGATCCGAGCAGGGGTCGATATTAGAACTATAAAACCATATTCAGGTGAAGGACGAAAAGTAAATATTATCGAAATTGGTAGTGATAGGCAACGGAGAAATAGTCCTATATATTCAGTGAGTAAAGTTGATAATAGCTCGGTTTTCACTCGTAATGATTAATTGTAATTGTTATACATTTTGATTCACAATAATTTACTCAACGTTATATTTTTTATGTTTAAATAATTGTAGGGAGTACGTCTTAGTGCGTGAGCATGTTGTGCCATAAGCTAAAGCTAAACTCTTAATTTATTCTCTATAAAGTACCTTTAAAAGGCTAAAAGTGGTTGGTAAGGCCTGCCATAAATATTTCAAAAGGATACTAACGATGAAAGTGTTAACAGTCGGTTTGCTTATAGCCACGATGCTTTGTTGTACTGCTCAGGCAAATATGTTGCGGGCAGATAGCGGTATTGCGGCTAAGGCCATTAAAAACTGTCATACGGATTTACGCTACCTTAATCAAGTCGTCGGCTGGCAAGTGAAGTGGCCTAGGCAATGGCAGAGTACGATTACTGCTGGTCCAGCAGCGGCAGGTAAAGCAATTGCAACCTGGTCTGAAGCGCCTGCAGCGATAGCGCAAACGATACAATCATTACGCTCAGGTATCGCTGCGGGGCAAACAGCACCGCAAGTAGTCGTCCAACGAGTTCAACAGCAAGTTCGAGACTTTTTGTTTGCGCTAACTACATCTAATTCAAAATATAGCTTTAAAGACGTTGAACATAACCATGCTGCTCAGTGGAACGCATTTATTAGCAAGGACGTTGTACCTGCGGTATTAAATTTTTCGACTTTTCTTAGTGACGAATATCTACCCGCAACTAAAAAAACAGTGGGACTCGCTGCTATTAACGGGGGAGAGCAGTGCTTTTATGAAAGCGTTAAATGGTGGACCACGTTAGATTTATCGCTAGATGACATTGAAGCAATAGGTAGACGCTTTCTTGATGATTCACAAGCACAACTACTCGCTACTGGTACAAGAGGCGATACGGTAGCAAGCCTGTTGGCAGATTTAAGAGTGCACAGAGAAACAAATAACACTGAAAAAAAGGGGTTAATGACCCTTTCAGCAACAGCATTAACGCGCGCTCATGATAAAACCTTATTGGCATTTTCTCAACGTGCTAATAAGGGCATAGTGGTGAGTGAAATGCCCAAATACCTGCAAGATTCAGCGCCAGCAGGTTATTATGCTCGAGCTCAAGGTTATGCTCCAGCTCGTTATATTATTAATCCATCGCGTCCGAATGAACGACGTCTGATGGCTGAAGTGTTAGCTTTTCACGAAGGTATTCCCGGCCACCATCTTTGGTCTGCGTATCCGAGAAAAACGCCGTCGACGGGTTACAATTCTGGTATTTTGGAAGGTTGGGCACTGTATTCTGAATATCTGGCAGATGAAATGGCGCTTTATAGCAACACCTTTGATCGCCAAGGTATGATCACTAAACATCTTTGGGCGGCAAGTCGTCTTATTGTTGAGCCAGGGCTTCATTTTAGAGGTTGGTCGCGTGAAAACGCAATTCAGTTCATGTTGAAAAATACGGTAATGTCGCGCACCGAGATTGAAATTGAAGTTGATCGATATATTGCTATGCCGGGTCAATCACTTAGTTATATATTGGGTGCTGATTTAATTATGTCTGAACGTGAGCGAGCTAAAATCCTTATTGGTAGTATGTTTAATCTTGCTGAATTTCACGATGTTATTCTAGTACCGGGCGTTCGCTCATTACCTAAAGTTAGAGAAGATATTAGGGCTTGGGTACAGTCAACGATAGACTCTCAAATATAACAAAACTAGCGGCTTATAACTAAGCCGCTTATTCATTTCTGCTACTTATTTCAATTATTTATTTCAGATAGGATGGCGTTAAACCTTCCGCATACGTTGACGTACTTTATGTGAATGCCATATTGACGGAATAATAACGATTATAGCGATAAATATTAACACCCATTGGTAGTGTTGCTCTAACAAGCTTAAGTTAGATATTTCAGCCGCTTGCGCGTTATTAATTTGAGCTGCGTAAGCTACAGGGGCGATGGCGGCTTCTTTAGCTATGGAGAAACCACCGCTAATAGCGCTTTCCCATCCTAATGCTGACAGAGAGCCATACGCTTGGTAGCCAATAGCTGAAGCACCAAAACTGATTACACCAATACCAACCGTACCGATACCAATAAGTCCAAAACCAACAGCGCCGACACTGACAATACCTACGGTAACAATACCAACGCTCACCGGTGCAATTGCGACACCACCCCAAGCAAATATTACCCCATAAGCTTTGCTGCCACCTGCGAACCAGCCAACAGCGGGTTTATCGTTAACCTCGTACATACCAAATTGAAAATGAAATAAGGGCGTGCCTAGTAGAGTTAATTTACTGATGTATTCTCGTTGTTTCGTATTTATTTTATCAATAGGCTGTTGAAAAGCTTGGGGGTTAAATATTCGCTCTTGCGCTCTTAAATTACGGGTTTGTGCAAACATACGACTGATCAGCCATAAGTAACTAGCCACAAAAGAAAAGACCAGTAATTGTGAGATGATGGCATAGAGCTGTAAGTTGCTATCGCTATTTAAGGCTAAGTATTTCACGGCAAACATGCCGGCAACATAAATGATGGCAAAGATGAGAAAGCTTGCCACCACTTTAATGGCATGGTTGCGCTCTCGTTGTGTACGAGATTGATCTAGACTCGCTCTTAAGCCAAAAAATGAGCTGATAACTCCGGAGAATGTGGCGATTAAAGTTAATATGCTCGCCAGTTTCAATAGCGAACTGGTTTTAGTGAATCCGGCGCTAACACCCACAGCAGAACCACCACTAATACCGGCTGTAGCAACAGCGGCTTTAGCAGGGGGCGAAATACTACTGATCACAGCAAGTACTCCAGCGGTAAAACCAACACCAGGCTTGGTTTTGGTTAAGGTTTCTTCTACAAGCGAAATAATGGCTATTTTTAATAGCTTTCTGCCGCGAGATAGCCGCTGTTTAGCGGTAGCTAGGGTTAAGTCTAATTCAGCAGCAACCCGTTCAACCGACTGTTGCTCTCGGTAGAATAAGATCAGCGGTTCTCGATAGTTGTTTTCCATTTTATCTAAGGTTTGCCAGAGCAAGGCTTGCTCTTGTTCATTTATTGCGGCAGTTTCTAAGTGGGTGTGCTCTGAGCCTTCAGACTCATAATCGACTAAATCATTAGCGCCTTTAGTTGGTTGTCGCGCTTCTTTACGACGATAATGACTTATTTTAAAACGAAGAATGCCACATAACCACGATTTTAACTTTTCAGGATCTTTCAGAGTATCGAGCTTCTTCCAAGCTTCAACAAACGCTTCTTGAGCGAGATCTTCGCTGTATTTAATGTCACCAACCGCTGAATAAGCAAGCGAACATAATAGGTTTTGATAGCGGGAGACAATTTCGCAAAATGCTGAGCGGTCACCACCTAACGACAAAATAACTAAGTTAACATCGTTGGTGGCAGAGATTGGTTTTCGCTTACTAAATAGACTCATAATACTTATCCTTTGGCTTTAAACCAATATGTACCGCTTTTGTCGAAATAGGTGACAATATTTTTCTACTTATTGCACATTTATTTGTTTATCAGTGCGCACATTAATCGTTGACCGCTATTCTTTAGCCACAAACTTGCTAGTCATTCATTAGTCATCGAGCTGGTGTTTGCATTTGTACTTAAATATTCATTTAAATAAACCCTATTTCAAAAAAGCTTAACTTTGTTGTCACCTTATTTATTCATTTGGGTACTTAATGCAAAACACATTAACTCAAAGCATACCAAGCTTTTAACTTTTGGAGAATACCCATGAAAATATCACGCAAAATAGCCGTTAACTTAGCAAAATATATTAGCATTGTTTCACTACTTACCTATTCAAGTAGTTCTTTTTCGGGAGAGCTAAGCTCAGTAGTAGATGACTTTAGTGATGTTAATACTAATAACCTCGGTATTGTCAGACAATTTTTAGATGACAAGATTGCTGGTGGTAACACTCAAATTAAAATACAGGTGGCCAGTGGTAAGCTGCATGTAAAAGGAGACATTGTGCCACCTCGTGGACAGCCAGGTTGGGCGAGTTCTGTGCTACTGCTAAATCCTCAAGGTTTAGGACAAGACGTTAGTCACTTTTCTGGCGTACGTTTACTCATTAAGTTAGATACCGGCAGTATTTCGGTATCGGCCAATAGCGCTGAAATAACAAACTTTGATTATCATGCTGCTGTGCAGTCAGATGGTCATTTCCATGAGATTAACATTCCTTTTTCTACCATGAAGCGCTCATGGTCGGCACAAACGCCCTTAAATACAGCAACCATTAGTAGCTTAAGTATTGTCGCGTTTGGCCTGAAAAAAACAGCTATCGATTATGAAATTGACCAAATAGGCTTTTATTAGCCGTTAGTTAAATCTTTAAATATGAGTATTATTATTAAGAGTATCGTGAATATGTTGTCCCCTAAATCCAGAAAGCAAGTTATTGAGGACTCTCGGCTTGATTATCTTGACGCGGTGCGAACTTTCGCGTTGTTATTGGGGGTTGTTTTTCATGCTAGCCTTTCATTTATCCCAATATTTATTGGTTGGGCAGTGATGGATATTGCAACCAGTGAGGTGGTTTCGGTGTTTATCCTGATCGCCCATTCATTTCGTATGGCGTTATTTTTCTTGCTAGCGGGGTTATTCAGCCAGATGAAATTTCACCAACATGGCGCTAAGGCATTTGTACGCTCCCGGTTGGTTAAAGTTGCGATACCTTTTGTTATCGGTTGGTTTTTATTAAGACCTTTGTTGGTTTCTGGTTGGGTAATGGGCGAGGAGAGCATGCGTGGCGAGGTGGATATATTAAACGGTCTGTTAGGCGGTTTAATCCATTTAGCTGAGCTGCCTCAAGGGCTATTTCTTGGCACCCATTTATGGTTTTTGTATTACCTGTTATTGATTTCGCTATCGGTTATTGGTGCGCGTTATCTTATTGGGTTGCATTCGCCGTTAATGACTCGGTTAACGTATTGGTTTGATAATGTAGTTGATTGGCTAGTGTATGAGGATTTAACGTGGCTCTGTCGTTCAACGCGGGTGATTTTTCTAGCCGCTGTTCCTACAGCTGGCTGCTTGTGGTTTATGTCAAACTGGGGCATGGATACGCCGGATAAATCTCTACTACCAAATATGCCAGTAATACTGATTTATAGCGGATTCTTTTTGTTTGGCTGGTTACTTAACCATCATAGGCAATTATTGGCAGTATTTTGCAATTGGTCGTGGCAAAAATTGTGTATTTGCCTGCTTTCAATATTAAGTGTGGTGTTGCTATCGGAGCTAGAAGCACAATTAATGCATCAATCAAGTTTAGTAGGGAACCTTATGAAAGCTTTTTTTATGTTTAGTTATGCCGTGATGATGTGGTCACTGGTGTCCGTTTCTCTTGGCTGTTTCCGCCGCTTGTTTACGAAAACCAATGTAAAAGTACGTTATCTTGCCGATGCTTCATATTGGATTTATCTAATACATTTACCACTAGTGATATGGTTACAAATTGCTGTTGCCGAGCTACCAATACCTTGGCTGGTAAAGCTTGTGGGTATTAGTGCGGTAACCATCATTATTTCAATACTACTTTACGACGTTTTTATTCGCTCAACCTGGATTGGTACCTTGTTAAATGGTAAACGAAAGCCACGTTGTTTATT
>Ga0209292_1006628_pt1 | contig 11302 bp, 8 predicted proteins | sample GOMGulsemesocosm_2_FD_184634 | JGI IMG/M metagenome (GOLD analysis project Ga0209292, IMG submission 184634) | Methane-oxidizing microbial communities from mesocosms in the Gulf of Mexico - GOM9C Gulf of Mexico (SPAdes) (version 2) | ecosystem: Environmental > Aquatic > Marine > Cold seeps...
TGTATAATATCAATGATGGAAGTTAACCATGAAAATATTACCACGTAGTGCCTTTGGGCAAACGGTGTTATTAATTGGGTTTTTGCTGTTAATCAACCAAGTCGTTTCTTGGGTCTCGATGGCATATTATATTATTCAACCTAACGCTAAATTGACTAATGAATTGTTAGCAAAGCAAGTAAGGGTTGTTTTTATTGATATTGAGAATAAAGAGTTAAGCCCAGCAATTGCTAAAGCGTTTAGAGAAAAAACCGGTATTGAAGTTTACCGTGAAAATGATGCACTATCTTTAGGTTTAGCTGACGCTATTTACCTACCGGGTCGTTCAATAGGTATGAGTGAATTGCTACTCGGCGATACAGATGTTAGAGCGACACAAGGGGGGGAGGAATATATATTTTGGATCAGGCCTCCTCAAGCTCCTAATTACTGGATAAGAATCCCCCTAACTGGTTTAGAAGAAGCAAACTTCTCTCCTTTAACTGTTGTACTAATGTTCCTTGGTTTATTAAGTGTTATAGGTGGCTGGTTATTTGTTCGCCAAATTAATCGTCCATTAAAAGCACTACAAAAAGCAGCGCAAGATGTAGGTCGCGGTGAGTTCCCACAACTTTTAGCTGAACGGGGGACAACTGAAATGGTTGCCGTTACCGAAGCTTTTAATCGAATGTCTAGAGGTATAAAACAACTAGAAGAAGATCGAAATCTTTTAATGGCAGGTATATCACATGACTTACGCACCCCATTAACAAGGATTCGCTTAGCCGCAGAAATGATGTCTGAGCAAGATGAGTTTTTAAAAGATGGCATAGAGACCGATATAGATGATATGAATGGTATTATTGACCAATTTATTGATTACATTCGTCATAACTCCAAAGACAAAGCTGAACTTACTGATTTAAATGGCTTAATAAGTGATGCAATACATACCGAGTTAATATCTGGCAGAAATATTAATTTTGCTGAGCATACAATACCCGACGTGTTGATCCGCTTTGTCGCAATGAAAAGAGTACTTGCCAACTTAATTCAAAATGCCTTTCGATATTCTGATGATGATATCGATATTACGACTAATATTACTGACGATAACGAGTATGTTTATTTCTGTGTATGTGACCGTGGACCAGGTATTCCAGAAGAGGATATGGAACGTCTATTCCAGCCATTTACTCAAGGGGATAAAGCCAGAGGTACAGAAGGAAGTGGTTTAGGCTTAGCGATAATTAAACGTATTGTTGATACACATGAAGGTCAAGTGATTCTGAGTAATCGTGAAGGTGGTGGATTGTCGGCCAAAGTCTTATTGCCAATTAAATAGTCTCACGTCATTCGTATAATTAACTCAATTAATATTATATTTTATGACTGATAAAAGTAAAAAGCCGCAACATCAGATGATGTTGCGGCTTTTTAAATTATTTAATTCAGCTATGTTATAGCTGAGGTCCGGCTTCAATTAATGATTTACCGTTCTCTGTATCAGTGAACTTGTCAAAGTTATTGACGAAGCGTTTTGCTAAATCAACGGCTTTATTGTGCCAATCTGATTGCTCTGTATATGTGTCGCGAGGGTCTAAAATGTCACCTTCAACGCCATCAACTTTAGTTGGAATTTCTAAGTTAAATAATGGTAAAACCGTAGTTTCTGCACTATCAATAGAGCCATCTAAAATAGAGTCGATAATTGCACGAGTTGCTTTAATAGAAATACGCTTACCTGTGCCATTCCAACCAGTGTTAACTAAATATGCCTCTGCACCAGCCGCTTGCATGCGTTTACGTAAAACTTCTGCGTACTGAGTAGGGTGCAGGCTTAGGAAGGCCGCACCAAAACAGCTAGAAAATGTTGGAGTCGGTTCAGTAATCCCACGTTCTGTACCTGCTAATTTCGCCGTAAATCCAGACAAGAAGTAATATTCAGTTTGTGCTGGTGTTAACTTAGATACTGGAGGTAAAACACCAAAAGCATCAGCTGTTAAAAAGATAACTTTTTTGGCGTGGCCTGCACGAGAAACCGGTTTGACGATATTTTCAATATGATCAATTGGGTATGAAACACGAGTATTTTCAGTTTTAGAATTATCATCAAAATCGATTTTACCGTCTTTATCAACAGTAACGTTTTCTAATAATGCATTACGACGAATAGCATTGTAGATATCAGGCTCGTTTTCTTTACTTAAATTAATGGTTTTAGCATAACAACCACCTTCAAAGTTGAAAACGCCATTATCATCCCAACCATGCTCATCATCACCAATTAATTGGCGTTTCGAGTCAGTTGAAAGTGTTGTTTTACCTGTTCCAGATAAACCAAAGAATACAGCTACATCACCTTTTTCGCCAACGTTTGCACTACAGTGCATAGACGCTATACCTTTTAAAGGTAATAGGTAGTTCATCATAGAGAACATACCTTTTTTCATTTCTCCGCCGTACCAAGTACCGCCGATTAATTGAATTTTTTCAGTAAGGTTAAAAGCAACAAAATTTTCTGAGTTTAAACCTTGCTCTTGCCATTTATCGTTAGTAGTTTTAGCGCCATTCATAACGACGAAATCTGGTTCGTAATCTTTTAACTCTTCTTCTGAAGGACGAATGAACATGTTTTTAACAAAATGCGCTTGCCACGCTACTTGGGTAATAAACCTTACTTTTAAACGAGTATCAGCATTTGCACCACAGTAAGTATCAACAACAAATAAACGTTGTTCAGATAGTTGACTCGTCACTAAAGTCTTTAAATGATCCCAAGTTTCTTGCGTCATCGGCTTGTTGTCATTTTTACCTTGATCAGACCACCAAACAGTATCACGGCTAGTATCATCGCGAACAATGTACTTGTCTTTAGGTGAGCGGCCAGTAAAAATGCCGGTATCAACATTAACTGCACCTAGTTCGGTTTCTACACCTTTATCAAAACCAGTTAAGCCTGATTTTGTTTCTTCAGCAAAAAGCAACTCATAAGACGGATTGTAAACAACCTCGGCAACATCATTGATGCCATATACAGATAAATCAATTGAGCTTTCTAAAGAAGCCATAGCGAATACTCTCCTAAAAGTATGACGGTGAACATTATAGTATGTTAAACATTTTTGAGGGCGCAATTTTAGGCGATCCTAAGACAAAACGAAAGTAAAATTTCTTTCGTTGTGAAAGTTTTCATTATAACTTTCATTTATAGTGCTAATTGTTAATTAAAGCTAATATGTTTTTTATGCTGTTTTATATTAAGCTCTCTGAATTGTTTCTTTGTTTTGTTCAATTAAGTCAGATGTTTGCTGGTATGGTGGTGCGTGTCATCTTAATCTCTCATTGATACTTTATGCATTAATTATAGATAATAAATACATAAAGTTAATGTCGGTGTTGCATTTAAATTGATGAAAAAAATGTTTTGATGTAGCAGAGAAATGTTTGCGAATGAAAGTTAGATAAGGAAATTAAGATAATAAAATAATTATGGGGGGAGATTATTATCTTAATTAGGTAATATTAAATATGATTATAGGCAATAAGCTTTAGAAAATATCTTCTTCAATTGCATTATTGCTACCATCAAGAATTTGTTCACTATTGTCTTGAGTTACATACTCAGTCGGTGCAGTTCCTAGTTTAAAATATTCAAAGCGACTGCTTTTATCTGTCTTAGATGTTAATTTTCCAGACGTTTTATCAATACGTACAGAAACAATGTCTAAAGGCTGTTCAAAAGATTCTACAGGGTAATCATTCAAAGCGACTTTCATAAAGTCGATCCAAGGGGGTTGAGCTGATTTAGCACCAGCTTCTAAGCCATAGACTTGTTTCTCGTCAAGGTTCCTATTGTAAAGGGTTTTCCCTAAATTCCTTCCCCCATCGTCGAATCCTATCCAAGATGTAGTGACTAATCTTCGGCTATATCCTGAAAACCATGCATCATTAGACTGATTGGTTGTTCCTGTTTTTCCGGCAATATCTCGGCGTTTTAATGTTTTTGCCCGCCAACCTGTTCCTTGCCAAAAAGGTTTTACACGCCAATCTGCGCCCCAAATAGCCGCATTCAGAGCTTGAGTTACTAAGAATGCATTTTGAGGACTAATCACACGTTCAGCTTTTTTTATTGGTAATTTAGTAACCGTATCTGAAATAACATTTTCATTGTCTGATGCCGCTGTTATTTCGTTGTCTTGATGCTGATCAAGTTCACAGATCTCACATGCAATAGCAGGGGATGCTTGAAACAGTATATTGCCAAATGAATCTTCAATTCGTTCTATTAAGTAGGGCTCAACTAAAAAACCGCCGTTCGCAAATGTTGCAAAACCTGTTGCTACTTCTAATGGAGTCAAAGATGCAGAGCCTAGAGCAAGAGTTTCATTACGAGGTAAATCGTCTGGAGAAAAGCCGAAATTCAATAAATGAGGAATAATATTGTTTAGACCGACGGCCCTTAATAGACGCACCGCGATAACATTTTTTGATTGTGCCAAGGCTAATCGCACCCTGATATCACCATCGTAATTAGCTGGTGAATTACTCGGACGCCATACAGTACCTGAGCTTTTATCCCATTGGTTTATTGGAGCATCATTGACTAATGTGGCTAAGGTAAAGCCATTATCTAGCGCTGCAGAGTATATAAATGGTTTAATGTTAGAGCCAACTTGACGCTGAGCTTGGGTAACACGGTTAAATTGGCTTTGTTTAAAGCTAAAGCCACCTACGGCTGCTTTTATAGCACCGTCATCAGGAGATAAAGAAACTAAAGCGGAACTAACCTGAGGTAATTGGCTTAGCTTATACCCTTGTTTCTCCTTCACAACATAAATAACATCGCCATAATTAAGTATTTCTGCTGCGCTTTTAGGAGCTGCGCCTTGATTTTCATCGTTGATGAATTCTCGGGCCCAAGACATTCCTTGCCAAAGTATTTGATCTTCAATTATTAATGCTGTGTTTTTCTGATTAGTATCTATGACTTTGATGGTTGCAGATTGCTCGAATACGCCAGTCACCACAGCAGGGCTAAGTGTTTGATAATGTCTTGTTTTTGCTAGTGCCTGATATATTTCTTCATCACTTAGTTCGTTATCTATAATCTCAGGGGTTTCAACCACTTCAGCGTTTGTACGTTCTTGGGTAATTGTCTGATCTACAGTTCGTAAAGATGTTATAGGGCCACGGTAACCATGTCGCATATCATATGATAATAAGTTTTTGACAACTGCTTGTTCAGCAGCATTTTGAATTTGAGAATTGACGGTTAAGTAAACTTTATATCCTCCTGTATAAGCTTGCTCTTTACCATAAAGCTCAATCATTTCTTGGTGAGCCATTTCAGCAATGTACGGAGCATTCAGTTCAATTTTAGCGCTATGCCTTTTTCCGGTAACCGGTGCTTGATTAGCCTCCGCTAATTCTAAAGAGGAAATATAGCCTGCGGTATACATACGTTGCAAAACAATAGCACGGTTTGCTTTGGCATTTTTAGGAGAGCGAATTGGATTTCGGGTAGAAGGTGCTTTAGGTAAACCGGCAAGCACTGCAATTTGAGCAAGTGTTAAGTCTTTTACATCTTTACCGTAATAGACTTGGGCTGCGGCGCCAAAACCAAAACTTCTGTGTCCTAGTGGTATTTTGTTCATATAAAGAGCGAGTATCTCATCTTTACTTAATAAACTCTCTATATGAAAAGAAAGAAAAATTTCCCTGATTTTACGTGTATATGTTACTTCTCTTGATAAGAAAAAATTTCGAGCAACCTGCATTGTAATAGTGCTCGCCCCACCTTTGTTTTGTCCCATTAATTTACCCAATACGGCTCGTCCCATACCTATGGGATCAACACCAAAGTGTAAATAAAATCGGTCATCTTCGCTGGCAAGAATGGCATTGACTAATTTCTGAGGAAAATCTTGGAGTTTTAATGGGATACGTTTCTTTTCGCCATACTGATTAATGAGCTTGTCGTCGGCACTAAAGATTTGCATAGGGGTTTGCCACTGCATATCTTTGAGTGATTGAACGTTAGGCAATTCACTGCGCATTGAAAAATATAAAGCGACCAAAGCCAAAACGGCTAATGCTGCTAAATACAGGCTGAACTTTATCAGGCGTTTGAATGAAAACACTAAAATTTTCTCTCGATATTGAACAAAAAAACGATTAATAACACTAGTATATCCTGTAAAAGAATGTAATAAATGTATTTATCTCAAATTTGTGCCTAATATAATAGCTAGGTATTTAAGTTTCTTTTAGTTTATTCAATTAAACTGTGTTGTTTTAGTAAATTAACCCATTTAGTAGGATGTTATGCTCAGCCGTTTATTTAAAAAGAAAGCATCGTTAATGGTGGGCATCGATATAGGTTCTCATTCAGTTAAAGCGGTATTGTTAAAACAAAGTGATGAAGGCTATATGCTTGAAGCTATCGCTACGGAAGTTATGCCCCGTGGTGCAATTATCGATCGAGAGATTCAAGATATTGATTCAGTAGGGAAAGTTGTTGCTAAAATACGAAAAGAAATTAGCTCTTCAGTGACCCAAGCCGCAGCGGCTGTTTCTGGTCAAACCGTGATCACTAAAGTGATTTATATGGATGTAAATTTATCTGAGCAAGAACTTGCAAGCCAAATAGAAATAGAAGCTGACAGCTTAATTCCATACCCTTTAGATGAAGTGAGTTTAGATTTTGAAAAACTCGATATTAACGAATCTGATCCAACTAAAGTTAATGTACTACTTAGTGCCGCGAGAACTGAATCGGTTGAAGCAAGAGTTGCTGCACTCGATGTCGCTAATTTTCAAACGAGGGTAATTGATGTTGAATCGTATGCGGTAAGTCGTACCTATGAGCTCAGCGTATCTCAATTGCCTGATGATGCAAAAGACAAAACAGTCGCGATTGTTGATGTTGGCGCAACTATGACACTTTTTTCTGTAACGGATTCTGGCACTCACCTTTATAGTAGAGATCAGCTTTTTGGTGGTGAACAATATACTCGCTCTATAGTGTCTTATTACAACCTAACTTTTGAAGAAGCAGAAAAAGCAAAAATAAATGCTGAGCTACCTCCTAACTATAATTTTGAAGTATTAGGTCCTTTTCATACTGTTTTTGTCCAACAAATTCGCCGTGCAATTCAGATGTTTTTGACTTCAAGTGGTAAAAATAAAATTGATTATTTAATTGTCTCTGGTGGTAGCTCAGCAGTTGAAGGTTTAGATACATTATTAAGTGAAGAGTTAGGTATACATACTATTATTGCTGACCCTTTTCAAAATATGACAATCTCTGAAAATATAGATAAAGATAATCTTGCTAAAAATGCTGGACAATACATGGTCGCAGCAGGCTTAGCATTAAGGAGCTTTTCGCCATGGCATTTATAAACTTACTCCCATGGAGAGAAGAAGCTGAAAAAGCTCAACAACGTGAATACTTTACAATATTAACCATAGTCGCTGTTGCAGCATTTGCTTTTGTTTTTTTGGTTAGCCAGTTTTATCAAATGCGCATTGATGGGCAAACGTCTCGAAATCAATTTCTGAAAAATGAGATTCAATTATTAGATGTACGTATCGCTCAGATAAAGAATTTAAATGAAAAGAAAAAAGAATTACAGAAAAGAACGAGTGTTGTTGAGCAATTGCAACGTAGCCGAAACGTTGGTACACAGGTTCTTGATGAAATAGCTAAAATAGTACCAACAGGAGTCTACCTAACAAAATTAGGGAAACAAGGTAACAGCATTCAAATTGTTGGTAAAAGTGAATCAAATAACCATTTGGCGAATATGATACGCGAAATAGAACGTTCTATGCTTTTAATCGATGCCAATTTAGAGTCAATAACAACTAATGAAACAAAAAGCCAATTGTTAAGTGATTTTAAAATGCAGGTACGTATTAAAGGTCTACTGAATTCTGTAGACGGTTCTGATGCTGCTGATAAAAATGGAGGTAAGTCATGAAGATGGACTTAGCTCAGTTTTTCGAGCAATTTGAAGGCCTAGATAGTGATAATATTGGGCAATGGCCTAAAGCAGTCAAGGCTGTTTTAGCAACATTTCTAGGCGTGATCGTTATTTCTTTAGGATATTTTTTATTAATCAGTGACAATATAGAGCTCTTAACTGTAACAGAAGAAGAAGAAGTTACTTTAAAACGCCAATATGAAATAAAATATCATGTTGCTGCGAACCTTGAGTTATTTCAACAGCAAATGAAAGATGCTGAGGCCTTATTTGCTAATCAATTAAAAAGCTTACCAGAAAGTCATGAAACTCCTGGGCTGTTAGATGATATTACGTTTGTTGGAACAACAAGTGGTTTAAAATTTGTTAAACTTAATTGGCAGCCTGAAATAACTCGTGAGATTTATATTGAGTTACCTATCGATATTGAAGTAGTTGGTACGTATCATGAGTTTGGTGAATTTGTCAGTAAAATAGCAGGGTTACCCAGAATTGTTACCTTGCATGATTTCGATATAGACATTAATCGGGTTGATAATAACTTGCTCAGTTTAAAGTTACAGGCAAAAACTTATCGTTATAGAGAGGCTGAAGAAAAATGAAAAAACTAGCCTTATTAACCATCATTGCTATTAATGTTACAGGTTGCTTTGATGATACCAGTGATTTACGTACTCATATTGCGACAGTTCAAGCTAATACCCCCAATACTATTGAACCTATGCCAGCAATATCTGCTTTTGATCATTTTGACTATTCAGCTCATTCATTGCGTAGTCCATTTGATAAACCCCAGGCTGAAGCTATTCAGCAGAAAATTCAACAAATGTCAGGATGTTTGAGTCCAGATCCAAGAAGGCGTAAACAACCTTTAGAAACTTTTTCGCTTAGTAATTTAACTATGCGCGGAACATTAGGTGAACAAGGCATCATTTGGGCACTTGTTGAAGCATCGGATGCAACATTACATCGAGTTGCTATTGGAAGTTACTTAGGGTTGAATAACGGTCGAATCACTTCGGTTAGTCAACAAAGTGTTCAAGTTACTGAATTAATTCCTGATGGCGCAGGCTGTTGGGTAGAACGTGAAACGGTTGTTAAAATGGTCAAGTCAGGCACAGAGAGTCAAAGGAAGTCATGATGCTATTTAATAAAATTAAAAGTTATCGTCAAGTTTCGCAACGAATAAACGTTAAAGCGATTACCGCGTTATTATTATATTGTTTTGCATTTACTGCATGGTCTTCTGACCTCGTAGCTATCAAATATAATACTTTGCAAAATGATGAGATAGAGCTGCAATTTGAATTTTCTGACGATATTGTGATTCAGCCCGAAATGAAAACAGCAATGAATCCTGCACAAATTAAAATAACTTTTGATGCTGATAAATTTAATGACAGCTTATTAAATACTGCTATTGAGCATGCTGGTGTTAACCATGTTAGCGTTCAGAAACTGTCTGGCAAAGTTGTTGCAACCGTTCATTTAGACCAACTTGCTGTTTTTGATGTCCATCAAACTAAAAATATATTTTCATTAATCCTAAATAAAGGTGTAGTTAATTCTCCGGTCACTCAAGTAAACCCACTCGGAAATAGTTTTATAAATAATATTGATTCAATTGATTTTCGAAATGGTGAAAATGACGAAGCACAAATCTTAGTTTACCTTGACGATAGCATGGTCGCAGTAGATGTGGCTGACAAACTAGGCAAGCTATATATTGAATTTCATAACACCCAGATAATTGATGATTTACTTTATAAATTAGACGTTACAGACTTTGGTACGCTTGTCACTGGTATTGAAACCTTTCGTGACGGTCGAAATGCTCGCTTAGTTGTCGATATCGATAGCGACTTTACTTTTAAACATCAACAGTTAAATAGTGTTTTCTCTTTAACCGTTTCTAAAAATGCCAAATCCCCAGGTTATTTGGAAGAGGGGGCTGACTTTATTGGACGAGCAATATCATTGAATTTTCAAGATATACCGGTAAGAACTGTGCTACAAATTATTGCCGATTATAATGGCTTCAATCTTGTTACAAGTGATACTGTCTCTGGAAATATCACACTACGCTTAGATGGAGTTCCTTGGGATCAGGCACTTGATATTATATTGAAAGTTAAAGGCTTAGATAAACGCATGGAAGGCAATATTTTAATGGTTGCGCCAAGTGATGAGTTGTCAGCCCGTGAAGCCCGTGATTTACAAGCTAAACAGCAAGTTGAAGAGCTTTCCCAACTTTACTCTGAATATGTACAAGTAAACTATGCGAAAGCTATCGACTTTGCCAACTTAATAAAAAGTGATGACAACAGTATTTTATCTACACGCGGTAGCATTAGCGTTGACGAGCGTACAAATACCTTATTAATTCGTGATACAGCAAAGAGTATTGAAGATATTAGACGTATGGTAAGTGTATTGGATATCCCTGTTCGACAAGTTGTGATTGAGTCTCGAATGGTTACCGTTAAAGACAGTATTAATGAAGAGTTAGGCATTCGTTGGGGAGTAACCGATACCGATGGAGAATATGCCGGCTCGGGGACTTTAGAAGGAGCTGATTCCGCAGCAACTGGTCTGGTTCCTGCTTTAGCTGATAGATTAAACGTAAATTTACCTGTTGCAAACCCTGCGGGAAGCATTGCTTTCCAAGTCGCACGTTTAGCCGATGGCACCATTTTAGATCTTGAATTGAGCGCGATGGAAAAAGAGAACAAAGGTGAAATCATAGCAAGCCCACGAATTACCACTGCTAATCAGAAAGAAGCTTATATTGAACAAGGTGTTGAAATACCTTACCAAGAAGCATCTTCAAGTGGAGCAACGTCGACTCAATTCAAAAAAGCAGTTTTAAGCTTAACTGTTACACCACACATAACACCAGACGATCGTATCATCCTTGATTTGGTGGTAACTCAAGATACGGTGTCTGATGTACAGAATGGGCAAGCACCTGCAATTGATACCCAACGTATTGGTACTCAAGTTTTAGTAAACAATGGCGAAACAATCGTACTTGGTGGTATTTATCAACAAGCAATTATTAGTACCATATCAAAAGTACCCGTTTTAGGTGATATTCCTTACTTTGGTTGGTTATTTAGGAACAGTAATAACTATAATGAGAAAAAAGAGTTACTCATTTTTGTCACTCCGCGCATCGTAACCGAGCGTTTTTAAACATATTTGCAATTAACTGAGCATTTTCAGATTATTTTCGTCTCAGTTAACTTGCAATTTACACCCAACAATTGCGATAATTACGCCCTTAAAATTTTCGGAGGGGGTTCCCTCATATTTGTAAACGTAATTATTGA
>Ga0209292_1006638_pt1 | contig 11296 bp, 10 predicted proteins | sample GOMGulsemesocosm_2_FD_184634 | JGI IMG/M metagenome (GOLD analysis project Ga0209292, IMG submission 184634) | Methane-oxidizing microbial communities from mesocosms in the Gulf of Mexico - GOM9C Gulf of Mexico (SPAdes) (version 2) | ecosystem: Environmental > Aquatic > Marine > Cold seeps...
CCACTGTGACCTTTACCGGGGTCGGCAATATAGTGCGTGCCACACTGAGTTTGCCAGAGTGCTATCGACTGATTAAAGGGGGATAGATTCAGTTGCGGGTTGCGGGTTGCGGGTTGCGGGTTGCGGGGAAGAATCTTTCAATCCTTTCCTGTCCGCAGCTCGATCCATTAATATTTCTAACGGGATAGTTGCTCTGCCAACTTTTGAAGAAAGATAGCAGCTTGCCGCTTCCTGCTAAGCTTCACCTGACGCTTCGGCCATTTCATTCACGATGGCTTGCCGATTAACTGAATTCATAGAGCATTGGGGTTTAATTCTTTATCTGTCAATACAGTGTAATCGATGAGACTTGACTGGGAAAAAAAAGCAGTTCAGCTCTTGATTACCTCGCTCTAAACATCCATTGCTGAGGATCAAAATCGTTGCTGATGTTGCGCCGAATCGAGTCATCAATCAATTCGCTATCAAAGGGGTACAAGCCACATAACCTAAGTGCTTTGGTGACGCTGGCTGCGGCCCCTAAATACTCGTAACAGACCCGTGTACTGCTGGGCATGCGCTCCCCTCTAGCTGAAACGCCAGTACGAAAGCCCTGTAATTTACTCACTCTATTTTTAAAGGTCGGGAATATAATAGTCTGAGAAATTTCATTGGCGGCAATGGATTCATAGTCGAGCATAAAAATACGATCCACTAATAGAAATGCCATGCCTAAATACTTGCAGTGGCAGGCGCGTTCCTCTCCGCTTTCTATATCGATAAGTCGCTCAGTACGCTGATAGTATACGCCTTGTTCACGCCGCTCAAAACACACCAGCGAGCGCAATATTTTGCCGGGAGTCGACATAGAGAGACAGTATTCAAAATAGTAGCCTAGATACTTGTCGATATCACTGCTGCTCTTTTGTTGCAAAAGCGCTAAGTGAGCATGTTCAGGCGCTAATTGTTGTTCGCGTTGCACTTTAGGACGCACTTGAACCAAACGCTGAAATTGGCTGTGCGGTAGCAATATCTCGTGTTCTTCTACGCCAAAAAACTCACAAATCTTGCGTAGCGTACTGGCCGCAGGTCGGTGTTTACCACTTAAATAGCGATTAAATTGCGGCCTAGAGATGCCCAGTCTCCTACAAACTTGCGCGATGGATTTATAATAACTACAAAGTAGTCGCAAGTTTTCTGCCAGAGCTTGATTCACGAGAGATCCTTTTGAGTTTTCATCCTGTAACAAAACCTAGTGCAACCGCCACGCTTTAGGATGAGAACTTGCTAATATTTAAATGCCAAGGCTAACCTATCGCCTTTATCTGCACAACTTTCTGCCTTTAACACTACTACTCAGTTAGTGCGCCAAACTGCGCCAGATAGTTACCCTTCACACAATGTTCCGACAGCCTTTGAAATGTTTTAATCAACGCTTGAATTTTTTAATTTTCACTCTGGAAAAATGCATTATGAAGACCCGTAGAGAACACGACTTATTAGGCGACAAAGATATTCCCAGCGAAGCTTGGTATGGTATCCAAACACAGCGCGCTATCGATAATTTTTCCATCAGCGGCATTGAGATCAGCCACTTTCCCGAGTTGATTAATGCGCTAGCCATGGTCAAACAAGCGGCGGCAATTGCCAATCAACATACGGGTGAGCTGTGCGCTACAAAAGCCGATGCCATTGTTGAAGCTTGTGAAGAGATCATCGATGGTAGGCTACACGCGCAATTTAAGGTCGACCTTATTCAAGGGGGAGCAGGCACTTCTACCAATATGAATGCCAATGAAGTGATCGCTAACTTAGCGCTTGAGAAACTCGGTCACAATAAAGGCCAATATCAATATTTACACCCTAACAACGACGTTAATAAATCCCAGTCAACTAACGACGCCTACCCAACGGCAGTCAGGCTCGCAATCGTGTTTGCAAGTGAACCTTTAATTGAGGCGATCAGCGCGCTGCAAATGGCCTTTCAAGCCAAAGCAAATGAGTTCACTGATGTCATTAAAATGGCGCGTACCCAGTTGCAAGACGCTGTTCCTATGACCTTAGGGCTCGAGTTCGAGGCCTTTGCGGTGACATTAGCCGAAGATATCCTGCGTATTAAAGAATGCTCTGAATTATTATGTGAAGTGAACCTTGGCGGAACTGCCATAGGCACTGGTTTAAATGCCCACCCAGCTTATGCAGCTGCCGCTATTGCCGCGTTGGCGCTGCGCTCAAACCGTCCTCTAAAAAGTGCCAGCCATTTGGTAGAAGCCACTTCTGATATGGGCGCTTTTGTACTATTTTCCAGCATTTTAAAACGCCTATCGACCAAACTCTCCAAAATAGCGAATGATCTGCGCTTACTGGCCAGTGGACCGCGCGCCGGATTATCGGAAATAAATCTACCGCCAATGCAACCGGGTTCCTCCATTATGCCCGGCAAAGTAAACCCAGTTATTCCTGAAGCCGTTAATCAAACCGCCTTTCAAGTGATAGGTAATGATCTTGCTGTCACTCTGGCTGCAGAAGCTGGGCAGTTGCAGCTCAATGCGATGGAACCTCTTATTGCCTACAACATTTTAAGCTCTATTAAAATGCTGGTATCTGCCTGTGACATGTTCGACAAACGTTGCATTCGCGGTATTAGCGCTAATAAAGAACACTGTAATAATCAAGTCAATAACAGTATTGGCGTGATCACCGCATTAGTGCCCTACATAGGTTATGAAAATGCGACGCGTATCGCCAGTACTGCCCTGAATACCCAAAATACGGTGAGGACACTGGTACTTGAAGAGGCACTGCTAGATGAAGTAACACTCGATCAATTACTCACCCCCTGTAATATGATTGCCCGCAAGGGAGCATTGAATGCCTAAAATATTAATCCTTTGCACGGGTGGTACTATTGGTATGCAGAGCTCTGAACGCGGCTACCTACCGTTGGCTAACTTTGTTGAAATTCTCGAGCAAAAACTCGTTAATTACGGTGACCAGCAACTCCCTGATTATCATATTATGAAGTGCGATCCGTTAATCGATAGTGCCAATTTACAATTAAGTGATTGGAGCAAGATTGCCAATATCATTAAAGAAGCTTGGCATAGTTATCAAGGGTTTATAATATTGCACGGCACCGATACTATGGCTTATTCCGCGTCTGCATTATCATTTATATTTAGTCAGTTAGGGAACATGCGATTAAGTCCCCAAATCTTCTCTGTGGATAACTAAGAGGCCATATCCGCGAAAGAAAGCGAAGTGAATGGCGGGTCCTTTACAAGTTTTCTGACAAAGGAGAAGGCCTCTTAGATATCCACCCTGCGGGGCGTACAGGATATTCCGTGCTCTTTGTTAATGCTTTTCTCCGGGCAACCAGCCCGCCTGTAAGCATTGCCTCAATCACGAAAGATCCTGTACGCCAGAGGCGTTTTTGGACTTAATCGCATGTTCCTTAGGTAAATCGCTTTTAACCCAGAGCGAGCGTATTAGTCGTTGTTGGTATGGCGCAATATAAATATTTTAGGCTCAGCTGACATTTTTTGTACTGCCGAGTCGCTACATTTTTTGGTCTAATCACTGATACAGATGTAAATTAAGGATTAATAATGAATGCAGCCCAGTTACACAGCTCACTGTTACAGCATTTCGGTTTTAGAGAATTTCGCCACGGCCAATTGCAAACCATACAGCAGTTATTGCAAGGCAATTCTACGCTGGCAGTATTTCCTACAGGCTCAGGAAAATCGTTATGTTATCAGTTAAGTGCTATCTATCTACCACATTTAACCTTAGTGGTTTCTCCGCTACTTGCTTTGATCAAAGATCAGCTCGCCTTTCTTAAGGCGCATAATATAAGTGCTGCCAGTGTCGATTCTTCTGCGTCCGCGCAACAGAGCGCACAAGTGATGCAAGATATTCGCAACGGTCAAATTAAAGTGCTGATGATTTCGGTTGAGCGTTTTAAAAATGAACGATTTCGGCGGTTCATCCAAGAAATTCCAATTTCGATGCTGGTGGTTGATGAAGCGCACTGTATTTCAGAGTGGGGTCATAATTTTAGGCCGGATTATTTAAAATTACCCAGCTATCAACAGCAATTAAAAATCCCTCTGGTGCTGCTGTTAACGGCAACTGCCACCCGTGAAGTTAAGCATGATATGGCCAAAAAATTCAATATTGCGGAACAGGCGATAGTACAGACCGGGTTTTATCGCAGTAATTTAGATTTATCAGTTGAAGCTGTGCTCAGTGTTGAAAAAAACAATCGGCTGATCAAACTCATTAAATCGAGTCAAAGTGGCGAAGGATCAGCGGGAATAGTGTACGTTACGCTACAAAAAACCGCTGAGCAAGTAGCCGCCTTAATAGTGGCACAAGGGTTTAATTGCAGTGCCTATCACGCTGGGCTTGTCAGTGAAAAACGTCAGGCGATCCAAGAGCGATTTATGCAGGGGAAGCTTGATATAGTGGTTGCCACTATCGCTTTTGGCATGGGAATTGATAAATCAGATGTTCGATTTGTGATCCATTATGACTTGCCTAAATCGATTGAAAACTACTCACAGGAAATAGGCCGTGCGGGTCGTGATGGATTGCAATCTCACTGTTATACGTTGGCAAACCTGGACAGTATTAACACTTTAGAGAATTTTGTTTATGGTGATACCCCCGAGTTATCATCAATACAGTTATTGATTAATGATATAAGCCAAAATTGTGAAAATCAGCTTTGGGAAATGCAGCTATACACTTTGTCGATGGCAAGTAATATTCGTCAACTCACCTTAAAAACACTGTTAGTTCAGTTAGAAATATTAGGGGTGTTGTCGGCCAAATATAGCTATTTTGCCGAATTTAAAATCAAATTATTAAGCTCCGAGGCAGGCATTTTTGATTCTTTTAGTGAGCCAAGAAAAATTTTTCTCAAACAGCTCTTTTCCCATATTAACTTTAAAAGAGTATGGGGGACTTTGGATTTTGATGCGTTATATCAACGCCATGGCATTGATCGCTCGAAGGTGGTTGCCTCTTTAGAGTATCTTGCCAGTAAGCAATTTATTGAGTTGCAAAGCTCGCAAATGACAGAAGTCTATCAAGTAAATTTAGCACATCTGGAAAATATTCATTTGCCCGAGCAGTTGGCCCAATATTTTAAAGATAAAGAGGATAAAGAAATTGAGCGTATTCAATCTCTGGTTGATTTTTTTGAAAAGGACAGTTGTCTCAGTTTTAATTTAGCGAGTTATTTTGATGATAGACAGATCATTGAACAGGGGTTTAACAACTCAAACGATAGAGGGCGTTGTGGACACTGTAGTGCCTGTCGTAATCGCGTCATTAAGTTGCAACAAAGTGTGAATTTAAGCTGGCCTGACCGACAGCAGCTGCAAGGATATTTGCAAGGTTTTAGACAAGCGGTAATAAACTATCAACCAGCAGAACCTTCTAGTCAATTGTGTTGTCGTTTTTTATCGGGGATCTCCCTACCGTTATTTACTAAGATTAAAGCGAGAAAGCTAGCCGGTTTTGGCTGTTGCGAAGGGCAGCGTTACACCGCAATACTAGAGCGTATTCTCGAGTAACGAATGACTCCATACTATCATTAGCTATTCTGGTTATTTCTTGGCTCGCTAGATCATTGGTTTGCCGGTGATTGACTGTTATTCCTTCAAAAACTATGCATGCTTGAAGTATAGGGGCTCTTTCTTATACATTACTGAAAATCAATGTAATCTCATGGGATTAAGGTTTTTTCGTATTGGTGTTTTTGATGTGCTTGGGCTACTTTGATGGGGAGAAGCGAAACAATTATAGTTAGGGGAAGAGCGAACTATCCTGTACTCCCCCTAGGGTGGATCTCTAAGCCTCAACAGAGCTAAAATCTTGTTTCAAGCTGCATCTCCTTTGTCATAACGCTTGTAAAGGACTGCCATTGGCATCCATTGTTGTACAGATCAGTGTGCCCATCTTATGGGTATTGACCGCTTAGTTAGCCACAGGGAAGATCAGGGAGTTATTCGCTACTCCCTTAGCCCTAAAGCGTGAGTGAGGTGAATTATGCGTTTATTTTAACGTTTTCGGATGCTTAAAAAGTATCTTTAGGGTGGACACTTTTACTGGTTCTTGATTTTCTAAATCATACTGTCACTTAATTTTAATTTCTTTTTGGAAAGCTGCGAAGCGTCATTAATGACAACCAAACAAGTCTCATTTCCCATAAATTTCAAATCCTTAAATGATTTTTTGCGGCCGAAATTAGATACTTGAAATGATCGTGATTAAAGGCTTTAAAAATGAACAATTTTTTTCAAAAAAATCGAGTAGTGGATTCATAATTATTGGTTTGCTGTGTTTGACCTTATCTGCACAGGCTGAATCTGTTACTTGGAAAGTACAGAGTAATAAGTCTGCAAATAGTCCGCGTTTTGCCCTAGAAAAGGCGTTTGCTAAAGAAGTCGGCCAATTGACAAATATCCGGCTTATTATTGAAGTTCGAGCGGCTAATGGTTTTGTACCTATTAGATCTAGTTTTAACGCTGTGCGTAAAGATGACCCCCAAGCTATGTTTATGAATCCTATGTATTGGGACGGGGCGGATCCTGTATTTTATATTTTAGGTGATTTGGCTGGCGCTTGGCACAATGCCCAAAAGTATGAACAATGGCTTGAGCAAGAAAATGGGATTCATCATTTACGAAACGTTTACAGTAAATTCGGCTTAAAGCAGATGGCTTATGTCATTAGCCCGATAGAATCTTTTGTGAGTAGAGTGCCGCTTGTTGGTATCGATTCATTTGTTGGACAAACTATTCGTACCGCGCCAGGTATGTCTCATGATCTTTTAGTACTGCTGGGTGCACACCCTCGTTTAATTAGCTTGAATCAAGTCAAAAGCGCACTAGAAAAAAAAAGAGTAAGCATTGCCGATTACTCAAATATTATTGCCAATTTAATGATGAACTGCATGAAAACAACAAGCATACTAATTATCCTGGATTTCATTCAATGCCACTCAATGATTTTGTAGTTAGCCAGCAGGCGTGGGAGAAGCTAGGGGAAAAACACCAGAGAGCTGTAGGTATAGCGATACAGCATTGGTCCGATGATTGGCGTAAATATTATTTACAAAGTACAGCGAAAACCCTTAAGTCGCTAGAGGAAATGGACGTTGCTATTCATCACTGGACGAGTCGCAGAGAGCGCAAATACGAAAAATTGCTGAGCAGGTCTGGGATCGCTATGCGCAAAAAAGTAACACTGCAAAATTAGTGCTCGAAGAATTAAAGACGTGGTTGAACCAAGCAGAAAACTAAGCCACCCTGCGCAGCGATCGGATATTTGTGCTCCCAGGCAGTAAACTTGATATACCTAGACATAAGCAATACTGTGCTTCGCGTCGAAAAGTAAATTTCTGTGGTGTTTGATTTTCGAACAAATTATTTGGTAAGTCGAAAGTTTTTGTACCAACCGGTTGCTTGTTGCTGGCTATTATCGGTATCTGTCATTATCGCAATTGCTTCGATTTTTTTATATTTTTGGTTAAAAGCACTCTCAAAGTCCTCCTGTATATTACGCTGGTGGTGCTGCCAAGTGCCGGCTAAGGTATTACCACTATTAAGTGCGATCATTTTGACCTTGCCTGTGAAAGGGTTGGGCCATACAGCTTCAATGGCTTGGTTATTAGACCAGACGTAACACAGACTTCTTTTTTGCCATGGAAATGGACCGGTTGAGGTGACCACATAAACGCGGGCGGCAAAGTCATCGCCTTTTTTAGAGTGCTCGTCAATATTTTTTAACACTTGCTCTATTTTCCAAGACCACTTTAAAACCGGCGTTTTAGTGATGTTAATGTTGTCTTCTAAAAAGAGTCCGGAGGCGGTTTTATCCGCAGTTATTTTTACTAATGAAGATTGTTTGTCGGTGCTAAAATGGAACGTGTTAGTCCCGACAAAATCTTTTTGTTGCCAACTTGTGAACTCCCTTAAAAGTAACTCTTCGCTCAATATTGTCGCAGATTGTAATAGTAGTATGCAGTATAGGGCTAGCCGGGTAATTTTTTTTATATATCGATGAGCATTAATCATAATAGCCTCAGCAGAACGTAGTGATCGAAGGTAAGGTAAAAGTTATCGACATGGCGCAATCAGTATAATTCCCCCACTCAAGTTTTATATAGAGGTCCCTGTTGTTGTAAATAAGTGAGATAGAGCCGTAAATCTAATTCTATTTGATGGTAGTCATTTTGCATATATTGACAAAGATTGTAAAATGCGCGGTTGTGATCTCGCTCTTTTAAGTGTGCTAATTCGTGCACAACAATCATTGTCAGAAACGCTTGCGGTGCTGTTTTAAAGACGCTCGCAATGCTAATTTCCCGTTTAGCTTTTAGTTTATTTCCTTGAACTCTAGAGATTTGACTATGCAGTCCAAGTGCATTATGTATCACATCTATTTTATCGTCGTAGCGTACTTTACTGATAGGCGCAGATTTTTTTAAAAACTGATTTTTTAAGTCGATACAGTATTGGTAAAGTTGCTTCTCTGAGCGCAGTTTGTGACAGTGCGGGTATTTGGAGAGCAAATAGTTGCCCAATTTGTCTTGGTCCAAAAGTGTATCTACTTGATTTCTTATGCTTTCAGGGTATCCGGATAGATAATAGAAGCGGTCTTTTTTCACGGCTGTTGTCATGTTTTTATCGGTTCTGTAAACGGCTTAGTTTAGCAGAGTTAGCAACATTTTTGCGGGGTAAAATCAAACATTATATTTTATATTTTTATACGGATAGTTTGTGCTGGTTTTTTTTTTTCAGTGAATTAAAATGCGCAACCCTGTGAATTATTGAAGCTGTCCAGCAACCAACTTATTGTTGTTTGATAGTGATGTTTTGGCTCATATTAGTTTTTTAAAGTTATAAGAGAAATATTTTGATCGTTTTTACCATAAAGAATTCCCATACAGATAACGTATATGTAGGCACGACTAAAGACAGTATCGACGAGCGTTGGGCGCTGTACCAGCTCGCTAAAGATTTACCGATTGAAGCACCGCTTTACAGTGAAATGCGTAAATATGGCGTGGTTTGTTTCACTATTGAAGAATATGATTTTGCTGAGTCAAGAGAAGAGCTTGCTGAGTTATTTAGCGAAGCGATCTCACAATTCGACGGTATTAGCTTAAAAGGCATAAAGACCAGCATGCCTCGTACAGCTGTTTATCCGACCAGTGAGGGCGCAGCTCCTAAGCCTAAAGCAGTGCCTAAAGCGGTAACAAACACTGAATTAAATACCACAACGGCGGTTGCACCTCGCGCTTTAAGCGGTGTACCTGTGACTGCAAAAACTAGGTCTAACCTCGTCAAAGCTGAAAGCGAAGAACCGAAAGTTAAACTTAAACTTTCAACTGGTCGCACTGGGTCAGCGATTAAAGAAAAGCGCATCAAAGAAGCTATTGCGCTGGAAAAACAAGAGCGTGCGGCTAAAAAAATGAAGCAAATTCAAGAGCAGTCTGATGAAATGAAGGCTATACTGGCAAACCTTGATGCCAGAGGCTCAACGCTTAGAAAGCGTTATTAAGTTTAAACTTAAGAGCTTGGCATAGACACCTTTGTTTGGTGAAACTATATGGCAAGCTCAGCTTTAATTAAGTGGAATACACGCTATGCACAAGCAGGGCGCAAAATTCCAACTCCTCCCGCTGCTCTTATTGCAGCCGTGCCTTATCTTCGCCCAGGTAAATTGCTTGATATTGCTTGCGGTGAAGGGGCTGTTGCACTTTTCTTGGCGCAGCTAGCACAGTTTGAAGTCTCCGCTTTAGATATATCAGATATTGGCCTGGCTAATTTAGAGCAATTTGCAAAAGACAAAAATCTCCATTTGTCTACCTTGTGTGTCGACTTAGACGGGCAGGGGGTAGATCAGTTAGCAAAATTTGAAAACATCTGTATTTTTAGGTATAAACCTAGTGTTGATTTGATACTCAAATTAAGTGATAAGCTGACCTTTGGGGGGCGATTGATTATCAGTACTTTTAATCAACGCCAGCATATAGAGCATGGCTTTGCTTCACGTTTTTGTCTGCAGGATCATGAATTTGATGATGTCGGCGCAGATTTAGAGCCACTAGCATATATTCGTTCAAATTCAGCTCCCTTCACAGATACTTATATATTTCAAAAAATATAGTATATTGTCGGCTTTTTTATATCGCTGTTATTTTTCGTTGAATACTCATAGAATACTCATTTTATTACATAAAATGAGTCTCTCTTGGAATTTTTTAACCTATCCCCTGATCTATTATCCCTAGAAGTAATGGCGTTTTTATTTTTTGTCGCAATAGCAGCTGGTCTTATTGATACATTGGCTGGCGGCGGCGGTTTAATTGTATTACCCGCGTTAATCATGAGTGGTATACCGCCGTTGCAGGCTTTAGGAACCAACAAATTACAGGGCACGATGGGAACTGCAACAGCCACTTATATGATGTTTAAAAAGAAAAGAGTGCAGTGGCAGCAAGTTAAGCGCCTGATGATTTGGGCCTTTATGGGTGCTGTCATTGGCACTTTGCTGGTGCAATTTATTGATACCTCAGTGCTCTCATTTATTATCCCCATAGTACTGTTTATTATTGGTGTGTATTTTTTGTTTTCACCTACGCCAAGTGAAGAGCTACGCAGCGCAAAACTATCCAGTAAAACTTATCGAACTTGTGTAGTGCCATTAATTGGTGGATATGACGGTATGTTTGGACCGGGGACCGGTTCTTTTTTTGCACTCGCCGGTGTAACGGGAAAAGGCTTAGGCTTAATAGCGTCAACGGCAGAGGCCAAGCCGCTAAACTTTGCGACCAATATCGCCTCTTTAATCGTATTTTTACTGGCAGGGCAAGTCGTGTGGACGGTCGGTATCTTAATGATGTTTGGTCAAGTGATTGGCGCTTGGTTAGGCGCGCACTGTCTTTTCTCAGTAAACCCTAAATACATTAAAGCGATTGTAGTATTTATGTGTTTTGCGATGCTGTTAAAATACGCCGTGACCATGGGGTGGCTATAAATATTTGAGCCAACATATTAAGGCTACCTTTTTAACGTTCATATTTGCTCCACAATTATAGATTATGTTAGCTTGTTGGTATCCACAAACAGCTATCTGCCCTATATCTGTTCACTAAATGAGTTTTAGAGGTTTTTTTTTGCCAAGCCGTCTATTTTTGAAATTATTGATGAGTTTGCTGGCAAGTTTTGCGGTGCTAATCGCCATCATTTTTTTTATTATTAACTTCTCTTTTCAGCAAGGCTTTATCAATTATTTA
>Ga0209292_1006640_pt1 | contig 11295 bp, 9 predicted proteins | sample GOMGulsemesocosm_2_FD_184634 | JGI IMG/M metagenome (GOLD analysis project Ga0209292, IMG submission 184634) | Methane-oxidizing microbial communities from mesocosms in the Gulf of Mexico - GOM9C Gulf of Mexico (SPAdes) (version 2) | ecosystem: Environmental > Aquatic > Marine > Cold seeps...
TGTGCATCTTGGTAACCGTTGGCATAAGAAAGCACAGTAAAATCATCAACTGCGTAATACATAGCATTAATTGTGAAGTCACGGCGCATGGCATCATCATCGATATTGCCGTATACGTTATCACGTAAGATCATACCGCTATCGCCAGTTTTGGCCTGATTACTGTTATGTTCTTCTTTTGGCGAAGTACGGAAGGTAGCGACTTCGATCACTTCACGGCCGAACAATACATGTACAAGTTTAAAGCGGCGGCCAATTAAGCGTGAATTGCGGAATAACTGGTTCACTTGCTCAGGTGTAGCATTGGTTGCAACATCAAAATCTTTGGGGTGGGCACCTAGCATAGAGTCGCGTACGCAGCCGCCAACCAGATAAGCTTGATAGCCTGCCTTGTTGAGTCGATACAAAACTTTCAGCGCATTTTCGCTCAATTGGCGACGACTAATGCCGTGTTCATTGCGTTGCAAAATTTGCGGTTTAATATCGTTATCCGTCTTTTTAGCTTTACGGGTAAATAAGCGCGCTACAGTATTAACTATGGACATCTATGGTTGCCTGGTTTCCGCGATAACAGGATTAGAGACTTCAAAAGAAGAATTTCTGCCTGTTGAGTATGATTATTGTTCGGTAATAGTTAGTAAGCGAGTTTACCTGATGGTTAGGCGCTTTCAAAGCATCTGTAGCGATAAAATACTAGGGGGAAATAAAAAACAAGGGGGATGGATAAAGGAAGTAAAACCTAGGTTCGACGATTGTTATTTTTATTGGTGTCGAACCCGGTTTAATGAAATTAGCTGTTTTGAATACGCAGGAACTTAAAGCTCCGTTATTATTCTTATTATTTGTGCGGTAAGTGAAACTCACTTCGCACTCAAAACAACCAATTTTTCTATGCCTCTTTATTATTTTTATTATGAGACCACCTCTTAAATGGGTGTTTTTGATCTCAGTAGCCGCGATTGTTATTTTTATTATTGCGTCTATCTTCAATCTTACGTTTTAGCTTTGTTATTTTTATTAGTGCTTAACGTTATATATTTAATATATAGCTAAACTCGTGCCAACTTTCACAAACCCTTTAAAATCAATGATTTAGCTATTCTGTTAGCTGCGGAAGTGCGATTTGTTACGGTGAATGTGTTACCTGAAGTAATGTTCAACCGTAACAAAGGTAACGATTAGGTAACACAATGTAATTTGTTACCTAAAGTGCGCCACTTTTGCCTCTGTGTGACGAATTTGGTAGTAAGTTAATAAAGACACGAAAGTCAGGTTGCTGGGCTGAGAGGCATAATTGACGCTTCTTGGCCCGTAAAGAGACAAAATGAAAGATGGCTTGGTAAGTATTAGATTGAATGGGTGTTAAGGACTTAATCTTGACGGCCCCAAAAGCGGTATTCACCACGGAGGGCATGAAGCGCTGCGCCACAAATGAATTCTGAGTTTAAGCAGGTCTAGCTATAAAGCAGGTCTAACTATAAAGCAGGTGTAAGTATAAAGCAGGTGTAAGTATAAAAATGAAGAAGTCTTTTAAATCAATAAGGGATGAAGCAAGAGAGAGGAGTAAATGAAGGATCAATTGCTTTACACTTCTAGTTGGAGTGTAAAGCAATTGATGCTTAGTGAGCCCGGGGTTTTATTATTATTTTAAGCTCTCGATCAGCGTTATTATTTTTATTACTGCCGATCTTCAGTATGTTGCTCTAATATTATTTTTATTGTCTGAGCAACATTATTGTTATTAATGATTTATATATAGCAGATGTTGTGCCAACTTTTAAAATACTAGTAAAATCAACGGCTTACATATTGATCTGGGGAGGTGGTAACAAATTGGCGCTAGATTTTGTTACCGTTTTTGCAAAGGGTGAGCTTAAATTGATACCTTGGTGGCGATATATGACCGAATAATCGCGACCAAAGTCTCAGTCTTAACTGGACTTAGTCGCTTTTTTACGCGGAATGCCCAAGCGCTGGCGTCGTTCCCATAAGCATTTACGTGAAACCCCTAATTTGCGTGCCAGATCGGTTTCATTCAAGCCATCTTCATTTTCTAAGACGAAGTGCATGAAATAATCATCTAGAGATAAATCTCCTTGATTCGCTTCACTATTACTCGTTGTCTCAGGTTCAAGTAAATTTTCTTTTAGCGTTTGTGGCACGAACTGGTCTGGTGATACGTCGATTGCCATGTTCTCTGGGGTGATCTCGTCCCCATCCGCTAGAATAACCGCGCGCTCAATTGCATTTTCGAGTTCACGAACATTGCCAGGCCACTGATACTGCAATATAACTTGGCGTGAGATATCCGTTAACTTCATTAAGCTGCGGTTCATTTTTTCGCAACTACGCTCGAGCATAAACTCTGCCAGCTCAATCACATCTTTGCCACGCTCACGTAATGGCGGTAAGTGCAGCTCTAGAACATTGAGTCGATAGTATAAATCTTCACGGAATTCGGCTTTCGAGGCTAATTCTTTCAGGTTTCTATGGGTCGCGGCAATTAGACGAACGTCTACTTTTCTACTTTGCACTGATCCTACACGGCGAATCTCACCTTCTTGCAGAACGCGTAATAAACGCGCCTGAGCTTCTAAAGGTAATTCACCAATTTCATCTAGAAATAGCGTGCCACCGTCAGCGGCTTCAACTAAACCAAGGCGTAGGGTTGCGGCCCCGGTAAATGCGCCTTTTTCGTGACCAAATAATTCGGATTCAATCAGCGATTCTGGAATAGCAGCGCAGTTCACTGAGATCATTGGGGCATCTTTACGACGGCTTTGGGTATGTAGGGCGCGAGCCACCAATTCTTTACCGGTACCAGATTCCCCTTGGATCAGTACGGTGGCATCCGTGGGCGCGACTTTACTGATTTTACCAAACAAGTTCATCATCGGTTGGCAACTACCGATAATACCCGTGACGGGGTACTCTTTTTCGGCTTCTGATTGTAATGCATCCTTACTGCGTAGGATGTTGCGTTGCTTAAGAATGCGTTCAACCGTCAATGACATTTCTTCGTGATCAAAGGGTTTGGCTATATAATCCACCGCCCCCAATTTCATCGCATCAACCGCCGACTTTAAGCTGGCGTAACTTGTCATGATCAGCACAGGGGTTTCCCCTGCTAGTTCAATCAATTCCGTACCATTCCCCCCAGGTAGGCGCAAATCACTGATAATCATGTCGTATTCGCTAAAATTAAGTTCTTTAGCAACATGTAAGGAATCCGCCTCAAAAATTTCATGACCTTGGCGTTCTAATAAACGCTTAACCGCTTGGCGGATAATTTTTTCGTCTTCTACGACTAAAATACGGCTCATTCGGATTTATCCTCAAGCAATTTGTCCTGAACCTTAGGTAAGCGCAGGGTAACACAGGTTCCGACACCCTCACTTTGTGGGGAGGTATCTGGCTGTGAATTTAATATGTGGGCAGGCACCGGGCTTTCAATACTGATGTGGCCATAGTGCTCTTCGATAATGCTGTAAACCAAGGCGAGGCCAAGGCCGGTGCCTTTTCCAACTTCCTTAGTCGTGAAGAAGGGGTCGAAGATATGATCGAGTTTATCTTCATCTATGCCGCTGCCTTGGTCAATAACATGAATGGTAGCTTGGTAAGGATCGACATGGCCAACGATACGAATACTACTGAAATCTGGACTGGCATCACGGGCATTACCTAATATGTTAATAAAAACTTGTACAAGGCGCTGAGAATCCCCAACAACTTGCCAGCTTGGGTCGCAATCATTAACGTACTGGATGTCACGACCTTGGTTACTCAGCAGTAACAGCTGAATCGCTTCATCAATGCAGGTGCCGATATAAACGGGCAAGTGTTCCGTTGTTTGATGCCCAGAGTGAGAAAAGTTCATTAGCGATTGAACGATACGAGTAACACGTTTGGTTTGTTCTTGGATCTGATCTGCCATTTCCAAGATTTCTTTATTATCCGTTTCGTAGCGCATGCTTTGGGCTAGGCAATCAATGCCGGTAATCGGATTACCAATTTCGTGCGCTACCCCAGCCGCCAAACGGCCGATAGAAGCAAGGCGCTCACTGTGCATTAATTCTTCTTCAAGCATCTGGGTTTCAGTTTGGTCTTCAACCAAAATTACGATGCCACCGGGTTGTCCTCCGGATGCTTTGATGATGGATTTATGCAAATTGTACCAGTGTGGACGGCCTTGCTGCTCGATACGTTTTTTATGCTGGTGGGTCGCATTATCGAGTAGGAAATCATTTAACAAGCTACTCCAAGGTTCCGCAGCAGAGGTTAAGCGCGAGCCAGTGACTTCTCCTGGAGTAATCGCTGTTAGTTCTTCCATTGCCGTATTCCACATCAGTACTTCACCGTCATCGGATAATGAACAGACACCAATAGGTAGGCGCTCAAGAGTCTGTCTATGATAGCGACGTAAGTTATCCAACTCACCAGCCAAGCCACTTAAGCGATCGTGGAAACCTTCCATGCGTTGTTCAATTTGATAGATATCTTCACTGAGTTCGGCGTTGGCTTGAAAGGGAAGATTACGGGTAACGATATCGTGGGCCACGGTAGGCCCCATCAAACCCGAAAGATTAGCTTCTAAGCGTGTTCGTAAACGACGTAAGGCGTAGGGCCGATCTTCGTAAGAGGGTAAATTTAAGTCGGCTAAGGCTTGATGAACTTCTCGCTCGGCAACGTAGCGTCCTAAGGGTTTACTCAGAGATATTATCACATCGTTGGAATTGCTGGCGATCAATGGCTTACGACTAGGTCGGCTCATCGTATCGACAGAGCAGGCTTCAGCGGCTGTTTTTTCTGATTCTTTTTGGCTGGTGGTTAAGCTAACAATAACAAACAGCGCTAAGTTTACCGCGAAGCTACCCATGGCGGCGATGTGCCAATTATCCATATCCGTCGCAGGTAATGGAATCGAATAATCCCAGCCTAACGTAAGCTGTGATAAAGGCAGCAATAACGTATAAAGCCAAACCACGATACCGACACTTAAACCAGAAAGCAGCCCCCAACGGTTAGCGGTAGGCCAGTAAAGAACCCCAAGTACTCCAGGTAAAAACTGCATGGCGGCGACGAAGGCTAAAATACCCAATAATGTGATTTCTAAATCGGCACCGATTAAACGATAGAATACGTATGCACCTAATAGAATGGCGCCAATTAGGCCGCGTCGAACCCATAATAACCACCGATAAAAATCTTGCTTGGGCCCTGGTTTATAACTAGGTAAAACTATGTGATTTAAGAACATAGCAGCGGTGGCTAAGGTTGTCACTATGATGACCCCAGAGGCCGCGGCGAGTCCCCCAGCAAAGGCCATAATCACCAGCCATTCCGATTCTAATGCCATGCCAATACCGAGAGCGTAAAACTCTGGGGGAACTTCCAGTTCTAAATATATACCAGCCCAAAGAATGGGTGGCACGGAAAGACTCATCAATAAAAGAAAGAGTGGCAAACCCCAGCTGGCAGGACGCAAGGCTTTGGGGTTTATATTTTCGGTAAAGGTGACGTGAAACATGTGCGGTGCTACGACGGCGGCGGCAAAGAAAACTAATAATAGGGTGCGCCAAGGACCTTCTTGTAAATTGGTATGGCGACTAATGAGTTGCTCTTGGTTGGTGGCGAGCCAAGACTCCATATCGCCCGAGCCATCAAAGACGAAAAATAAGGCGGTTATGCCTAAGATTGTGATCGCAATCAACTTAAACAGAGACTCAAAGGCTAGGGCGAATACCAAGCCTTCGTGTTTTTCCCGCGGAGATACATGACGAGCACCAAAAAGAATGGCAAAGATCACCATGGTTAAACAAAAGCCAAAAGCAAGGGTCGTTGCTGGTAAGTCGGCATTGAGTAAGTACATACTCTCGGCGACAGCTGCGATCTGTAAGGTTAATAGCGGTAAAGCGACGGCTAGGGTGAAGAGGGTTACCATCACACCGGCTAAACGGCTGCGATAACGAAAGGCGAATAGATCCGCTAGTGAGCTGAGCTGGTAGGTGCGGGTTATATGTAATATCGGTTTGAGCAGGATGGGAGAGAGAATGAAGGCCCCACTAATGCCCATGTAGTAAGCTAAAAAGCCATAGCCGTATTGATTAGCCATAGCGACAGAGCCGTAAAAAGCCCAGGCGCTAGCATAGACCCCAAGAGACAAAACATAGACAGCAGGATGACGAACCCAGCGCTTAGGAATCCAGCCTTGTTCAACAGAATAAGCGGCGGAAAATAAGAAAAATAGGTAGCCAAAGACTACAAGGCTCAGCTGTACAAGACTAAAAGTCATCGGGGCCTCGTTTACTTTCGACCCAGATGTAAACGGCAATTAACAAAAACCAAATAGCAAAGGGATGATACCAGGCACCGTTGGGTGCTAGCCACCAATCGATAATGACGGGAGAGAATATATATAAGCCGACTACCAATAGCAGTGCGACGCGATAGTCATACATAACAGGCTCTTAATTAATCGCTATGTGTCGATGTGAACAGTATTGATGTTAATAGTGTTACTGAGGGTAACATAATGAGGGCTTTAAGGGGTATTAGATGGCGGCTTGGCTTTTAATGTCTGAGAGTGCAGCTATGTCCCAGTGTTCGATACCCCAGTCCAACATTTCTTTGACGCTGGATAGTCGCAAGTTTTCTGGCGGATTTTGCCTAAGCCAAGACAAAGCGCGCCAAAGGTTGGCTTGTGGGTTCTCTAGATCCAATGCCGGTGCTAGATTCTGTTTGCTGAGCTTTTGACCGTTATCAGCACACGCTACAGGAATGTGCGCATAGTGAGGTATTGGATAGGCTAAAGCTCGCTGTAGCATGTTCTGGCGTAAGGTAGAATCAATGAGATCAATCCCTCGCACAATATGGGTGATCCCTTGCAAGTAATCATCCACCACCATGGCTAGTTGATAGGCCCATAGCTGGTCTTTGCGCTTTACTACAAAATCCCCAATGTCCTGTTGCAAGGACTGGCGAAATGTCCCTTGTAAGGAATCTTGAAAGCTAGCTTGGTCAGTATCAGCAATAGATTGGCAGTTAAAGCGCCACGCAAATAACCCTTCAGTATCATCACTGCTGCAATGGCAGTCGCCAAAATGAATGCCATTGGTATCGGCTAGCTGCTTACGTGAACAAGTGCAGGGAAAAACAGAATGCTGACGCATTAACTGATCAAGAGTTTGCTGATATAAGTCGCTGCGCTGACTTTGATAAACGATAGGCTCATCGCTATAAAGTTGATAAACGTCTAAGGCTTCTAAAATTCGTTTTTTTGCACTGGGTACTTCGCGAGGAGGGTCGAGATCTTCGATGCGAATCAGCCACTTGCCATTATGATTGCGAGCATCAAAATAACTGGCGAGTGCGGCTAAAAGCGAGCCAAAGTGTAATGGTCCAGTAGGGGATGGAGCAAAACGGCCAATATAAGAAATATTGGCCGTTTTGTCTGTCGAGCTGCTAAACACCGATTTTCTAAACGCCCAGTTGGCGTTCTTTAATCTCGGCTAACGTTTTACAGTCGATACATAGGTTTGCAGTAGGGCGTGCTTCTAGACGGCGGATACCGACTTCAACACCACACTCTTCACAATAGCCGTAGTCATCTTTTTCAATCAACTCAAGAGTCTTGTTGATTTTTTTGATTAACTTACGCTCACGATCACGGGCACGAAGTTCGAGACTAAACTCTTCTTCTTGACTCGCACGGTCGCTTGGATCCGCAGCGTTATTCGCTTCGGATTGCATATGTTCTTTCGTACGATCAACTTCTTCCATCAATTCTTGCTTCCAGCTCGCAAGGATCATGCTGAAGTGTTTACGTTGTTCGATGTTCATGTACTCTTCACCGGCCTTTTCTACATAGGGGGTAAAGGTAGTAATCGCAAAAGCTTTATTATCATCTGGCATAATTGCAGCAGCCTCATATCGCTACAGAGCTCGATTTTATCTCGAGTCGAGCATTATTCCATGCGTTCATTCTGAGCTTGAACGCTTTATTTTTTAACGCAGGCAAGCTATCAGATAAAAGCCTTCCTGACTATATGATTATTCAAATTTCTTTAATTATATTAACACTTTAGTGGTGACTGGGGTCAAATCTGGCACAATATGACGATTAGTTCCGAATTTAACGTTTTAGGAGGGTTGCGTGACTGGATTTGCCTCTCGTACTGAAGAGATTGCGCCATTTCAAGTAATGGCGATTTTACAGCAAGCACAAGCCCTTGCGGCAGCAGGAATTGATGTGATTCATCTGGAAGTGGGTGAGCCCGATTTCACTACCCCAGAGCCCATTACTCAGGCGGCGATTGAAGCGTTAAAAGAAGGTAAAACACACTATACCCCAGCGTTAGGTTTACCGGAATTACGCCAAACTATTGCTGATTTTTATCAGTCCCGTTATGGGGTGACAGTTTCTGCCAATCGTATAGCGATTACTCCTGGGGCATCGGGGGCATTATTGCTGCTGATGGCGGCGCGCCTGGAAGCGGGTGATGAACTATTGTTGGCGGATCCAGGATATCCCTGTAATCGCCATTTTGCTCGGGTTTTTGAAGCGAATGGACGACTTATTCCGACAACCGCTGGGAACGGCTTTCAACTGACAGCAGAGGACATCAGACAGCACTGGAAGGATGGTGCAAGCAAAGCTGTTTTGATGGCGAGCCCAGCAAATCCAACGGGGGCTATGATTCCTCATCAACAGTTGGAAGAAATCGCCCAACAGACGCGTTCATTGGGTGGCGAGCTCTGGGTCGACGAAATTTATCACGGCTTGACCTACCATGATTTGGATGACGAGCAGCAGGAAGGTAAGCGCCCACAAACTGCCTTGGCCTTGGGGGATGACGTAGTAGTGATAAACTCCTTCTCCAAATATTTTGGTATGACAGGCTGGCGCTTAGGCTGGATGGTGGTACCTGAATATTACATCCCTGTCATCGAGCGTTTAGCCCAGAATCTATTTTTGGCGCCATCTACCCCGTCTCAGTATGGTGCGTTGGCAGCCTTTAGTGAAGACTCACTGGCGATTATGGAAGAGCGTCGTTTGGAGCTGCAGCAACGCCGAGATTATTTATTAATTGAGCTACCTAAGCTGGGATTTAAAATTCCAGTTATCCCTGATGGTGCGTTTTATATCTATGCCGATGCGAGTGAATTAACCGAAGATAGCCAGAGCTTCTGTGAGCAGTTATTACAAGATACCGGGGTTGCACTTACACCAGGCTTTGACTTTGGCGAGCAGAACTCCAATCTTTATGTGCGTTTCGCTTACACCACTAACATTGAGCGCTTGCAGCAAGCGATCAGCCGTATTAAAACGTGGTTAGATGATAGAGAAATTAAAGAAGGAAAAGTTTAATGGAATACGAACGTCCATTATTAACCGGCAAGCTGATTCAACGCTATAAACGCTTCTTAGCCGATATTGAATTAATCACTCCCGTTGATCGTGCCGGTGAAGTTGTCACCGCGCATTGTGCCAATACCGGCTCTATGACGAATTGCAAAGATGATAACGCCAGAGTATGGCTATTTGATAGTCAAAATCCCAAGCGTAAATTACCTTTGAGCTGGGAATGGGTAGAGGTCGAAGGCCAATATAAAGCCTGTATTAATACGGCTCGGGCGAATCAGTTAGTAAAAGAAGCGCTATTGGAAAACCGCATTAATGAAGTTGAAGTCTCCTCTGCTGAATTTCTGAAAGCCGAGCCGAAAGTCGACGAAGGTCGGTTAGATTTTTTAGTTTCAAGTGACCAGAGTGAGACACTCACTTATATTGAAGTGAAAAGTGTCACCCTGCTTGGAGATAGTGAAAGTAGTGCTGAGGGCGGCGCCACGAAAAAACAGGCCGAAGAAAATGTCGGCTATTTCCCCGATGCTGTGACCAGCCGTGGTTTAAAGCACCTTGAAGTTTTAATGCGTTTGAAAGCCGAAGGGCAGCGTAGTATCTTATTCTTTTGTGTTCCTCATGAAGGTATTAAACAGGTGAGGGTTGCTGAACATGTTGATCCTGCTTATGCGGCGAAGTTGCGTGAAGCTTTGGCTGCGGGTATTGAAGTCATAGCCTATCAAGTTGAGTTTCGGTCGCAGGGCATGGTGTTGAATAAAGCGATCGATGTGGTCATTTAAGAGGCTTAGTACGATTGATAAACATAAATTCAGAATTAATAAGTAAAAAATAAATAAGGAAAATAAAGATGAGAATTTTACCCAGTGTTTTTTCTTTACCTGTACTCGTTATTGCAGCTTGGATGGGGGCCAATATTTATCATGGGAATGATCTATTCGCCAACCCTTTCAAAGAACAGTCCGTATTAGAAAAGATGGAAAGTCGTGGTACTGATTTTTTTGAAGACAAGGTAGAAGATGCGACGGATGCTGCGAAAGATAAATTTAAAGATACGGTCGATGGGATCGCTGATAAATTGAAAGATGTTGCAGAAGAACTGTAATAAGAAAAAATATGTAAACTAAAAAAGGCGATGCTAAATTAGCACCGCCTTTTTCCATTATAACTCCCTCAACTAGAACCCCTCAACTTGTTTGCAGTTCTGCAGTCGAGACATTATCGGACATAGACTGGTCTATTGGATAAGGCTTCTTATCAAAGGTCAGCAGCATAGCCGGCAATAATAAAAAGTCGACAATCAATGCAATGGTAATCGTCATTGCTGTGATTAAACCTAATTCAAAATTGAGTTTAAAGGTCGACAGCATTAAGACTGAGAAACCCGCTGCGAGTACCGCGGTCGTAATGATCAACGCTGGACCCACATTAGCGAAAGCATAACGCACTGCTTCTTCTGCCGTTAACTGCTTTTCACGACGACCGCGGGTATATTTACTCAGGAAGTGCACGGTATCATCAACGATAATCCCAATAATCATACTGACCGATAACGCTAAGGCAAAACCTACCTCTCCCACTAATAATGCCCATAAGCCAAACGACATCATTGGCGGCACTAAATTTGGAATTAAGCTAATTAGACCAATTTTAAACGAACGTAGTGAGATGAAAATTAATAACGATATTAGGGCTAAGGCAAAGGCAACGCCTGTCGTCATTTGCTCAACGGTACGTAAGCTAATATGTGAGAACATAAATTGTGGACTGCCGACAGTTTGCGTAATCCAAGGGGCTTGTTTTGTTAACCAAGCTTGAGCTCGAGCATTAAATGCAATCATTTCGTTATTCGATAAAGTATGTAGAGAAACAGTGACTCGAGTTCCAGACTTATCGACATTGATCTGATTGTTTAAATCTAAACCATAAGGCAGAGACAT
>Ga0209292_1006645_pt1 | contig 11291 bp, 6 predicted proteins | sample GOMGulsemesocosm_2_FD_184634 | JGI IMG/M metagenome (GOLD analysis project Ga0209292, IMG submission 184634) | Methane-oxidizing microbial communities from mesocosms in the Gulf of Mexico - GOM9C Gulf of Mexico (SPAdes) (version 2) | ecosystem: Environmental > Aquatic > Marine > Cold seeps...
GGTCATGTTTATCCATTGCGTGCACAGCCTGGTGGCGTATTAACACGTCGTGGTCATACCGAAGGCACTATTGATTTAATGAAATTAGCGGGACTTAAACCAGCTGGCGTATTGTGTGAGGTAACTAACCCTGACGGTACCATGGCGCGTTTACCTGAGATCATCACTTTTGGTGAAAAGTACGATTTACCCGTATTAACGATTGAAGATATTGTGACCTATCGTAATGCACAGTTAGATCAAGTCGGTTAATCAGTTATTTATGAATTAGTGAGTTAAACAAATAACAAAAGGCACTGCAGTTATAACGCACAGTGCCTTTTTTGCTCTTAACTAGTTTCGCTTTTGTGCATTGCGACTTTGATAAAGAACACCATAAACAACAAATCATTTAAGCCGTAGATGGTATAGAAAATGCCTGCAAACAAGTCAATCTCATACAAAGTAAATAAGTTATTTGTTGCTAACCAATAAACCCATGCGCACACATATACCAGTTTTTCTATCGCAAAAGCCGACACCAGAAAACGAATATTTCCTTTAATCATCGCGGCGCCAAAATATGCGAGTCCCCATACCATGATCATGACTAAACCAAAGTTAGACATCACGATTGGGTCTGCATCATTAATCGCTGTATTGCTAAACAGTTTCGAGAATATCAGCACGCCACCAATATTGACTAACGCCGCTAATATAAGTCCATACTTAATTATTTTGTCATTCATTATTACTTCCTTATTAAATTTCTATATGAATCCATCGGTTATGACAACAATATAAAGCATAAACTCCGATTTTATTCATGATCATAATCAAAATTCAATAATGGTCACAGTAACAATATTATTAATCCGCCTCAAAATCATAAATTAATTCTTGCGAATCAGGTAGTGTAACTTGTGCAGATTGCAAACTGGGATCGGGTATCAACAAATCATCAAACTTCACCGGGTCATCATCAACCGCACTACAGCTAAATGCCACGGTATAATCACCTGATGCTAGATAACCAAAGGCATAATCACCAGTGCTTAAGTCGACAGATGTTGATGCATATGGCGCTAACGACCCGGCGATAGGTAACACACCATTAAACTCGTCATCGTCAATATCAAAATTATCCACGAGTTTCGTGATATCTAAAGCATGACCTTTATATAAGTAAACATAATTACCGCTATCGTTGTCACAATCTCCAGCACTAAATAAAGCAATATCTACTGTTCCTTTTAGTGACGCGGCAGTATCATTATCAATAATTGTCACACCATGTGGTTTTAAAATATATCCGTTGTTATTACCACTATTTCCCCGCAGAACAAGAGATTTACGTAAATCAAACTCAATAGTGAAACTTTGCACAGCAGTGTCAATAATAGTGAAGCTGCCAAGTTTCAATTTATTACTGGGTTGTTTCAAATCAAACAGATCACCATTATCCATAACATAATTTAGATCTTGATTCGCTTCGATATGAATAATTAATTCTTTGTATTCACCTGTAGGTAATATCAGATCTGTCAAAATTAAGGCTGCATTCGAACCAGGGTAATCAAGCAGATCAATTTGTTGATAATCATTTTTCACCTGATCTTCATCCACATCAGCAATAATACGAGTGCCATTTGAGTGAACAAACTCTAATTGATCGATTGCAATAACAACCTGATCGGCACTATCAACTGGTGCATCGGAAACCGAAAAATCAACCGTAGAATACGAGTTAGAATCACTATCACTACAGGCTGCAAGGAATAAAGGAAGAGAGGCTATTACCAAAGCTTTAGTTAATTTCACACACATCACCGTCTATAAATTAATTGTAAATTAACTATAGACCTTAGCGTGACGTATATCACACTATCACTATCATGCCGAGTAAGTAAACATGACATATCGAATCAATTAATAATCTAAATTTCCCCGTATTATTAATGCTGGATATTGAATAACTCCCACGAAGTATTACTGGGTAATCCATCTCGGTTTTGATTGATGAATGATGGTACGTCTGAGGCCGCCAGCGGTTTACTAAAGTAATAACCCTGTCCATATTCACAATCATATTGTTGTAAAAACTCGAGCTGAGATGATACTTCAATGCCTTCTGCAACGACGGCTAAATTCATGTTATGTGACATGGCAATAATAGTTTCAATTAAAATATCGTCGCGCGCATTACCAATTTCATTCACAAATGAGCGATCAATTTTAATTTTATCTAGCTGAATACGAGACAAATAACTTAAACTTGAATAACCCGTACCAAAATCATCTAAAGCGATTTTAATGCCCATCGCTCTAAACTGTGAAATTTTAGCGATTGCCTCATCACCACCATCAAGTAACACAGATTCGGTAATTTCCAGTGTTAATTGTTGCGCTTGAACTTCGTGCTTTATGAGCGCGTCAGAGATGATCTGAATAAGACTACTATCTTGTAACTGTATTGGTGATAAGTTCACCGCCACATTATCAATATCGATTTGCTCGTCAGTGTGCCATATCGCTAATTGACGGATCGCCTCGCATACAACCCAGCGCCCAATATCAATGATCAAGCCTGTTTTTTCAGCTAGCTCAATAAACTGTAACGGTTGTACTAACCCACGGCTAGGATGCTGCCAACGAACTAACGCTTCAGCAATGCCGTATTTACCGGTTTTTAAATTAATAATGGGTTGATAATGCAAACGCAATTCATTGCGAGATATAGCATGGCGCAACTCAGCTTCAAGTTCAAACTGCTCATGACCTGCAGTCTCCATTTCGGACTTGAAAAAGTTAATCTGAAAAGCCTTGTTATCACCTACTTTATCAACTGCAAGATCAGCAAAATGCATCAATTTACTTGCATCTTTAACCCTACATTCTTGGCTGAGAACCACACCACAGCGCGCCTGACAAGCATGCGAAATAGCCCCAACTTGGATCGGTATTGCGATAGACTCTAAAATACAATTTATTCTATTTTCTAATAAGTCGCGTTTGCTATATGGTAAAATCAACACAAATTCATCACCACACCAGCGAGCAACTTCTTCATATTCTTGGCATAAAATAGTCAGTCTATTAGCAATTTCGACTAATAACGCATCGCCAATATCATGACCAAATCGGTCGTTCAAAACCCCAAAATTATCGATATCAATGAGCACTAACGCAAATGGCGCACTGTGCTGAGATAAGCGATCATCAATACTATTTAATAGCGCAAAGCGATTAGGTAATTGCGTTAATTGGTCCAGGTAAACTAAACGTTTCAGCTCTTGTCGTTGTTTCTTTTGCTCTGTAATCACCAAGTTAAAATGATCTGATAAGACCGATAATTCCTGATCATATTTAAGTTTATTATCGAACACCTTATCCTTGTTCAGCGTTTCAGCATATTTGAAATGTTCAGCAATAAGACTTTTAGCTGTATCAAGTAAGTGATAGATAGGCGTAATAATTTTAACTCTCAGCCCCCAAAACAATATCGAACTCAAGGTCACGAAACTGAATAATAAGGTAAATATATTTTGCTGTAATCCAGCATAAGCATTTGCATAAGCACTGTCTAATGGCAGTGCAATGATCACTAAAGCATTACCACCACTGTCACCAGAAAACATAGGTTTATAAGCGACTAAATGCGGCACATTATTAGCAGAAGTTATTTCATAAACACCTTCTTTTTGCGGTAACAAATCAGCCACGATAAGAGCTAAATTTGCTTTCGCCGTTTTAACACCATAATGTGACGCGATAATCTGACCATTACTATCAATGATAAAAGCTGCGCCATCTTGTGGGAAAAAGTCATCGGTTAATTGTTTACCCCACCATTCAAGTGATATAACAGCGACTGCAGCAGCAATGATCTTATTATGCTCATCATAAACAGGCACAGAAAAATTCATTGAAGCAAGGTTAGCCGCTCGATCACGCTGAAATGAGCTCATTGAGAATGAGCCATTATCAATGCTATTACGGAAATATTCTCGGTCAGAAACATTCACAGCTTGTTGTAATGGTAAGGCATTACAAAGCAGATCACCATTTGCTAATGGTACGCCGATATTGGTAAAGAGTGGGTTCATGCGTTGAATACGCGAAATAAATGCAGAGCAACTAGGATCATCAGGTTTACTGAGCGCGGGGTCTTGCGCTAAGTTCAATAAAATTGTTTTAGTATAATTAATTTTATCTTGCTGCTGGAGCACTACCTTTTCTGCAAACTGAAATGCTTGATCGCGAATTTTTTGTTTTTCAGCACTAAAATCATGCCAAATATTAAATATCATTACTGTTAATGCAGGGATCAAAGCAATTGTTAAAATTATAAGAAACCGTGACACCATAGGTCGAATTACCGGCAAACTATTCCCCCTAACTATCAATATTATTGCACTTTAATAATATTGATAGTCGTTAAAAATTAATTAATTGATCGTCATTAAGGACGATAGTTTACCGATAGAAACAACAAATGTGAATCCTCCTTTCGTATATAGGTAGTCAACAATTCATTTACATAAGCATGCATAAATATAAATAAACATAACAGTCATACCATATTTATTTCGAATAAAAAGAGCTGAAACCCAACGAAAAAAGAGTAAACACACACAATAGTGTGCTACTTCTCACCACAAACGAATTACATCGTTCGTCTAATTAGCGTCACACTCGACATATTCAATAAACGCCAGCAACTTAACAAGCCAATCAGACCAACAAATCCCGCACCCGCGCCTATGCCTAACAGCCAATATTGAAAATGGAACGCCCCTGGCATCTCAAAAATACGGCTTTGTAAAATATACACACCCAGCTCCATAGCAATGCTCGCCATTAGTCCCGCCAGCGCGCCTAAGGCCACAAATTCAAACAACACACTATTACGCAGTAAGCGACCACTAGCGCCTAGCGTACGTAATATAGCAAGTTCACGTTCACGCTCTTCCATACTGGCTTGTACTTGAGCCACTAATACTAAACTGCCCGCAAGCACCACCAGCACCAAAATAAACTCAATGGCAATGGACACCTGCCCTATCACGCTTCTTAACTGGGTAATAATGGCGTCCACATCAATTAAGGTAATGGTCGGATACTGAGTTAAGAAATCCTGCAGCGCATCGGTGGCGTCATCAGGGACATATAAAGAGGAAATATAGGTAGCTGGGAAATCAGCCAGCACATGTTGATTGAAGATCATGTAAAAGTTAGGCTGCAGTGTCTGCCAGTTGACCTTGCGGATACTGCTCACCACCACTTGCACTTCTTCACTGCCCAATTGGAACGTTAAGTTATCGCCAATATCAACATCCAACTTATCTGCCAAGGTTGATTCAATAGATACCAATGCACGAGTATCTTCTGGTGACCACCAACTTCCAGCAATTAAACTGTTTTCATAAGGTATAGCCTCGCGCCACGTCATGTTTAGCTCTCGGCCAACACCACGGCGGCCATTATCCGCTGACTTTGTTTCTTCCTTGCTCACACGTTTCGTCACTTGGTCAGCATTGATTTTGGTTAATCGACCGCGCACCACAGGAAAAAGACCACTGGATTCGATGCCTAACGAATCAACAAAGTTGTCCACAGGCTCAACTTGGCTAGCAGTAATATTGACTAAAAATCGGTTGGCACTGTTATCCGGTAATTGCTTTTGCCAATCATCAATCAGGCCATTCTTCATTACCACGATAATCAATAACAGCTGAATGGCGATGGTAAAACTGATTAATTGCACCGCATTTTCATTAGCGCGACGTTTTAAATTAGCTAACGCTAAATGCCATGACTTACCCGCCTTACTACCTGCAGAACGTCCTGCAGACATAAACAAGCGACCAATCACTAACAACACTAACGCCACCAGCATCCCGCCAATTAATAACGCCACACTGAGCACGGCATCTTGGCTAAATAAATACAATAAAGTGAAAATCGCCAATAACGACGGTACAGGACTCATTAATCGCGTGAGTAAACTGCTGTTGGCAGTATTATCACGGCCACGTAACAGGGTCATAGGCGAAGTCTGCACTAACTCTCTTAATGGCGTGATAGCAAACGCAACGGCGCAAATAATGCCCGTAACAATCGCCACCAAGAAAGGATATGCCATATTGCCTGTTGTTGAGATATCCAGATAATCACGCATGGCATACAAGCCCACATTCAATATCAGATAACCTACGATCAAGCCTAAACTGGTACTCAACACACTCAATAGCGACCAATGCAGGCAATACAATTTTGCCACATAACGCTTGGATGCGCCCATGGCTTTAAACACGGCAACAACAGATTGATGACGCTGGCTATAACGACGACTAGCCACGGCGACAGCAACTGAGGCTAAAACAATGCCCAGCATACTGGCTAATGATAAGTATTTATCCGCTTTGGTTAACGCCCTCGCTAAGGGTGAATTTTGCGATTTAATATCATACCAACGTTGGTTATCACTTAACTGTGGCTTGAACCATTGTTCAAATGCAGTGATATTGTTGGCTTCTCCGGCGAACAGGTATTTATAACTTAATCGGCTACCGGGTTGGATTAACTCTGTCTTCTGTATGTCTTGATCATTAATAAACACGACAGGACCTGAACTAAACACACTAAAAGATGCATCCGGTATTTGCGTTATGACACCCGTGACTTTAAAGCGCATCACACCGACTTCAATACTATCGCCAAGTTTAATGCCTAACAGCCTTAATCCTTTCGCCTCTAACCAAGCTTCACCAGATTTAGGTGAGTTAACCGCTATCGCTTGTGATGCATCTAACGATGGACTCACCAATAATTCACCGCGTAATGGATAGGTATTCGACACTGCAGACAAAGCAGCTAGCGCCATCTGCTCATCAGTAAATACCATCGATGACATTTGTATCTGCTGCGCTTGGATCAATGCCAAACTGCTAGCTTTGGCTAATACCTCAGGGTCAATGACACTGCCTGTATCCAATACCCTGTCAGCTGCAATAAAGGTACTGCTCTCGGCCGTTAATGCTTGTTTAACACGACTAGAAAAGCCTGATAAGGCAAATACTGCAGATACGGCCAACACGATCGCTAACAAGATAATAGTCAGTTCACCGCGCTTTAACTCGTGTTTTAATAAACGCAGAGAATGCTTGTGCCAATAACTCATAATGACCCACTCAGCGGCTGTTTTATAGCTGAAGTCTCGGCAGCTAAAGAGTTTGTCACTGAAGACTCTGTAACTACAGGTTTTGTAACTAAAGTCTCGGCAGTGACAGGGACAACATTAGTTTCACTTAGTTGGCCACTTTCCATGATCACTTGACGCTGACAACGCGCCGCTAATTTCGGGTCGTGCGTCACTAATATCAAGGTTGTGCCCTGCTGCTTATTAATTTCAAACAACAAGTCAGCAATATGTGATCCGGTTTTGGTGTCTAAGTTACCCGTGGGCTCATCGGCAAATAAAATATCCGGTTTAGAAATAAACGCGCGGGCAATCGCCACACGCTGTTGTTCACCACCTGAAAGCTGTGATGGGAAATGCTCGGCTCTATCGGCTAAATCAACTTTGGCTAATAATTCTCGGGCTAATTGTTCTGGATTATCCATACCTGCGAGCTCTGCTGGTAACATAATATTTTCCAACGCTGTTAAACTATTTATTAACAAGAACTGCTGAAAAATAAACCCCACATGTTGAGCGCGAACCGCACTGCGCTGTTCTTCATTAAATTGGTGCAATGGCTTATTTTTTAAAAAAACTTCACCACTCGAAGGTAAATCTAATCCCGCTATAATAGACAATAGGGTAGACTTACCTGAGCCAGACGCGCCAACAATCGCTAATGAATCACCTGCTACCACAGTTAAATCCATCGGATATAAGATATCGAGGATTTTAGCATCGGTTTTAACTGATTTAGTTAAGGCACTTACTTTTAATATAACGTCGGAATTTAGCTTCATGTTTAAAAATGCCTTTAAAGTATTATTATTGATAGTTATCTTGTTACCTGCAGCACATGCTACAGCTAACCATAAAATTTTGTTATTGGGTGATAGCCTCAGTGCCAGTTATGGTATGACACAAAATGAAGGCTGGGTAACCCTGCTTAATCAAGCGTTAGCAAAGCAAAATGCCCCGTATAACATTATCAATGCCAGTATCAGTGGTGAGACTACCGCTGGCGGCCTGTCTCGCTTACCAGGGATCTTGGCTAAGCAATCCATTGATGCACTGATCATCGAACTTGGTGGTAATGACGGTTTACGTGGTTTTCCGCCTAAGTTAATCAAAAATAATCTAGCCCAAATGGTTGATTTAGCACACGCACAAAATATTCCCGTGTATGTGATGAATATTCGTATTCCACCTAATTATGGCCCACGCTACAGCAAAATGTTTACTGATGTGTTTACCCAAGTTGGCAGTGAAAAAGACATTACCGTGTTGCCGTTTTTTATGGAGCAGATCGCAGTAGATCCAAGCCTGATGCAAAATGACGGTATTCACCCGAATCGTACCGCGCAACCTAAAATTGCCGATATCATGTCAAAGCAGCTAGCCGCTATTTATCAAGAACGGCACTAATCCAAACAATCCGTCACGAACAAGACGGTTCCAAGACCAGTATGATAAAACATGCTGGTTTATCGCTATTATTAATAACTGAGTAACTCACTAAGATAAACCAGTTTATATTGATGTGTCAGGATAGGTTTCACAAATGTGGGTAAAGTACTGTCAGTAAGCTTGTTTTAAGTCATGCACGAATAAACATGTCAGACTTAAAACACAGTATATGAATGGTCAATGAGGCTAGAATAATCCCATTTGTTGATCGGTTATCAAATCAAAGCTCAAGCCAATAAAGGGCAAGATACCATCGGCAATGGGTTTAATTTGTTTTTCAATATAATGCTCAAAATCCAATACTGAATGTTGATGCTCGACCGCTTCAGGGCCACTTAATGTGAGCACGTAACTGATCCACGCTTTGTGTTGATAACGTAGCGGTTGCCCTAATTGACGATTCTTCTCATCTGCGGCGCGCGCTGCTTTTACATGTGGCGGCACGTTTTTAACATAAGCAGACAACTCTTGACGTAAACGCTTGCGGTACACCAGCTTGTCGTTAAACTCCCCCGCTAAGGTTTTTTCGACAATTTCCAGCACGTAATCTTCGACAGCAATATTATGGAATACCCGATGGTATAACTCCATCTGGAACATCTTAGCTAAGTCTGTCCAATCGGTGCGTACAGTTTCCAGCCCTTTGAAGATCAGCTTTTCACCGTCTTTGGTATGCACTAATCCGGCATAACGTTTTTTACTGCCTTTATCCAAACCACGTATAGTCGGCATTAAGAACTTGTGATAATGCACTTCGTATTCAATATCTAAGAAACAGTCAATATCGTAATCTTCACGTAAGTGTCGCTGCCATTGCAGGTTAATATATTCCGACAGTTCTGCGCCCATACGATCTGCTTGCGTGCTGCGGTCTGCCACAGATCCATCACTGCCAGTAAATTTAGCAGCGTCGAGTAATACAAAGGTGGAATCGGTATCACCGTAAATCACCTTATATCCCTGCTCTTCAATCCACTTTGCAGTCGTCTGCATGATCTCTTGACCACGCATAGTGATCGAGGACGCTAAACGGGTATCATAAAAACGACAACCACCGGATCCTAATACCCCATAAAACGAATTCATTAAGATCTTAATGGCTTGTGAACGCGCCGCATCTTTATCAAGTTTAGCTTGATCACGCTGCGACCACAGTTCGGTAATAATATCAGGTAGGTAATGTTTATCCCGATCAAACAAACCGCCACGGAAACCAGGGATCGCCTCAGTCGGGTTTTGTACGCCTTCTAATAATCCCACCGGATCAATTTTAAAGGTGCGAATAATCGATGGATACAGACTTTTAAAATCCAGTACGATCACGTGATCATACAAACCCGGGAATGAGTCCATCACATAACCGCCGGGACTCGCCATTACTCCGCTCTCACGCAGGTTTGGCGCGATATAACCCGCACGATGTAACTTAGGCAGGTATACATTGGTAAACGCCAGCACCGAACCACCGTTACGATCTAATTCCAATCCCGTTAACTGCGAACGTAATAATAAGAAATCCAACAAGCGGGTTTTAACAAAGATATCCCACACTAAGACACAATCTTGCAGGTTGTACTTCGCTAGCTTGACCTTGTTAAAGTGGAAGTCGTGGTTGATCTGCTCCATGCGGTTATCAACATCATCAGTATCTTTACCAACACCAAGGATCTCTTGCGCGACGTTTTCTAAACTAAAACTTGGGAAGCTATAAGTTGCGGTTTTTAGACTATCAATACCATCAACCACCACACGACCATGTAAGGTCAGAAAGCCTTGCTGTTGTGGGGTTCGGCCATCACGCCAATGCAGGTTTTGACCGCCACGACCCAGTGCTAATTTAAGGTTATGGAAAGTGGCACGTTGCGCTAATAAACGGAAATCAAAGTTAATGACATTCCAACCAATAAAGATGTCGGGATCGTAACGGATCACAAATGCTTGCAGGGCAAGCAATAAACTCTTCTCGTCAGCAACCCAATGGATTAACGGCTCACTTTCGGGCTTTTGCGCTAAATCTTTATCAGCTTGCGCTAGGTCTTTATCAGGCTGCTCACCTATCATGTATACCCGCTTAAAGGGCTGACCGTTAGGGCAATAAGCAGGGCTTAATGAATACAAACCAATAGAGTACAGTTCACCGTGTTCTGAACATTCGATATCCAGTGAGACCTGTTTAATTTTGTCGACTAAGTTATCTGGTAATTCAGCTGGTTTAAGCTGCGCTTGTTGAAATTCAACATAACCTTTACGTTGTACCGGCGTGCCAGTGAACTCAACTGCCCCTTTAACAAAACGCTCCATTAAGTAACGTTCAGGCGGGCGAATGTCGGCTTCTAATACGGTCACCAACTTGCGTCTTAATAACTCTTGTGCGCGGTGAAAATCATGTGAAGTACGGAAATAAAACGCACTCATCAATTCTAAATCAAAGCTACGCAGTTTCAGATCTTTAAAGGTAAAGCGCGGATTCAATTCACTTAAACAAGCCAAAGCAGTGGTGAGTTGATCTTGAGGAATGAACATAACCAGCGACTGAGTTGCCGGGATCAGTTTAACCGCACCCATTTCAGATGCTAACCAGTAACTTAATTCATTGTTACCATTACGATCACGGCTATGGCGCGATAATAAAAAACCCAGATATGTAGCAGACAAAATTAAC
>Ga0209292_1006646_pt1 | contig 11288 bp, 13 predicted proteins | sample GOMGulsemesocosm_2_FD_184634 | JGI IMG/M metagenome (GOLD analysis project Ga0209292, IMG submission 184634) | Methane-oxidizing microbial communities from mesocosms in the Gulf of Mexico - GOM9C Gulf of Mexico (SPAdes) (version 2) | ecosystem: Environmental > Aquatic > Marine > Cold seeps...
AGGTGGTTATGATGGACTATAATGAAAACGATTTATCGTATTATCAACTTCAAGACGAATTACAACAAGAATTAGAAGCGGAATTACGCAAACAACTTGAAGATGAGTCAGGCGTAAACTAATCAGCTCAGACTGAATAGTTAACGACATATACTGATGATAAAGAAGCCTCGTTTGAGGCTTTTTTTATGCCTCACACCTTATACACAAATATTTCCGCATTGTTTATATATCTCCTTAGCATTACTCCTGTTGTGCATAACTTTAAGCATAAAAACGCGGTTGTGGACTAAATTAGCCATATGATTGGATTATCCTACCAATAATAGGTATTTTAATCAGGTTATCCACAGATTCTGTGGATAACCATGTGTGTTAACTGGGGTTTACATTTTAAGTGGTTGTATTTAAAGAGTTTTGACTCTGATTTTTAATGTATATTCAAAAATCAAGGAAAAATTAGAAATTAAATACAACTAAGGACTGACGGTTTTAGTTGTTTTTGTTATATAAAATAACGTCCTCAGAAGCGCTGAGCACGTTATTTTTTATTTGAGACTAAGACGTTAATTACTTAATTTTAATCGCTGTAATCGCGATTTTGTAGATATGTCGATACACAAGCTTAAAAGAGGATTTTGATGAGCTAAAACCTCACTTTGCATAACCATAAGTTAACGATTGCTTAACTATTGTGTGATTGTTATTTACAATAGTTGTGCGAAGTTTATTTGATTTCGTATGCGGTATTGATGTTGACCACTTAATGGCAAAAGCGTATCTGCAGGCGTTAGAGAGGCACAGAATTTACCGTCAGCGTTAATTGATAAGTTGAAAAATCAGATCTAAGATAAGTGATGTAGCGGGAGGAGGTGTATAAATACCATTCTCAATATTAACCTTGCCAGTATAAATTTGGGAAATTGACCAGTATTGATATACCAAACACCAGTAAAGTGTAAATGATGAACCGAGCTTTAATTGCAAGGACTTGCTCGAGGGTGAGCGGTTTCCCTATTGTGATAGGGTGTTGCTGGTGTACACGATAAAATATACCGATATAGGTGACTAATAATAAGAGTAAATGGGTAACAATGCTCACTGATGACATAGGCGTTTCTTTTACTGTTAAATACGTATTAAAAATAGCAATAAAGTGAATTTAGGCATTTTTCTGAGAGGATGGGGCTGTAAACTGTGAGCTATATTGTTGTTATGGATATTGAGGCGTGATGTATATATCATTTCGTCGCTATTATTTGATAACGATAGCGACGTTTATTTCTCTATCAGCTTCTTGCCTATATTTTAGAGTCGGCAGCTGACTCAGATGGAGTACAGGTGCCTCCTGGTGAGATATAACATGTTTTGGTTGTTGTCGTGCAACCTTGGAGTGCAATACTTACTAATATCGTTATTATCAGCTTCTTCATGTTTACCTCATATCTTAATGTTATTAATATATATAGCAAAAGTTAGATTATCATGCTGGCATTTCTTTGTGTATGAAATTCAGTGTCATTACTTAATTAATCGTTTTAAACGTATAATCTACTTAAATATTGGTATATATTGCTATTTTTAATTGCATTCAGTCATTTGAATTTAGTTTACGGAATTCCGTAAATACACCGTTATAAGGAGTATTGCTTTAAATGGATTCACCAGAATTATCTATTTTATTATTAAACCTAGTTATTATTTTAGTGGCGTACCTTTCTATCTATCCGAAGTTAGCTGGTGACAGCTTGAACAAAATTTCAGTTTATGACCTTTTTGTTTCAGCTTTTTCTTTGCTAGTCGTTGGCCTGCATTATTGGGGTAGTGGTCATGAATTCAATTTGTTCATTATGAATGTTAATTGGGTTTGGTTTACGCTCATTACTTATGGCTTAATCGAAATACCTATTTTAATTTGGTACATCAAAAAGCAGAAAGTTGAAGCTAATAAACAGGGCTCGTAACGCTAGCGATCATCACAATCGGCTTTTACTCCTATTCGTGACTTACATCACATATCTCAAAAGTATTAGACATAAGTATTTAAATTAGGATCGCGCGAAAGAGGGATGACTAAGACAGTGCAAGATTATCCATCTATAATTACTGAGTAAAATCGCTATAAAAGGCTAAAATGAGGTTTAGGGGGCATTTTGAGCTGAGTGGTATTACACATTGTCACCTTTGTGTTCAATCGGTCGTATATGGACGATTTAGTCGATAGATCAAAAAGTTCTTACTAAAAAATATTATCAACCGATAGACGCCGAGCAACTAATTAGATGTTTTTCAAAACTTTAAATAGGTGTATTGTTAACTGCCCACACGTTAAAAATAAAGAATGTAACTGTATAAAACAAAACTACAACTTAAGGATGTCTTATGAAAGTAATAGTAGAGTTTCTAGAAACAGGTCAATATAAAGATAGAGTATGGGAGCCTTCATTCCATGGAGAGAAAGGGAATGTTCGCGCGCTATCACCGTCTTATGCTGCACGGTTAATAAATGAATCTAAAGCAAAACTTTATATCAACGAAGAAGGTAAACCTGAAGTCGAGCAATAATCTAGACAATAAATCTAATAAGGTGTTGTCCAAAAATAAGATAGAACAGACTAACTTAAGCAACCAAATTAGTCTGTTTCAGATTTAGCTCAAATCCAAACGTCACATCTTCTGCCCAGTCCAAATCACACGCCCTATAAGTGTAAGCTCTTCACCGTCCAATTGCGATGTTGTGATCTCCTTCAGCCAATAACTCAACGCCTGCTGATGCTGAAATTTCGTAGTCGGGGAGGGCGATCAAAAAAGGCTCCCTAAGGAGGCTTTTACACACCCGCTGTAATAGGCTTTCCCTGCTATTACAGGGCTTTAGGTTGGCAGTGTCGAGCAGTAAATAGCACCTAAACATACTAATTGGGTCATAATGTGGACACTGGATTAAACTCCATTGCTTCGTTTAGGTAGTCTGGTGCAAGGTGTGCGTAAGTCATGGTTTGCGTTATTGTTGAATGTCCCAGGATCTTCTGTAGTGTTAAAATATTGCCGCCATTCATCATAAAGTGGCTAGCAAATGTATGCCGTAAAACATGCGCAGCCTGACCTTTTGGTAAGTCAAAATCTTGCTCCTTCAGTACACTATAAAATGTAGCGTAAGATCCTTTGAATAAACGGCCATTCTTTCCGTTATGGATCTCACTCAGTAATTCACGGGTTATTGGTACCGTGCTATTCCTACCATTTTTGGTATCACTAAACGTCACTCGACCATGCACAATGTCACTGCCTCTTAGGTCTGCAGCTTCGGTCCAGCGCGCACCCGTTGATAAACATAACTTAGCAATATGTAATTCATCACCACTTAGGCTGTTTAGTAACTGCTTTATTTCTGGCTTACTCAAGAATCCCATTTCAGATACACGTTCTTTTAACTTGCTTAGCCCTTTAAGTGGGTGCTGATTATGAAATTCTTCAGCTTTGATCAATGCGGTAAATACACTGCTTAATCGGGTTTGGTTACGGTTAATGGTTGTAGCCTTTTTACCTTCGGCCATTTTGAGTGCGCGATATTGAGTGAAACATTGACGGGTGACTTGGTCTGCCCTTGGGTGCCCTAAGTCTGAGTCGATAGCGACTAGGTGTTTAAGCTCTTTTTTACCCGTCTTAAGCTGCTGGCCGTGGTAATGATACCAAAGGTTTATCAGCTCAAGCAGGGGACGTTTATCGGCAGACTTTTCAACCCAGTTTTTTTGATTCTGAGTCGACAGCAGCCAGCGTTCGTACTTTTGCGCTTCACCTTTCGTTGTAAACTTCTTTCTGTAGCGCTTACCGTTTCGACCTTGCGGGCGACAATCGACTTCATAGCCGTTACTGATGGGTTTAATAGACATAATACAGACCTTAAAAATACTGATTTTTATACAGTCATTTATTTTATGATAGGATTTTTAAACCATCTATTCAATGTTTGTTTATGTCGAGACGATACAAGTTGTAACTATTCAGGTTAACATTAATGATCATGAGTGAGTGTCTAAACACCCTAAATGTGGCAAGGAGTGTTTAGTTGTATGTTTAGAGTGAAAAGTAAAATTACTTTTGGACTACCTAATTTTACTTACAATGTAGGTATGTAATGTGTAAAATGGTAAAGACCTTAATTTATCTAGGTTGTACAACTGGTTAAGGACTACAACCATGAATAATGAATTGCGAATAAAATGGTTAATGTACACTGTTTTTATAGGTGTACTTCCAATTGGATTGAGACTTTTATTGACTAGTTGGGGCGTAGGTATTTCCTACTTTAGCACAAGCGATTTTATTGCTTTTGGTTTTGTTTTACATATTTCGATACTAAACGAGATAGAGCATGTAGTCGGACAGAGAGTTTGGAAAACAGTACAAAATGGTATGTCCATAATTGCAATCTTTGTATATGGTGCATTCTCATGTGGGCTGATGCTGCATGAAAGTGGCGTAAGTGAAGTTAACTTAGACGCGGTTAGAAATACAGCGATGAGTGCAGCACTAGTATCACTTCTTATAAGCCTAAGTGTTTTCTATAGACCTAATCAAGTTTTAGGAGAAGAGTTATGCACATCGAGCTAATTATTTATATCTGTAGTTTTATCTTTGCCATTCTAGGTGTAGTAGTAGCTAGCTGGTCATTCATTGACACCTACCGAATTCGTTCTGCTGAAGAGTTCTATCAAGCGCGGAAAAATAAAATTGAAGCATCAAACCGTCGACATCAAGACAAACTAGGCTATAAAAATGATTAAGAATTTTATATATTTGGATGAACAAAAATTATATTCCTTTTCGTCGCAGTTATTTGAAGGGGTTACTGAGTACATTTTAAATGAAAATCATATTGAACATAAAGATAAAGATATTCAAAAAGGTAAACTTGCATCTGGTCGAGTAATTGCGAATGTCATTAGAGAAGCCTCAAGTTCAACTACAAAAAAATTCCTTCACGACCATTCTTTTAATTTATTCGAACGAGAGTTAATTCAAAGTAATCAAATATTGGATGTTACGGCTGACACACAATCATTCGATGATGTATGCAATTCAAAAAAATCATTTATCCGGATACGTGCAAAAGGGATGTTTATTGATTTACATGAGATAAAATCATTATTTAATAACTTTAGCAAAATTAGTGACGCATTAGCTATTTTACCTGCTGCGGAACAGTTACAAGCGCTTGAAAAGTTTAAAGCTGTAGATCCCAAGTCTTCTGAACTAAAAAAGATGCAATCAGAACTAGATAAAAGTCTGAATAAAATTAGTGCCGAAATAGCTTCAGGAATGCCTAAACGTATGGCTAATAGTTTTGAGACTGTTATCGATAACTTTGGTGATGAAATCGTACGTTTTCAGCAAGAAGTGTCAGGTGTTGTTTATTCTTCATGTTTATCTCAAGAACACTTACGTGAATCTTTAAAAAATATTTATCGTAAGTACTCTAGAAAAACAGCGAAAGAGTTTATTGTAATCGGCTTTATTAGTCACGCGGATGGTACACAGAAATCTGGTGTAGAGGACGTTCCAGATGAGTCTAATATGCTACGCCATATGATAGAGATGGCTGGAAACCTTTACGACATTGAGCAGTCTTTTGGCGGTAAAGCTGATAATGAAATCATCATTGAGCCGATAGCTATTTATACACAGCTGTAATTATGTAGGGTAAGTCCTCTTAATTTAACTCGGTGATGATGCAAACGCCTGCACAGTAGGCTATTTTACTTCATTACATTAGAGCACAAATATATTGTTTAGGCTTCCTTCATTACCGCTCTTTTGATGGTGGTTAATCACCTGATTATCTAGCCCTTTAGTAAATTAGAAGGGGGATAATAAGCCTAAAATAAAGTTTTTAAACCCCAAAATAAACCTCTCTCAACAAAATAGGCATAGTTACAAGATAAAATATTCCTACTATCATCGAAGTAGAAAAAGCCCAGCGCATATAAAACAGTTTCAATCGAGTCTTATCAATTTTCATACTCAGTTCTATTCGTTCAAAACCATACGTCGCAAAATAAATACCTACATGCGTAATAAATAATGTTGCCATAAGTCCGTTCAATATTAGTTCAGTCATACTTTCATTTTTAGTAATGGGGGGGCTATCAAGTTAGCCCCAGAATGATGCTTGGCAAAAACATTGAGTACTTTGGTCTTAAGTTGTGAGTTAGTTTACGGCCATTAATGCTTTGGCGCGAGGCTTGTCTTTACTCTGAAGATAAACGCCTAAAATAGGTGTATCTAGATACACCATATTCCGCAATTCAGTAAAATTAATCCCTTCACTTCTACCTGCTATCACTTAGTCGTTTAAAATAATTAATTGAGATCTATTTCTAAAGTAATATTAGTGGTTATTTTATTTTAACCATATAAACTTAAAGAATTATTAACTAAAATATAATGGATACAATGATTTATAAATTGCCTATATTTAAAGTTCGAGAAGTTTTCACTCCTACGCAGCCTGCTAGAAAGAACTTTATTATACGAGATAAGATTGATAAAAGAGTTGTTAGGAGTTTAAGGACTACTGGGACACAAATTGTACTCTATGGACATACAGGTTCAGGGAAAACGACTTTATTGTTAAATAAATTAGAGTCCGAGGAATATTCGTTTGTGAAAACTAATTGTACATCAAGTATGAGTTTTGAGTCTTTGCTAGTAAATGTTTATAGGGCCCTTGATAAAGCAGTCATTTCAAAAGAGACCATAACAGATGGTGTATCTGGTGGTTTTAAAATTGGTTTTCCTAAGATATTTGAGACTAATATCAACGTAAGTGATACTAATGCAACTGAAATAACACCTTTTTCAGATTTAGATTCAATTGAGTTATCGATTGCACAGTCAATTGGTGAGCTAAACTATTGCTGGGTAATCGAAGATTTTCATAAATTAACAGTGCCTGTAAAAAAGAAGCTAGCGCAACTTATGAAAGTTTTCATGGATCTGTCAGATGATTATCCTAAGCTTAAAATTATAGCCCTAGGTGCGAAAAATACTGCTAGGGAAGTGATTGAATTAGATGAGGAGATGCAAAGAAGAGTGGTAGAAATACATGTTCCATTGATGCTGGATACAGAAATAGAAAAAATAGTTACTAATGGTTGTAAATTACTTAATATTAAGATTGCTAAAACAACTATTAATGATGTTATAAAGCATAGCCACGGGGTTGCTTCAATTTGTCATCAACTTTCGGCTTTAATGTGTGAATTTGTACACATAGATAAAACTGTAGTAGAATCTGAATCTGAATCTGAATTTAATTACGACCATTTTAATTATGCTGTTTCAGAGTATATCGAACAAGAATCTGATACTTTAACATCAGCCTTCCAAAAAGCTTTCAAAATTCAAGAGGCCTATAAAGTAATTACTTGTTTGTCTGAGATATCTACAGATGGGGCCCAATTTGATAAAATATATGGATTTATTAATGAGCACTTTGATGATGTTGAGCTTGATGAATCATCTTTATTTAAAATACTAAATTCTTTGAAATCCATTAGTAATGGTTCTATTTTGTTATATGATGATAATTCTGAAACATACAGCTTTAGAGATCCTTTTTACAAAATATTTGCTGGTATTTTTCTTCGGGGAAAAGGGATGTCTAAAAAGCCGAGTAGAAAGCAACTAGAAAATATTTTTAATATGGCACTAATTAACCTAAAAGATAACTATAGTTCTTAGAGATTTTGGTAATTTGAGTACAGAAAGAATAAAGCAGGCCTGTAAAAATTGTTGATTTTTAATCTCGGTCTTATAATAGAGTTAACAAGTAATACGCGATTATTATTCTAACTAGATTATGCATAAATCAGTAATTGTTTGGTGTTTTAGATGACTTAAAAAAATTGTCACATTAATGTGACAATTTAGTAAGGCATCAATATTAATAACCTGAACTAGACTGATTTTTATTTAAATACACTTCGATAAATTCTTTTCATCATAAATATCTTTATTAATATCAAATGTGTTATGTATTAATCTAAACTCAGTCACTCTTACTTTTGGTATTTCCCCCTTCGTCTCAAGACTTTGAATGTTGAAGTTAAAATTATTGAGTAAGGTTTTTAGAGCCGAAAGATCTTTAAGTAACGCTGTAAATTTATCTTTATTTTTGACAATATTTGCAATATTAGTATAATTTTCACTATTATCTGCTTCTCGAACATCTTTTTGGCTAAAATATTTATAAAGTAGATATAGCTTCCCTGCATACCCATATTTATCAAGAGAAACACTATAATTATGTATTGAGGTATCAGTGAGTAACATTTCTTGTAACTTGTTTTTATAAAAATATGCTAAAAATAAAGATTCGCTATCAAACATTTTAACCCCAGAAAATTCAAATATTTGCTTTGTAGCTAATTTTAATATGTCTATAACTTCATTAGGATTGTATATATTTACTAGTAAAGAATTGTGTGAATCTTCCAATCTTACATCACCAAAATTTACTTTCGGTGTGATTTTAATATTAATTGCTTTTATCCAATTCTCCAAATTACGAAGAAAATATAAGTACTGATCTTTATTACTTTCGAGCTTATCTTCAAATGGTATAATCTCTTGTTCAATCTCAATTAGACTACTATTTATAGCACTATATGATAAATAGATATTATCAAGTTGATTGTTTCTATCTGGATTCAGCGTATTTAAGTTTGCTTGTAACGTAAGGCCTGCTAAGTTGTTTTTATAGTTATTCTTAGGAAATATAAGGCAATATAATTCTTCGCGATCATAAAATTTTATAGTGGTTTTAGATGATGTTTCAATGTCATCTAAAACTCTAAAAAATTCTCGCTTATGTGATTGAAGCATCTCAAATCGAATCTTCACTTGTTGAGAGTCCCAGAGAGCTTGTTGCTGTTTTTCGAACGATTGCTGCCTATCTTCAGTTGCTTTTTGTTGTTGGCGAATCTTTGTATTTTGCCAAATAAGAAAACCGAATGTGAAAGCCGTAGCAATACTACCAAACCAGGTACCCAGAGCACCTAAAGTATTCGCATCAGTTAAATCCATTTCACCACCGTAATAAAAATATGCTGTGTAATATCCTGAGAAGAACCCAAACAAGAATGCTATAAAACAGGCTAGGATTGATTTGGATGCCTCATATGGAGTTGAAAAGCTACCAATCACATCTTCTGCCCAGTCCAAACCACACGCCCGATAAGCGCAAGTTCTTCACCATCCAATTGTGACTTAGTGATCTCCCAAGGGTCATACATGGAATTATCAGACTTAACGCGAATAATGCCGCCTGGTAACATCTGTAATCGCTTCACCAACAAGTTATTGTCATAACGCATGACATAAATCCCATCAGATAAGTTATCTACATCTTTATTAACCATGATCATCGAGCCGTTCTTTAATGTCGGCTGCATACTATCGCCTTCAACTAACATCAAAAACACATTAGTCGGACATACGCCAACTTCACTACGTAACCAGTTAGGTTCAAAGCTAATTGTTTTAGGTTGTTCTTCTACTTCTGCCAATAACCCTGAGCCAGCCGATGCGGAAACTTCATAGAAAGGGAGTTGGATATGCTGGTTTTTTAAGGACTCCAATATGGACGTCTCAGTGTTTTTGGTTTCCATATTTGAGTTGTTCGATGGTGTGAATTGTCCATATTCAGGTGCGTCAACATTCTTCATTAACCAAAGTGTATACATTTCAAATTGTGGAAGACTAATTATTTTATCAATTATAGGTAAGCCTGCATTGGAATAGTTACTTTCAATTTTTGTCAATGTACTCAGTGGTATAGATGTTATTTCAGAGAAGTTCTTCTGTGTAATTCCCAAGTTCGTTCTTAATGTTTTTATTTGCTTTCCATAATTCATGTTGACAGCTACTCATATTTGGATCTATCATCGCATTAACTACTCATAAGTGAGTTGTTGCTACCAGCAAGTAGCGATAAAGCGTACTAAGTGTGTGTAACCCTAAATAATCCCATAAGGAAGTAATCATGTCGACAAGAATCGTAATCCAAGTAGACGTCCCTGTTATGAGTATTCCACTGTTTGCAAAGAGAAGTGGCCAGACTGAATGTGCCGTTGCAGCACAAATGGATCGTGGCGTGCTTCCATTTACTCAAGACAAACCTCGCGCATCTCGCTTTGTAAATATCGCAAAGCTAACAGTGAAGTGTCTGGAAGAAGACACGAAAAGACCATGGCTCGCTTAGAGGTATTCAACATGCTTAAGCGCATCAAATTAAGCAGCAAAGGGAAATGCACAAGACAGTGTAGTCAGTGTGAAATCAAACACGAATTCATATGCCCAGTACTCATCGTGTTTGAAGTGGTCTTAGTCGTGCTCATATTCACCTTCGCTGCTTCATCAGCATAGTTTAATCATCGCAAATAGGGAGATTTGTTCAATGTATGACATTAATAATAGTAAACAAACCGTAATTGACGCGGCCTGTATCCGTTTCGCAGACATCGAAAACGTAGAATCAATCGCAAGCGTATGTGGTATGCGCGGGCAGATACTTCGCAACAAGCTAAACCCTAATCAACCACACCAGCTAACCGTAAACGAATTAATCAAGATCACCAAAGCAACCGACAATCACGACATCATCAACAGCGCGATTTTAGAGATCGGATTAACAGCGGTTCGCCTTCCCAACAAAGGCGATTCAAAACCACTAACCGTAAGCGCAATGAGCGTAGCAATTCATACCGGTGATATTAGTCGCCACATCTTAGAAGCCGAATCAGACCGCCGCCTTACGCGCCATAAGAAAGACGCAATTGTTAGAAAGGCACAACAAGCTGTACGCGAATTGGTTTTTCTTATGTCAGACGTCGAAAACCGCTGCGGTGGTGCAGGGCCGTTCGTGTCCATGTGTGCAGATGCAGTAATGAATGGATTGCCAATACCAGGTATGTAGCGAGGAGATAACAATGGATGAAGAAATAATTAAATGTTGTGAATGTGGTGATTTTATCGAATTAGACGAGCCAAGAGCTCTTCATGATTTGTGTAACAGCTGCCATGAAGCAGATGATCCTGAAGCGTTTTATGAGTTCATTAACCGTTAATCGTAGGAGGTTTTTATGGGACAAGTACAACGCGCTATTGTTGATACTGCACCACCGTCTGCAGACTCCATTGCACAAATTCATAGTTTATTTGGTAGTAGCCGCATTGGCTGTATTTACGACAAGTTAGATGAAGATTTAAAGAAGGGGATTTTGGTC
>Ga0209292_1006647_pt1 | contig 11286 bp, 5 predicted proteins | sample GOMGulsemesocosm_2_FD_184634 | JGI IMG/M metagenome (GOLD analysis project Ga0209292, IMG submission 184634) | Methane-oxidizing microbial communities from mesocosms in the Gulf of Mexico - GOM9C Gulf of Mexico (SPAdes) (version 2) | ecosystem: Environmental > Aquatic > Marine > Cold seeps...
CCATTAAGACTTGGTAACTGTCTTGTAGATACATCTGCTGCTGGGCCCTGCCTTCAATCCCCACACGGCTTAACCAGCGTGGCCACAGGCTGTGATGATCGTGCAGTAGTGGGTAGCGCAACAGGTCTTCAGGGCGGCTGATGGGCGGCTGCCCCTCCAATAACGAAGGATGACAAACGGGGAAGTAACGTTCCTGAAACAGCTCAATAATCTCCCGCTGCCCGACCTCCGGTCGACCATAACAAATCGCGACGTCCACCTCAGTGGGCAACTCGCGCTCCAGCGGGTCGATGTTCAAGAGCCGCAATTCGACTTCGGGGTACTGACGACTAAACTCACCCATGGCGGTCACCAGCCAACCGGCGCTGATCGAGGGCGTCGAAGCAATGATCAAACTGCCACTCATGGATTCTGGGTCGAGGTAGAGCGTGCTCTCGGCCATTTTATCCAAGCCTTCACGCACGCCCGGCAACAAGCGCTGGCCTGCGGAGGTGAGCGAGAGCCGGTTGTGACTGCGATCAAACAGCTCAATGGCGAGTATTTCTTCGAGCTGACGCACCTGACGACTGACGGCCCCGTGGGTGACCCCCAGCTCCTCTGCGGCTTTGCGCAAATGACAGTGGCGCGCCGCGGCCTCGAAGGCTCGCATCGCATTAAGCGGTAAATTCCGCCGAGATAGGATCATACTGACACCGCCTGTTTACTTAAAGTCACCATAACGTTGATTAAATATCGATTGTGGTGATCTTATCAACTGATAAAGTCGACTCATTCGTTATTTTTACTAAAATAACCCTTTAGATTCGTCACCTCTCAACACGGAGCTCAGCATGGCACTCTCCCTTAACGATTCCAGCCTCCTGCAAGGCAACGCCTATATCAACGGCCAGTGGGTATCCGCCGACAGCGGTGAAACCCTCGCCGTTGAAAACCCCGCCAGCGGTGAAACCGTGGCTCAGATTGCCCGCTGCGGTACCGCCGAGACACGTCGGGCCATTGAGGCGGCAGAGGCCGCGCGCCCAAGCTGGCAAGCCAAGAGCGCCAAAGAGCGCGCCCAGCTGTTGCGCAAACTGTTCGACCTGATGATGCAGAACCAAGAAGACCTGGCGCAGATCCTCACCGCAGAGCAGGGCAAACCACTGAGCGAGGCCCGCGGCGAAATTGCCTACAGCGCCAGCTTTATCGAGTGGTTTGCCGAGGAGGGCAAGCGCCTCTACGGCGACACTATTCCCGCCGCGAGCAGCGATAAGCAGCTAATGGTCGTCAAGAGCGGCATAGGTGTTGTGGGTTGCATAACGCCGTGGAACTTCCCCTCGGCGATGCTAGGTCGCAAACTGGCCCCGGCCTTGGCTGCCGGTTGCACCGTGGTCTGTAAACCGGCCAACAACACGCCCCTGTCGGCCTTTGCCATTGCCGTGCTAGCCGAACGCGCGGGCATACCTGCCGGCGTGATCAACATACTGGCGGGTAAAACCAGCGACATAGGCGACGAGCTCACCAGTAACCCGATCGTGCGCAAGGTGACCTTTACCGGCTCAACACCGGTCGGCAAACACTTGATGCGTCAGTGTGCGGATACGGTTAAGCGCACCTCGATGGAGCTGGGTGGCAACGCGCCCTTCATCGTCTTTGCCGATGCCGACCTGGATGCCGCCATAGACGGAGCCATGGCGTCTAAGTACCGCAACGCGGGCCAGACCTGTGTCTGTGCCAACCGCATGCTGGTGCACGAAGATGTGTTCGACGCCTTCGCCGAAAAACTCGCCAAGGCGGTTGCTGCTTTTACACTGGGCGACGGTACCGACGCTGGTGTCACCATGGGCCCACTGATCAGCAACAAGGCCGCCGACGACGTCTGTGATTTTATTGACGACGCCCTTGAGAAGGGCGCGACACTCGTTACCGGCGGCCGCTCCGAGCTGGGCGGTTCTTATGTAGAGCCCACCATCCTCACCGACGTGACCACGGACATGCGCGTTTTCCGCGAAGAGATTTTTGGGCCCGTAGCACCTCTTTTTAAGTTCAGTACCGAAGAGCAAGCCATTGCTATGGCCAACGACACGGAATTTGGATTGGCCGCGTATTTTTACAGCCGCGACATCGGTCGTATTTTCCGTGTTGCCGGGGCTTTGGACTACGGCATAGTGGGCATTAACGAAGGTATCATTTCTACCGAAGTGGCGCCCTTTGGCGGCGTTAAAGAGTCAGGTAATGGCCGCGAAGGTTCGAAGTATGGCCTGGACGATTACGTCGAGATTAAATACATGTGTTTAGGTGGTCTCGACAAATAATCGAACCATCAACAAAAATACTAAACGCAGCACACAACAACATAAAAACCACGACCATACGTGAGGAGAGCGACATGAGCGCCGTCATTTATCCGACCACAAATTTGAAAGCCATCGAGCAGCTTATAATTGAGCGCGGTGAGGGCATCTATGTTTACGATAACCAAGGTAAGCAATACCTGGAAGGTATGGCCGGTCTTTGGTGTACCTCTTTGGGTTACGGCAACGAAGAACTGATTGCCACCACCGCAGAGCAAATGCGCAAGCTGACCTACAGCCACATGTTTGGTGGCAAGACACACCAGGCGGGCATCGACCTGGCCGAGTCCTTGGCCGACATGGCCCCCATGCAAGACGCCAAGGTATTTTTTGGCAACTCTGGGTCGGATGCCAACGACACGCACATTAAGTTGTTGCGCTATTACTTTAACGCCATCGGCAAACCCGAAAAGCGTAAGATCATCACCCGTGAGCGCGCCTACCACGGCGTGACCGTTGCCGCAGGCTCGCTCACCAGCCTACCGGCCAACCTCGCGCACTTTGATGCGCCGCTCGACGCACTGGGCATTCTGCGTACCGACCACACGCACTATTACCACGGCGCGCAAAACAACGAATCCGAGCCGGAGTTTGTTAATCGTATTACCGACAACCTCGAACAAATGATTTTGCGCGAGGGGCCAGAAACCATCGCCGCGTTTATTGCCGAGCCCATCACCGGCGCCAGTGGTGTGATCGTGCCGCCGGCGGGTTACTACGAGAAAGTACAAGCCATATTAAAACGCTACGACATTTTGTTCTGGGCTGATGAGGTTATCACCGGCTTTGGTCGCACCGGAAACGATTTCGGCGCAACCACCATGAACATAGAAAAACCCGACATGATGACCTTCGCCAAACAGTTGTCATCGGCCTACTACCCCATCAGCGCCTCTTTGATTCGCGGCGATATGTACGAAGCCATGGTTGAGCAGAGTGCCGAGGTAGGTGTGTTTGGTCACGGCTATACCTACAGCGGTCACCCGGTCGGCTGCGCCATAGCTTCCAAGGTGCTGGAGATTTATAAGCGTGATCAAATTTTCCAGAGCGCCGCCGAGACAGGCGAATATATGCAGAGCTGCTTGAGCAAGCTGGGCGAGCACCCACTGGTGGGCAATGTTCGCGGCCGCGGCCTGCTGGGCGCAGCAGAGCTGGTGGCCAATAAGAAAACCGGCAAGCTGTTCAAGAACGGCGCCGTCGGCGCCATGGCCGTTAAGCACAGCCAAGACAACGGCTTGATCGTGCGGGCCGTAGCCGGCAACAGCGTGGCACTGTGTCCACCGCTGATCACCAGTCGCGCGCAGATCGATGAGATCATGACCAAGCTCACCCGTGCACTTGATGCCACCCTGGATGAAGCGAACAAGCAGGGGATGTTGAGCGCTTAACGAAAAAAAGCAGAGCATAAGCTCTGCTTTTTTAGTGGGCTTAAAACTTTTTTATTCTGAAACTCGTTTAACGTCGTAAGTAAAAGCGCGCATTATCGCGTCCAGCCCGCAGCGTGACACTCCCTTGCCTCGCTAAGCTTTTCCACCTGACTTGCATAAACCATCTCTACACGCCCCTCCGTCACCAAATCCAAAGCGTCAGACCCTAAAACAACATTATTCACGACCTCACCGTTCCCTCAGTAATGGCTAGTTTGATCCTAATCTGCCCCTATAAAAATCAAAGAGTTATAGATTTTTTCCTTACTGCGTTGTCTTGTTCAAACTATTACCCCAATCGTCATCCTCTCCGAACTTGTCCCTTGCCCCTATGCGCGCCTATAGTTAAAGGCGACACGGCCGTGCCGCCATAACCCAGAATTAAAAACCCAAAACTCAGGATCCAGCCCCCGCCATGCCCCGCGAGCAACTACAGCCACAAACGCTACAACCACCGACCGAAACCGACATCGCCATCATTGGCGGCGGCATACAGGGGGCGGGGATAGCCCAAGCCTGCGCCGCCGCCGGTTATCGCTGCACGCTGATAGAAAAGAGCCACTTGGCGGCGGGCACCTCCAGTCAGTCAAGCAAGTTGATTCACGGTGGTCTGCGCTATCTCGAAAGTTACCAATTTGGCCTGGTTCGTCACAACCTACTAGAGCGTGAGCGTTTACTGCGTTTGGCCCCGGATTTAATTAAACGCCGCGAGTTTCTTATTCCGGTCTACCCCCACAGCCAACGCCGCCCCTGGCAACTGTTCCTAGGCCTAGCACTGTATCGCTTGCTCGCGGGTGAAAACCCATTGCGCTCGGGTTATACCTTACCTCAGCGCGAGTGGTCTCAGCTGCGAGGCATCAACCTCAACGGCCTGTCCCATGTGTTTCGCTACAACGACGCCCAGACCGATGACCGACTATTAACCCAAGCGGTGATGTATTCCGCCGAGAGCCTCGGCGCGCACCTGCTGTGCCCTGTCATGGTCGAGCAGGTGGCCCAGACAAGCGCGGGTTATGAGCTCCTGCTCAGCGGCGCGCACAACTGCGCCAGTTCACAACACCTCGCGGCGCGAGTGGTGATCAACGCCACGGGGCCCTGGGTCAACCAACTGTTACAGCGTGTCGTCAGTACTTCTGAGCACTCAATCAAGGACGGCCTCAACGCCGAGGGCACAGAAAGCAATCGCCCAGACTTGGATATATTAGCCGTGGACCTGGTGCAGGGCAGCCACCTGTTGCTCGACAACCAACTGGGCGAGCGAGCTTTCTATTTAGAAGCTCCCTGCGACAAGCGCGCGGTGTTTGTGATTCCCTGGCAGGGGAAAACCCTGCTCGGCACCACCGAACTGCTGCACCAAGGGCGCGCCGAAGATGCTGCCATGACCGATGGCGAACGCAATTATCTATTGCGTACCCTGCGTCACTATTTCCCCGATTTACGCCCAGTTATAACAGGCCATTTTTGCGGCCTGCGCGTACTGCCTAAAGGCAAGGCATCGGCCTTTGCACGGCCCCGTGAAGTTCAACTGCACAGTCCCAAAGGTCACCCGCGACTGCTCAGTGTGTACGGCGGCAAGCTCACGGGTTATCGGGATAATGCAGAAAAGGTGATGCAGTGGGTCGCTGAGCAACTCGGGCCACGTGAGGCATTAGCCGACACTCGACAATTACCACTGGAACTGCCCGCTGGCGCGCTGCCAGCACGCGCCAGTATCAATTCACTTTAAACGGAGGGGACTGCAAGAGAGGGTAAACTAGAACCAAGCGAGCCAGACATCAAGCTCGATACCCCCTTAATCGTTATCGGCTGACTAGCGGCCACTATCTACTGGCTAGAGCCCAGATTTTTTAGATACTCAGTGTAGATGGCTTCAAATTCACCCGAGGCTTTTACTTTCTTCAGTGCCGCGTTAAATTCACCGCAAAGCGCTTTATCACGGAAACCGAGGCGACTGGACATGCTCGGGAAAATATTGTGTACGACAAAGTCGTTGGGCCTTGCGCCTTCAGCCGCCAGGCTTTTTAAAGCTTCAAGAAAGATATACCAATCACCCACACTGACATCATAGCGCTGCTTCCACAACATCTTCGCCTGCAGCTCAGGTTTGCTCACCTCTTCATAGGCTGCGCTGTCGAGCTGTTGCGCAAACGCCTCGCCAAAGAAACCTTTGGCGCCCTGAAAGGCAACCACGCGCTGGTTTTTCAAGTCGCTCACACTGTGCACTTGCAGCTTCGAGGCGGCGCGGGTAATCGCCACATCGCGAAATCGAAACACAGGGTCGGTACGGCAACCGCTCATTTCAACAGAGTCAAACAGGTTCGATACCGCATCAAGCCGGCCAGCTTCAAAACTGGCCCATAAACTGTTATTGCTCAAAGACCAGACATAGCTAGGCTCGTAGTCGGGCATTTCCCGAAACACCGCCGAGATCACGTCGGTGAATACACCTGAGTTTTCCGACTCAATATAATAGGGTTTGAAGTTACCCATGCCGATGCTCAGATCTTTTGCTGACGCTGCGGGTAAACACAGAAGCAGGGCGACGGCGCAGCCAAACCCGCCGAGAAGGCTTTGAGTCGTCAAGGAGACACCCTCTCTAACATCAAGCTTTGGTCCAGTTTAAGCATCTACACCCCTGTCTCTATTGACTCGTAACGCCGCTTTTAACTAGAGGGCACTTCCAATTAAAGGATATATCCAACTAGCAGCCGCCTCCAGCCAGAAGGCATGAGGGTCGCCATACAGCGACCCAGTCCATGGAGTATAGAATTAAACCGCAAGAATAAACACGCACTTTCTTTAAGCTTATGACGACGAAACCGCAGCGCTACTGACGCTCATCGATCACATCTTTAGAGAAGTAACTGTAGAGGGTGGGCAGCACAAACAAGGTCAAGAGCGTTGCCGAGAAAATACCTCCGACTATCACCGTCGCCAGAGGTTTCTGAATCTCGGCGCCGACACCGCTGCTGATCAACATCGGGATCAGGCCCAGCATTGAGGTCAGTGCGGTCATCAGTACCGGACGCAGTCGTGACACAGCGCCTTCCAGCACCTCACTCTCAACCCGCGCGGCGCTCAAGGCATCGGTACGTGACTCTGACCGAGCTACAGAACGCAAACGCTGGTTGATGCTTTCCACCATCACCACGCCGTTGAGTACCGCCACCCCGAACAGGGTAATAAAACCCACCGAACTCGGCACCGACAAATACTGGCCGCCGAAGTAGAGAGCGACTATGCCGCCGATCAACGCCAAGGGTACGTTCACCAGAATCAATAGCGCCTGACCGATAGAGCCGAAGGCGAAATAGAGCAACAGCGCAATCAATGCCAAGGAGATGGGTACAACAATACTTAAGCGTTCTTGCGCACGCCTCTGGTTCTCAAACTGACCGCCTATCGCCACACTGTAGCCCACCGGCAGCTCGGCTTGTTCCGCAATCACCGTTTGAATATCCGCCACCACGCTGCCCATGTCGCGGCCCTGCACATTGGCCTGAATCACGATACGGCGCTGCACATCGTCGCGACGCACCTGCGGCGGACCGGATTCAATCGCCACGCTGGCCAGATCGCCGAGGGTTAACCAAGCGCCACTGGCGCTTTGCAGGCGAATATTCTTAATCGCCGTGACACTGTCGCGCTGCGCCTCTTCCAAGCGCAGATAAATATCGTAGCGCTCGTTGCCGGCTATCACCTGACCGACGACCCGGCCGCCGATACCGTCTTCAACCAGCGACATCACCTCGCCAACGCTTACTCCAAAACGCGACAGTTTTTGACGATCCGGACGAATCACCAACTGCGCTTCACCGACGATCTGTTCCAGCGCGACATCCACCGCGCCCGGAATTTCTTTCACCAAGGCTTCAATATCTGCGCCCTTACTCGCCAGGGTCGCGAGATCCGGACCGAACAATTTGATCGCCAGCTGCGCCTTAACCCCAGACAAAAGCTCATCGACACGGTTGGCAATCGGCTGGGAGAAGTTAAACAACAGACCGGGATGGCTCTCAAGTTTCAGCTCCATCAAATGCTGTAATTCGATGCGATTATCGGCAGAGGTCCACTCGGGCACTGGTTTAAGACCGATATAAATCTCGATATTGTTAACCGGCTCGGGATCGCCACCCACCTCAGCGCGCCCGACACGACTGAAGGCGTACTGTACCTCCGGAAAAGCCATCAGCTGCTTTTCAACCTTGCTGGCCACCGCTAGCGAGGTATCCAAACTGGCCGATGGCGCCAGGGTCACGCGCAGGTTGATGGTGCCCTCTTCAAGCTCCGGTACAAACTCGGTGCCGATAAAAGGCACCAGTGTCAGCGCCGCCAACAGCAGACCCACCGACCCCATCACCACACGCTTTCGATGCTTTAACGCAAGCTCTAGCCACTTGCGGTAAGCGCGTTCAAGCGGCTCTAAAATAGGACTGCGCCTTGCCTGCACACCGCGGCGAAACATATAGGTCGCCAGGGCCGGTACCACCAACAGCGCCACCAAAACAGAAGCCATCACCGCCAACATGATACTGATCGCCATCGGCTGGAACAGCTTGGCCTCGACGCCTTCGAAACTGAAGATGGGTGCGAAGACCACCATGATCACCATGGCGGCGAAAAAGATCGGACGCGCAACCTCGCGGCCCGCCTGCTGTACGCGCAGCGCAATGCCCCCGCTTTTGACATCCAACGCTGATTCTTCCGCATCAATGCTCTTCCACTCGCCACCACTGTGATCTGTGGAAGAGTGCTCCTCGGCGCTCAGGTGTTTGAAGATGTTTTCCACCATCACCACCGAGCCATCCACCAGCATGCCGATGGCCACGGCCAGGCCGCCGAGCGACATCAGGTTGGCGGACATGCCGAAGTAGGCCATGACCATCAAGGCCAAACCTATCGACAGCGGAATCGACAACAACACCAGTAAGGTGGCCGACAGGTTGAGGGTAAACAGCGCAATGATCACCACGATCAACACAAAGGCGATTAATAGCGCATTGATGACGGTCTGTACCGCCTGCTCAATCAGGTCCGCCTGATCGTAAAATGGCACGAAGCTAACACCCGCTGGCAATGCCTGCTGGATCATCGGAATACGCGACTTGATGCCGTCTATGGTGCTCTTGGTATTGGCGCCCATGCGTTTGAGTACCACGCCGGAAACCACCTCGCCCAGCTGCTCATAATCGCTCTCATTTAAGCCCGCTTGAGAGCGACTAGTTTCGCCAAGCTCCTGTGACGCTATACGACGGGTCATGCTCACCGCGCCCTGGCGAATCTCGCCGCCGAAATCAACCTTGGCCAGATCCCGCACGCGCACCACGGTACCGTCGACGGTTTTCAATGGAATGGCGGCGATATCCTGCAAGCCCTGCTCTGCGTTTACCTTGTCTCCCGGCGCGCCTGCTTTACCCGGCGCACCGCTGCCGACCCAGCCGACCCCGCGAATCACCAACTGCTCCTGGCCGCGGTCCATGTACCAGCCACCGGCGTTGCGGTTGTTGTTTTCAATCGCCTCGCTGACGTCACTCAAACTAAGGTCATAAGCGAGCAGGCGACTGGAGTCGACGTTGACCTGGTACTGACGAACCTCGCCGCCGAAAGACAAGACTTCGGTAACACCGTCCACCGGCATTAACAAAAGCTTCAGCACCCAATCGTTGAGACTGCGCAGCGCCATAGTGTCGTAACCGGCATCGGCGCCCGCCAACAGCAGGTAGGAATACACCTGACCTAAGCCTGAAGTATTGGGCCCCATGGCCGGTACACCGACGCCATCGGGGATCAATTCCCTGGCTTGCTGCAAGCGCTCAAACACCAGCTGGCGAGCAAAGTAGATGTCTACGCCCTCTTTGAACACCACCGTCACACCGGACAAACCTGTCTTGGAGATGGAGCGCACCTCCGCTACATCGGGCAGCGCGTACATCACCGATTCAATCGGAAAGGTGATCAACTGCTCAACTTCTTCCGACGCCAAACCTGGCGCCTCGGTATTGATGGCCACCTGCACGTTGGTCACGTCAGGAAAGGCATCGAGATTTAATTTTGGAATCATCATCACACTGGCGGCCAAGAAGGCGCCCAGCGCGATTACCACTAGCAGGCGATTACTAATCGCCGAATCGACAAGTCGACTAAACATAAGCGATCACCCTATTAATGGTTGTGCGGATCAAAGCCGCCCTTGGCGAGTTCCGAGGCGATAAAAAATGCCCCTGCGGTGGCTACCCTTTCTCCGGGTTTAACACCCGAGACCTGATAGCGTTCACCCACACGCGATTGCAGTTCGACTTCGCGCGCCGAGAACTGGCCGACTTCGGTTTCAACAAACACCGTCCAATCACCGTCGGCGCCGCGCATTAACGCCTCTTCCGGCAGCAGGATTAAGGGCTGCTGACCGTGAGCCTTAACCGGCAACAGCAAACGCACCTCAGCAAATAAACCTGGGTGCAATAGGTGATCGCGGTTGTCTATTTTTAAACGCACGTTGCGCGTACGTGTCTGTTCATTAATGGCGTGGGTTTCTTGAATCACGACGGCGGGGAACTGTTGCCCAGCCACTTCAACCTGCGCGCGAGTACCGGCAGGTATCTTCTGCCCCAAACGTGGCGATAACTTGGCTTCGACCCAAAGGGAGGATTCATCCACCAGCGTCAACAATGCTTGCCCAGCGGCCAGCCACTGGCCAGTCTGAAAGTTATCCGCCAACACCACACCCGCGTGCGGCGCGGTAATGCTGAAACGGCCCAGCTCGGAATCATCCATGCGCAGCTGCGTGAGCTGCTCCTCGGTTAAGCCCGCCGCCAAAACTTGTGCACGACCCTGTTGATAACTGACCAAGCTGGCGTTATAGCGCTTGGCACCCACAGTGCCTTTCCCCAGCTGTTTCACCCGCAACCATTCACGTTCGGCCAGTTTATACTGACCTTGGATTTCGGCCATCTCAACACTGAAGAGAGTCACCAGCGGCTGTCCGACTTTTACTTTTTGGCCCAGTACCACCTGACGCTCAACCACCCGCGCGGTTAACTGCGCACTGATTAAGGTGGTGTTGTACTGATCGTTGACCAGTTCGCCCGGCGCCTTAATGATTTGCAGGGCGTTAACGGCGGCGGTGAGTGTCTCGACACCTACCCCGGCCATCTGTTGTTGCTCTGCGGACATTTCGATCACCGGGGCCTCTTCATGGTCATCGTGAGAATCACTTCCGCCCCCATGACCGTGCCCAGCTTCATCGTGTTCATCAAGGTGATCACTGTTTTCTTCGTCCTCAGCGCCGGCATGCTCATTGCCATGGTCGTCCACGTCGCCGTGGGCATGTACTTCAGCGTGGTCGTACTCGGTGGTTTGCTCAAAGGCTTTCGCTGGTGAAATCTGAGCATCATGATCATGCCCAGCACTGGCTTGCACCTGCGTGGCGGCGAGCAGTAGGGTCGAAACAGCAAAGCTCTGCCACCAACAAGGCTTACGGCTTTGAGCCGTGCCAGCAACAGCCGTTACATTGATTTTCATAGCAATAATAT
>Ga0209292_1006652_pt1 | contig 11282 bp, 8 predicted proteins | sample GOMGulsemesocosm_2_FD_184634 | JGI IMG/M metagenome (GOLD analysis project Ga0209292, IMG submission 184634) | Methane-oxidizing microbial communities from mesocosms in the Gulf of Mexico - GOM9C Gulf of Mexico (SPAdes) (version 2) | ecosystem: Environmental > Aquatic > Marine > Cold seeps...
TTCTTCAAATGGGGCGAAGAGCTAAGATCAACGTTAACGTAACATGCCGTAATTTCTTGCGCGTTAGAACGACCAAATATAAGATAATTAATGTACGATAGCGTACTTACACTCGCTTACATTTTTTATTTCTTATTTAATATAGTATGTGAAGCATTCTATTTTAGCCGTTGTTCAGAATTGTAAGCATTTACGGTTGAGAAATGATTTTAAACATAATGATTAGTCATTATTATCAGCTTAAGTATTGCTATTTCTTCAAGTTTAGTTATCAATATCAAATGATTTATATTATCGTCAATGATATATGTTGTTATCTATTAAGGCGTAATTAATTTACTACCTCGAAGTATTGCTCAAAGTAAGAGAATGTGCGAATATTGCCTCCTTATTAAGGGGCAGGCAGTTAAAGATAACGAATCGATGTCTACCACTTAGTATAAATATTTTACAGGACTTTATAATTGAGTTCATTATCGGTCTTGGGGTACTGCAACCCTAGGGCGGTAGCGTGCCTTTGTTCTCCCATTATAGCGATAATCCCGCTTTATTTAAAAGTAAATATTGGATCATATGAAGCATTATAAAAAATTACTGCTAGCTGTTGCTTTACCTGTCATTTTAGCCGGTTGTACAGTACCTGGGACTTACTTAAATGTAGACGATAAGCAGGCATCTGCAAGTGCCAATGATGATAGTTCAGAAAGCGTTGATATTTTAGAACGTGTTAATCTTTATCCATTAACTGCAGACAAAATGGCAAGTTATAAAACACTTAGTTTGAGTGCGCAGGTTAATCCTGAATTAGATGCCAAATTAGCCGCCTATGAATACCGTATTGGTGTGGGCGATATTTTAAATGTAACAATTTGGGACCACCCTGAATTAACCATTCCAGCGGGCTCTTACCGTAGTGCGAGTGAATCGGGTAACTGGGTGCATGCGGATGGTACGATTTTTTACCCTTATATTGGTTTTGTACCTGTTGCAGGTAAAACTGTCGTTGAAATTCGCGCTATGCTAACGGAAAAATTAGCCAAGTTCATTGAAACGCCGCAAGTCGACGTTAACGTAGCCGCGTTCCGCTCTAAAAAAACTTACATCACGGGTGAAGTGAACAAGCCCGGTCAACAATTTATTAGCAATGTGCCACTAACATTATTAGATGCTGTTAACCACGCCGGTGGCTTAGCGGCTGATGCTGATTGGCGTAATGTCACGTTAACGCGTCAAGGTGTTGAGCAAAAACTGTCTTTGCATGCCTTAATGCAGCGCGGTGATTTAACCCAGAACCGTTTATTAATGCCGGGTGATATTGTGCACGTACCACGTAATGATGCACAAAAAGTGTTTGTTATGGGGGAAGTTAACGAACCTAAATTATTAAAAATTGATCGTGCAGGCATGAGTCTGACCGAGGCATTAAGTAATGTCGGTGGTATTAATCAATTGGCCGCAGATGCTACCGGTATCTTTGTGGTGCGCGCTAACCGCAGTGCTGAATCAGACACTAAGACCGATACTAACAGCAATATCATTGCAGATATTTATCAATTGGACATATCGAATGCAGCTGCATTGGTTATTGGTACTGAATTTGAATTAAAACCTTATGATATTGTCTATGTGACAGCGGCCCCAATTACCCGTTGGAATCGTGTTATTGGTCAGATCTTACCTACAATATCAGGCTTTAATAACCTGACTGAAGGCGTTAACCGTGTTCGTGGTTGGTAATTAATGAATTCTGAATTAAAGAATTAATTGAAAGGTTGTTATGTTTAATAATATTTTAGTGGTGTGCGTGGGTAATATTTGCCGCTCACCATCGGGCGAGTATTTACTTAAGTCGTTATTGCCGAATAAACATATTGCATCGGCAGGCGTTGGTGCGCTTGTCGGTAAGCCTGCAGATAAACTGGCTTGTCAGGTAGCAAAAGAAAACGGCATCAGTTTAATGGGTCATCAAGGTCGCCAACTTACCTCGGCATTATGTCGAGAGTTTGATTTGATTTTAGTGATGGAGCAAGGCCATATTAATGCGGTGACTAACATTGCCCCTGAAGCGCGTGGTAAAACCATGTTATTCAGCCAGTGGTTACAAAAACAAGATATCCCCGATCCGTACCGCCAAAGTAAAGAAGCGTTTGATCATGCCTATAGCCTAATTGAAGCTTCTGCAAAAGCATGGGCCCAAAAACTAGGTTAATAGCAGTTAGGTTAAAAGAAACTAAGTTAATAACTGTTTAGTCGCGATTTATATCGAATGACTATGGCTACTTAAGCTATTTACTACGCAAGTTATTTAGCGCTTAAATTTAAACATTGGAATTTGATTACTATTATGAGCAGCAATACTCTCAATCAGACGAACAAGTCGCAGCAGTCACAGCAAGTAATAAAAAGCAGTGATGCGAGCGAAATCGATTTAGGTAAGTTATTCGGCATATTACTTGATGCACGTTGGAATATTGTCGCGGTTACCTTTATTTTTGCGATATTTGGTGTTGGCTATGCGTTATTAGCAACGCCGATTTATAAAGCCGATGCATTAATCCAAGTGGAGCAAAAAACTGGTGGTATGTCTGCCCTTGTCGGTGACATGGGGGATATGTTTTCGAGTGAATCTTCTGCAACGACTGAAGTTGAGATCATTAAATCAAGAATGATCTTAAGCCAAACTGTTGATAAACTTAATTTAACCACAATTTCCGCACCTAAATACCTACCGTATATAGGCAAAGGCTTAGCACGCATGAGCGAGCAACAAAAAAGCATTACGATCAGTCGCTTTGAAATCCCAAGTTATGCTTATGCCGCACCTCTATTTAGCTTGACCATTGATGATGTTAGTAAAGGCGAATATTCGGTTTATGACGATGACGGGCGCAAGGTGTTATCTGGTGTGGTTGGTGAATTGGCCCAGAACAATGATTATCGTTTGTTTGTGCAAACCTTAGTGGGTAATAATACTGATGAGTTTACAGTAGTTAAGCAATCTAAATTTGATGCCATTCAATGGTTACAAAATAGTCTATCGGTAAGTGAGCGCGGTAAGCAAACTGGCATCTTACAGTTAAGATTCAGTGGTGAAGACAAAGACCTAATTGAACATATTCTGAACGATGTTAGCCAAAACTATTTTTTACAAAATGTGCAGCGGAACTCGGCAGAAGCTGAAAAAAGCTTAGCGTTTTTACAAGGTCACCTACCAAAAATTAAAACCGAGTTAACCGCGGCTGAAGATACCCTTAATCGTTTTCGACAAGACAACGAATCAATCGATTTAAGTTTAGAAGCACAGTCAACGTTAAAAGTAATGGTGGCATTAGAAGCGCAGTTAAATGAATTAACGTTTAAAGAAAGTGACATTAGCCAACGTTTCACCAAGGATCATCCGGCTTATAAGTCGCTATTAGATAAACGTGAAGTGTTATTAGCGAAGCAAAAGCATCTTAATGAACAAGTTCAACAATTACCAAAAACCCAGCGTGACGTATTACGCATGAAGCGTGATGTTGAGGTTAACCAGCAGATTTATATTCAGTTGTTAAATAAGGTGCAAGAACTGAATATTTTGAAAGCTGGTACGGTCGGTAATGTCCGTATTCTTGATACAGCGCAAGCGTATAGCAACGCAGTGAAACCGAAAAAATCACTGATTGTGGTATTAGCAACGTTATTAGGTGGCATGCTTGCTGTGGCGGTGGTGTTAGTTCGTGCAGCCCTGCATAAAGGCGTTGAAAACCCAGATGAAGTTGAAGCATTAGGTTTACCAGTTTATGCCAGTATCCCGATGTCGGATTGGCAAGCGGAAATGGACGTTAAGCTTAAGCATAATAAACGTAAGAAGAACTTTGAATTACACGAGACTTTGCTAGCAGAATCGAACCCTGCCGATTTATCAATTGAAGCATTACGTGGCCTTCGTACCAGCATGCATTTTGCCATGATGGAAGCGAAGAATAATGTAGTGATGATCTCGGGCCCTGCACCTGGTATTGGTAAGTCATTCGTATCTGCTAACTTTGCTGCTGTGATTGCGAAAACAGGTCAAAAAGTATTGTTAGTTGATGGCGATATGCGTAAAGGTTATTTACAACGCCACTTCAATCTTGACTGGGAGCGCGGTTTATCAGAAATGCTGTCGGGTAAATTAGACACTAAAGATGTCATTAAACCATCGAGCATTGAAAACCTAGATGTTATTACTCGTGGTCAAATACCACCAAATCCTTCTGAATTGTTAATGCACCCACGCTTTGTTGACTTTGTGACATGGGCGTCAAGTCAATATGACTTAGTGCTGATTGATACACCACCAGTACTCGCGGTAACAGACCCAAGTATTGTTGGTACACTAGCGGGTACAACCTTAATGGTTGGTCGCTTTGGCCAAAATACCGTGAAAGAAATTGAAGTCGCACGTCACCGCTTCGAAATGGCGGGCATTGAAGTGAAAGGCTTCATTCTGAATGCGGTTGAGAAGAAGGCGAGTGCGTCTTATGGGTATGGTTATTATAACTATAGCTATGAGAGTGATAAGTCTTAAATTTCACGTGTTCAATCTTATTATGCTTGAACATATAACTGTGTAATTTAAGGGGGATATTTCAACTATTCCTAATATGTAATGAATAAAGTATGAGCTCTTTAAAAAACATAGAATACCTCCAGAATAAACAGGTTTGGAGCTTAATAAAATATAAAGAATGAAGCAAGGTATATATAGGAACTCATGAGATGAATCGACAAGTTGTAAAGAACATCTTAGTTAACTCACTGTCTTTTTTAAGTAATGTGATTATAGGCATATTATTGGTTCCCTATTTAGTTAAGCATTTAGGAATCTCTGCCTATGGTTTAATCCCTCTGGCGATGTTTGTTACTGAATATATAGGATTGATTACACAATCAATCACATCATCTATAAATAGATATATAACATTAGCTATTCATCATGGAGATGTCAGAGATGCAAATGTTGTATTTAATACATCACTATTTCTAATGATATCTATAGCTTTATTACAGTTGCTTTTTTTTACATACCCAATGTCAAAAATAGATATGTTTTTATCGATTCCAAGTGAATTAATTTATGATGCAAAATATTTATTTATTTTAACATTTTTTAATTTTTTAATTTCTATGATAAGTAGTGTTTTTTCAGTATCAATGTATTCAAAAAACCGATTAGACTTAATTCAAATCATAGAAATAATTAGAGTTATAATTAGAACTGTATTGATTGTAGCCCTTTTTTATTCTGGTTACGAAAATCTTCGCATTGTTGGGTTCGCATCTATCCTTTCAGGATGCATCGTTCTGTTTATGACTATATATCAATTCAGAAAATTAACGCCTTATTTATCAATTAATCCATTTTTATTCAGATGGTCAAAGGTCTCTAGCTTAACAAAGTTAGGTGGTTGGCTTTTAATTAACCAAATTGGATTTTTGTTATTTTCTAAAGTAGATTTGATTCTTATTAATAAATACATTGGAGCTGAGGAAAGCGGAGAGTACGCAGCTGTAATGCAAATTAGTAACTTAATACGTAATGTTATGGGGGTTTTATCTGGAGTCATGGGACCAATAATTTTGGTATATTATGCTAAAAAGGAATGGGGGAAATTAAAAGGAAATACTCTATTCTTTATGAAAGTACTTAGCTTTATTTCAGTCATTCCTATTTCTATACTTTCTGTATATTCGACAGAAATTTTATTTTATTGGCTGGGAGGACAGTATGTGAATCTAAATTACTTACTTATAATACTCATATTGCCATTGGCTATCAATATTGGAGTTATGCCATTATTTTCTATCAATACCGCATATAATAAAGTTAAGGTCCCTGGTGTCATTAGTTGTGTATTAGGTATAACTAGTGTTTTACTTAGTTATATATTCTTGATAAATACTGACTTTGGTTATTATGCCGTTGCCATAATTGGTGTATGCATGTTGACAATTAAAAATGCAATATTTACTCCCATATATACAGCGGTCGTGATGGACCTGAAGTGGAATTCATTTTTAATCGTTCAAATTTATACTATTTCATTTTTAATAATTATATTGGCTCAAACTTTTTTTATTAAAATGTATTTTGATATGCAGTCTGTTATAGAGTTTATTATTGCTATGATTATTTCAGGTCTTGCCGGTTTACTTAGTATGTGTTTAATTTTTTATTTTCAAGATAAACGACATATTACTAGTCTAATGAAGGGGGAATAGTGGACGTGATGAAAGTTATACTAGTTGAATTTTATGGAATGCATAATGTTGGTGATGATTTATTTATTAAGGTATTAGCAGAGAGATATCCAGAATATAAATTTAAGGTGATAATTAGACGTAAGTTTTCGATACCATTTGAAAAATATAAAAATGTAGAAGTATTAGAATCTCCTGAGTTAAACCTTATAGAGAAAATTACTGATAAGTTAGTCTCAAAGCTTGGCTTTAAGGAATGGGAAAGAAAAAATAAAAAAATACAAATGTGGAAAAAGTTTTGGGACTTATCAATAAAAAATTCAGATGCATATTTAAATGTAGGTGGATCTATTTTCATTGAATCGAAATCATTTTCGGTTCAGCAATATTTATATGATTATAAAATAAAGTTATTTCGAGATAAACCAAAATTTATTATTGGTTCTAATTTTGGTCCATATAGTAGTGATGAATTCAAAGATAAATTTAAATTAATTTTTGATGAATTTACAGATGTAAGCTTTCGAGATGAGTATTCGAAATCATTATTTGATGAGAATATAAATGTTAGGTTTAATCCAGATGTTATATTTTCAATGGATTTACCTTATGTGCATAAAAGTTTGAAGACGATTGGTATTTCACTTATTGATGTATCTCAAAGAGACATGTTGAAAAAATATGCAGTTAGTTACGATGAATTCTTAATTAAATTAATAAAATCAGCTTTAATAAAGGGGCGTGATATTACATTATTTTCATTTTGTGAGGGGGAAGGTGACCTGAAATATGCTAATGAAATAATGGGTAAGTTATCTGATAATGAACGCTGTAACGTCAATATAGTTTCGTATACTGGTGATTTAGACTCCTTTATAGTTGAATTTCAAAAAATGGAAACAATGTTTGCAACTCGGTTTCATGCAATTGTATTATCATTAATTGCAAATGTTAATACATACCCTATTTCATATAGTAAAAAAACATTAGATATGCTTGATGGAATTAACTACAAAGGCGAAATTATTGATATTTGTAATTTATCGGATGTAAATATAAATTATCTTTTAGAACATGAAAACCATGCTCCTGAACTTAAAAATGTAATTAAAGAATCTTCAAATCATTTTTTAAAATTGAATCAAATATGAATGCTAGCTTTCTGATACTTATGCCAATATTTTTTTTTGGATTAATAAATGCAAGTATTTTAGTCCCTATAGCCATTTATAGTTTATATACTAATACTAAATATAGTAGTTTTATCGTTGCTTTGTTTTTTGGGCTTTGGGGCTATTTTTTTATTCCCAATCCCGAGATGGATTTATTCAGATATTTCGAATCCTTTGATGAATTTGTTAGTGGGGGGAAATTACATTTTTACCGTGATTTTGGACTGTCTTTCGTTTATCAAACACTGGAGTTTCTAGGTGCTGATCATCATTTTTTGAGCTTTGTATCAGCGTTTTTATTATATTACTTGCTTATGAAAATAGCTAAAATAGCTATAATTAAATATAATAAAAAAAATATAAACGCTTTATTTATATCATGCTTATTTATTTTTTCTGTTCCTATTACTCTATATACAGGATTAAGATTTTCTAGCGCGATGATAATATTCACTTATGGAGTCTGCGTATTTTTTGAAGGTTCACGGAAGAAAGGTGTAGGGTTATTTATATTGTCACCTTTAGTACACTTTTCGTTACTTCTTCCAATAGCTGTTTTCCTGTTTTCTCAGGCTGTAATTTATAAAAAATCGTATTCTAAATATACATGCTTATTTGCATTAGTTATTTCATTGTTTTTAGGTTTTATGTTTAATTACTTAATTGAGTATGTAATTAATATCGTTAATGTGATTAACGATAGTTTATTTACATTTAGATTATTCAATACAGATTATTTTACTGGGGAATGGGGCGCTTCAAGAAGTGATATTTATTCATTTTCACAAATGATGATTTATAATGTTAAACAATACATGTTAATTATTTTGGTTTTTGTTTATATATCAAAAGTAGAGGTAGTTACTCCAGTTGTGATATTTATAACTATATTGTCTTCTCTATGCTTTTTTCTCATGTCATCAGGAACGTTTTTCTTTAGGTATATTGAAATAGCATTTATTTTAATACTGTATGATACGGCAAAAAATATAAAGTTTGATTGTAAAATTAATTTAACTGTTATATTAATTTGTCTTTATATTTTATTTTCACAGTTTTTTGAAATATATGGTTTACGTTATGAATTAATTAGCAGTTATTTTAATGTTTTTAGACTTAGTTATTTGGGTTTGTATTTAAATCAAATATAAAAATTTAATTCCCTATATTTATTTTAGGATTTCTATTCATATTTTGGATTTGTTATGAAGTATAGTTACATTATACCTGTTTACAATAGAGACGTTTATATAATACAGGTTCTGGAGTCAATATGCCTTCAGCACAGGAGCGACTTTGAGGTCATTATTGTTGATGATGGAAGTTCAGACAATACAAGAGATGTAGTCGAAGAGTTTATAAGTGAAAATGATAATGTTCATTATTTTTACCAAAGTAATGGAGGTGTATCTTCAGCTAGGAATTTTGGGGCTAAAGTTTCTAGAGGTGAGTTTTTAATATTTGTTGATTCTGATGATAAAGTAAAAGCAGAACAACTTAATATTTTTGATAATGCAATGACTAAGTATTCAAAATGTAATGTATATTTTACTAGTTACGAATTTTGGGATAGTGAACGAGATGTTTATATACCAAGAGCTGAGATAAAAGAAGGGCTTTATAGAGAGTTCCTCACAGATTTTGTCCGAGGTATACAGCCATTTTTAGTTGGTGGTCTTTGTATTGATAGAAATGTATTTTTGAACTCCAGACAATTTGTTGTAGGGGAGCAGTTTGGAGAAGATCAGAATTTATGGATTGATATTATATGTGATAATACTAGTATCTCTATTCCAATTGTATCTCATTTTTATCGTGTAGATTCTAATGCTTCATTATCAAAAAAAAGAATATCTAAACTTCCTCCTGATATGAATAATATACTAGAAAGGTTGAACAGTAATAACCATTATAATGTGAGCTCTGAATCAATGAAGGCTTACATCAATCTAAGAATTAAATCTTTTATAAAAATTGCTCTAAGAAATAGAGATTTTAATCTTTTATATGAAATCTTTATTTTTTCAAAAAAATATTTCATAAATAGTAAATGCAGGTGATAAAGTGAATATATTGTTTTATTGTAATGAATATCCTCCGTTTCTAAGTGGTGGTATTGGCATTTTTACAAAAGAGCTGGCTGAAGAGTTAGTTAAAGAAGGGCATAATGTACATGTTTTTGGTTCATATGCAGAAAAAGATGTTTTAATATTATCAGGGAAAGTGGTTAATGGTGTTAATGTCCATAAGGTAAAAACTTATGAAGGACCTTTTTCTTTTATAATAAATAGAGTCAGATCATACTTAGAGATAAGAAATATTATTGATAAATGTAATATTGACATTTTAGAAGTTCAAGATTTCCATGGGTTATTATCTTTTTTACCTAAATTAAATTGTAAAGTTATTGTTAGGTTACATGGCTCTGTTTATTATTTCAAATCACTCTTAAAGATACGAACACTCAAAGATATTGTCTGGAAAAGTTTAGAGCGAAATCATCTTAAAAAGGCTGATAGAATTGTTTCTGTTAGTCATTTTACGGCAAAGAAAACAATTGAATTATTTAATGTTAAGTCGGATATACATGTTATCCATAATGGCGTTTCTGTACTGATGCCTTATAATAAGAACACTATAAATAAAGACAAAAAAATGTATTTATTTTCTGGTTCAATTATTAGAAAAAAAGGTATTGTTGAATTAATAAACTCTTGGGTCGAGTTCTCATCAGGTAAAAATGTTCAATTAGATATCTATGGTAAAGATAGCGATGATTTGACAAAAGATATGTTGAAAATTTTGAAAGATAATAAAGTTGATAACTGCTTCTTTCATGGAGCAGTTAGTAAACCTCTACTGATGGAGAGGATAAAAGGTGCCGATTTTTGTATTTTTCCAACTAAAGCTGAAGCATTTTCATTAGCTCCAATGGAAGCAATGGCAATGTCGAAAGTTGTACTGTATGCAAAGCAAACAAGTGCGAGTGAGTTAATTAATAATTCCGTTAACGGGTTGCTAATTGACTCTTCAAAACAAATTGACATCGTAAAATCTTTAAATGAATCATATTTACTAACTCAAAATGAATATAATTTATTAAGTGAGAAAGGATATTATACAATAAGTGATGATTTTAATGTGAAAAAAAAGAATGTTGAAAATATTAAATTTTACAAGAGCGTATTGAATAGTAAAGTATAATTAATTTTTGTTTGAATTTTTTATTGTGATTTTAATCTCCCCCATAAATTTTTCATTTAGTGTTAAATTTGATAGCATTATTTTTTGTTATAGATGTCATGGTAATTATTTGCAATCTTTAAAAGATGGGCTATATCTTAATTTAGTTATATTTATTTAAATTGGGGATGAGACAATATAACCTGCATGAAGTCAACGTTTAAAATTTTGGAATGTTTATTCAGGGCGAGTAATCTTAAAAGTTTATATTGGATAAGGTTTAGTTAAGGGGTTATATGACGTGCGAATTAACTATCGCTATAGCTACTAATAGTGAAAATTTGATAGATTTGAAATTAAAATTAATGAATTATCTGAATGATTTAGATGATAATGTAATATTCTTAGTTTCATATCAAACACATGAGCATATCATTATTAGTGACGATGATAGAGTTCGATTTATTTTTAATGATCGAAAAGGCTTAAGCTCGAATAGAAATTTATGTATAGAAAATTGTAAGACGAAATGGATTTGGTTTCAAGATGATGATATAGAGTTAAATGTTGATATTATTAATAAATTAATTAAATCTAGAGAGTTTAATTCTCATGATCTCTTACTCGTTAGGGTCGGTTCTCTTGAGAATCGGAGTGAATATTATAAAAAATATAACTTTTCGAGGGTTGGAAAGTATTTTC
>Ga0209292_1006653_pt1 | contig 11281 bp, 7 predicted proteins | sample GOMGulsemesocosm_2_FD_184634 | JGI IMG/M metagenome (GOLD analysis project Ga0209292, IMG submission 184634) | Methane-oxidizing microbial communities from mesocosms in the Gulf of Mexico - GOM9C Gulf of Mexico (SPAdes) (version 2) | ecosystem: Environmental > Aquatic > Marine > Cold seeps...
CCATGCAACAGGGTTTTCACTATGAACTCCAGTAACTACAGCATAATCACCATCAATATCACCTGAATCTCCAAAGTAGCTTTGTCTACTAGGGTTTTGTTCAATAATTTTTTGAGGAGTAGTATTTTGAGTGAAACAAATAAAACTCATGAATAGGAATAAAAAGGAGGAGTAGTAGTTTTTTATCATTTTAATAAGTGTAATAGTTTTATTAATATTTTAGCTTGGCAAACTTTAATCAAAACTTTATAGGACTTCAGATTAATAACATTATAGGTCATAAAACCATAAAATAGGAAAGTTAATGGGAAACATGGAAATCATTTTGAAAGTTGTTAACTAATTCTCCTGTTTCGTTTCCGTTCTAAATTGAATTATTGAAAAATCGTTCCTTTTTTTCTTGGGCATTTGAAGTGGTAGTAAATAATGATATTGTTAAAAGTAATAATATTTTTTCATAATTTTAATATTAAACCAATTTAAGAATTTATTTTAGTAAGCAAAGAAACTTTTGAATTTGATGGTTTAAAATGAAAAGATTCCTTTTCAATTATTAAAAACCTTCATGTTGTGCTTAGTTTTTCTTTTTTAAATTTATTATTTTCGATTTTTATCTATGAATTACTTTTGTTCTCAAGAAATATCTATAGTCATCTTGAATTAGGGTTTGCAGTGTGTTAGCATACCATGATTAATCTAGTATTAATAAACTTTAGACTCATTAAAAGCGATTCTTTTCTTTCTTTATTTCTGCAAATCGTTTTTTATTATTGCACTGTAATTATTTAAAATAATCTAAGTTTACTAGATCAGTAAGCATGTATACTATATAATAACCCAAACTGGACAGAATTCATTTTAGAAGATGATAAAAAGCCCGTTTTTAAGAATATCTTTTTTGTTACTCTCAAATAGATACCATATTCAAAATATAAAGTTCCTCCTGATTTAGATCTATCTAAAGACTCTTCGGTGAATCGCTCATTTGAATAAGGTCGATTTTCATCATATGTAATTTTATCTCGTTGTATATATTTCCCATAGCCTATACCTCCAGACAACCAAACAGGACCTAATAGTTTGTGTGTCGCTCCTATAGAACAACCATAGGCCATATAAGATTTAACGTTTTTTGTGCGATTTATTAAAAGTGGTGTATCATCAAAATATTCATTTGTCCATACCAATTGACCTCCTTCATTTATTTCAACTTCATCATCTGCAAATATTTTTGAAAAATTTGCGATAGGCAACCAGTAAAAACCGAACCCTTTACTTTTTAAACTAACATTACCAAATCCCATGGTCAAATTATCGTCAGCAACAAAATGTAGACCAATGTAAGAAGTCTTATTATTAATCCCTTGTCTTGCTTTTTTGATTTGTTTGTTAGTATAACTTGTTTTTTGACTTGAAGGGAAGTATTCTAAAAATTTAGAATAGTAGTATATCGCTTTTTTGTATTCTTTTTTAGAGAGCGAACTATTACCGTCCTCTATTAATGTTTCGTTTAAGAGATTTAATACTTCTGATTTCCAATTACCATGCTTATATTCTTTTAGATAGATTAAAAGTACGTCTGATGACCTTGCTTTTTTGCCTTTATGATATAGAATATATTCTTTCAGGAGAGCTATTTCATTTATGTCTTCATCAGAATAGAATTCAGTTTTATTTATTTTTTGAAATGTTTCTTGAGCCATTTCAAATTTTTTATTATTTAATTCTGTATTTAATTTATTGACATGTTTGCGATAGCTTACCTCTCTAATCTCACGTTGTAGATAGTAGTCTAATTTTTCTTTTGCGATTGTGGTATATTTACCGTTAGGGTAATTGTCTAAATAATATTTAAAGAAATTTGATTTTTTTTGTTTAAGAGCTGTAGAATAGCAATACTCATCACTATAAATCGAGTTTTTAGGTTCAAGATGTTTACACTTAACTAAATACATTAAGTTTTTGTCTGTTCCTAGATCAAAGGATTTTGATCTTTCGTATAGGTAATCTATGTTTGTTGGATTCATTTTGATGGCCATATCTAACATTTTGGGAGCTTCATTTTGAAGTTCTTTATTGTTTGAACGTTTTTTTCTTTTGTATGCCCCATGCAATTGTTTACTAGTTGGTGCAGGATCTAATTGATAGGGTTTAATTGGTGTGTCACAATTAGGGTTAATCCATGATGTAGAATGTATGCTAAATTCGTTTTTTGCGTTGTTAATTTTACAATCATAATATTCTACCATGTTAAGATAATATTCTTCTGATTTTTGATCAACGGCAGAAATAGCATGTTTCATATAGTAAAGCCTATTTTTTTTTGATTCACTCAATATGTTATTTTGAATTTCTATTAAATACCCTCTAAGTTCTCGTTCTAGGTCTTTAGTCGCTTTTTTTTTTGCATCTCTTACCTGCTTCTGTACAGATATCTTTGAAATAGAACCTGCAAGGTCTGCAAATTGATTACCTTCGTTTTTTAAGTCCTGTACACCTTTTTCAATTTCCTTGGTTTTATTAATTAATCTTTTATCAAAGATCCCTTTTAATTCATGTTTTTTTTGCTCAAATTCCCTAATTAGTTGATCAGGATCGCTAGATTTAGTGAGAGAAGTTGCAGAGCGAACTTGATTACTATAGTTGTTAAATTGTCTACTACTTTCAATTTGTTTATTAATTTGACTTTTAAAATCTCTTTCAAATTTGTTTAAAGATTCAATTGTCCTATCAGTTTCTTTTTGATAAATAGGTTCAGAATACAGGTTGGAGTTTGAAATATTATTGTTTGATTCTTTACTTACATTTTCAGAATCTGGAGTGTGTTTTTTGTTTGAGCTACTTGAAGTATTGTTTGAAGAGTTAGAGCTATTTTTGATCATACTTTCAATACGATCGTCAATTCCCGAGCCATGAGCGTTGCTTATTTGTATTGATTGTGGAGTGTATTTCTCTTCGCAACAATAAATATTAAATCCATCTTCAGAAGGTGGGTATATGCTAAAATCACCATTCAGGCCATTAGTGAATAAAATGTCGAAATGTGTAATTCTTATAGCAAATAGATTGTCTATTTTTCCATTTATCGGGGCGTCATTTGCTTTGTATATTTTGCCATTATATTTATAAGAAACGTCCCAAACATTAGAGTGGGTATATACCCGAGTGTCACCATTACCTGCCGGTTTATTATAAACTTCAATAATAATGTTGTCAAAAACAAAACCGTTTCCTTCAGGCTCATAATGGTCTATTTTAAATGTTTGACTGTGTAGCGTTGTAGAAACAAATGTTATTAATAGAAATGATATTAAGGTTGTTTTCATAGTAGTAACAGTTTTTTTTACTTATTGTTTTCAAAAATGTAGATTTAAGGCTTTTTTTATTTTAATTATCAAAGATAATTCTTTAAGCTAATATAACCTATACCTACATATAAGTGTATTTCAGTCTAATGTTTGCCAATGCTTTAGTTAAGAATTTTATGCAGTCTATGAAAAACAAAGCTTTCGGTTATTGCTAAGCAAATTTAAGAATTTATTTTATTTCTCCAAGTAATCACGCGAATTTTTGAATTTGGCGGACTTGCTATGAAATACTTGATTTTAAGAATCCGATTCAGTTAATAATGCTCATATTCGATAGATTGTTTAAGAGGTTGATAAATATAGCATAGGTTAAATTTTTTACCTGCTATGATATTTATTATTTAACTTTGTTATCATCAATCCAGTTGGATGTACCGGTAAGTTTACCTTTATCGTTATAATTATATGATTTACCCTGTTTGAGATCTTTGACATAATTGCAAATATATTTTGTTTGACCATTGGGGTGTTTTAAAATACTTTTACAGTCATAGTTTTCAAGTTAATTTCATTTTTCTCTACTTCAGTTTTTCTCAAAAACTGAGCTCCTCTCAAAAACAATTTAAAATTGTACATCTCTTCATACCTAGTGTTTCTAATTACATCTTGAGAATGAAAGTGTCCTGATAAAATAACATCTACTCTGCCTTTAATCATACTAAGAAGGTATTTTTTATCTCTAAGTTTTAAACTTCTATAGTTATTTCTTCCAGGTAAGATTGTATTAAAATAATGTATACAAAATGGATTAATCTTATTTAAGTGGCTCTGGAAGAATTTAATCCTTCAATCGCCACAGCCTTAATGGGTATTCTATGGTGCTTATAACTTAATCTAAAAAGCTATTAGCCATTTGTTTAAATTGAACTATTTCGGTAGATAGCCTTTTATTAATATCCATTAAATAGCGAGATCTTTCTTCCGCCGAATTTGCAGCCCAGTCTCCAACCATCGAAATTAAATGACCTGCTGCAGTTGCATTACTATTAAATGTTCCTGCTGCTATAGCTGTTCCAAATGCACTTACAGTACCCGCTTTTCCAATGCCATTGATTAGTCTCTGTATCCTAGCTCTTCTAGCAGAATGTTCTGCTTCCAGGATTACTATCACATTCATAAAACCTTTGTACAGTTCAGCTTTGACTTTATTTAGTCCTTTACGGTTTCTGAAATCACAAGTTTCAAATTGATTATACAACTTGCGATATCTAGTAAAAATCAAACTTCCTTTAATTTTTTGTAATCCCGAACTTTGATTTCTGATTGCTATAACTGATTTATTTTCAGAGTTTACATATTTTTCTGTTATTTGAATACATTGCAATTCAAGTAAAAACTGCCTTTCAGAGCAAAATGAAATTTCTTTTTCATACTGCAGAGCACTTTCTAAGGCTATTAACCCAAGTTCGGGGTCATTTACGGATAATTCTTTATATATCAAAAAATATGTATCCACTTTCTTATTAATTGGAATATTTACAAAATTGAATGGAGATACACTTTCAGAAGTGCAATTTTTATTGATAAAAATGTTGTAATAAGTAAACTTAGTTTCATTAAGTTCATTTCTCAAGTGTAATATTTCTAATGGGGTAAACTTTTTTATTCTTTGCCTAATAAACCCAAACACTCTAACAGAAAGGTCTAATTTTTTTAATTGCTTTAATTGAGATATCTGTTCTTTGGAAGGATACTGATTAATCCTATTTCCAAAAAGACCTAAGTATTTAATGTGAGGGAAATTACTCAAGTCAGGAAACTTATGTAAACCACATTCTTCAAGATGTAAACTTTTAAGGCTGGTTAGGTTGGGATGATCGAAAATCATATTAAAATTTCCTTCATCTTCATTAACAATTCGTAATTCAACTAAACTAAAATTACTATCAACTAATGGTTTCAAATCAAAAGGATTGATCGATTCATTCGCTTCCTCTGTTAAATCAGATAATTTTCTATTCCATTTATCTTTTTTCTTTTTTCTAACGAGCGCTGCCCTTCGCATATTCCTACCATCGCTGATCTTAAAATCATATCGACCTCCGCAAGTTAATTTTCGTAGTGAGGGCATTGAGACTAGTTTGTCAATATTCGTTTCAGAAATATCGAGCTCTTTAAGTTGAAGTGTTTCATTAATATTGTCAGGAAGTTTATTTAAAGGATTCTTATGAAGAATTAAAGTTTTAAGACTTGGAAAATCTATTTCTTCATTCTTAAGTTCATCAATACCATTATTTGAAATGTCAATGTACATTAAATTAGTTAATTTAGATGAATGCTCTTTTCTTATTCTAAATTTGTTATTTGCAAGGTTTAAGTACTTAAGAAAAGTATTACTTCCTTTAACACTCAATTCTTTTAACAAATTGTTACTTATGTCTAATGAGGCGATACTTTCATTTGTTGGAATAATACCAAATGAGATTAAGTTATTGGAAATGTCTAATTCTTCTAATTCTTCTAATTCTTTAAAAGGAATTCTATCCATGTCTTTAAGCCTATTATGACTAAGGTCTAACCTTTTAACTTTCCCCAACAATTTAAACTGATCTACTGAAATTTTAGATAACTCATTATGACTTAAATCCAACACTTTTAGATTTGGCATTTTGACTAGAATGTGAACAAAATCAACATGATCTAATTGGTGCCAAGATGCATCTAAGTATTCAATACTCTCCAAAGAAAATTGATTAGATTTTTTATTTTTAGATTGAAGAAAAGTTAACACTGTAACAAGTTTAACTTTTTTTAAATGCAAATATTTTGAAGGCAACTCGGTTATACTACCAAAGATATTAGTAGTAAAACTTAGAGTAAATAGAATAAATATTAGTATCTTCATACAATCAAAATTAATATAACAAATCTAACAAAAAAAAACGATTATGAACTCCCTAATTATTTTATCCTTATTTCCGTTAATCATGTTTAACTCTTCAGGTATTGTTTTGAATAATGAAAGCTCATCGTATGAAGAGAAATTAGAAAAGGTTAATAAAGAAGGTGTGTTTTTTGAAAAGATGTTAATGAAAAGGGCGTTTAGAAAAGCAGAAGATGATGGGAAGAACCTTTTCGTGTTTTGTACTACGAGTTGGGTATCACCTGGTAAGAAAATGAAAAAGAAAGTGTTTGTAGATAAAGAACTGGGTAATTTGTATAATGAGAAGTTTATTTGTCTTGATGTGGATGTTGAAATGGATGTGGACGGTCCGGAAATTGTGAAAAGATTCGAGATTAGGAAATTTCCTACTATGCTAATTCTTGATTCCGAAGGAAACATATTGAATAAGCTTGTTGGATATAAAACGATCGAACAATTATTGCTATTTGGTAACTCTATAGAATAATTACAACTGATGTGCCTAATAAAGTATATTTAACAGTTTCAATTTCAAGCTCATTTATCTTCTTGTATTCATATAATCTCCAACTTTAATACTTAATTCTAAATATAGAATTCGTGATGTAGTCTAAGAGAAAAAGATAATCACTTTGGTAATGAACAACACCGTTTAATACTTTAGTAATTAATTCAGGTTTTTTATCGGATAGAGAATCAAAATTAAAAACTCCTAGAATGGTTGAAATGAAGTATGATTTTTTTGGACCATAACTAATACCAGTTAGTAAAATTCCAAAATCTTTAACTTCAGTGATAATCGAATCATTATTGAGCATGTAAATACTTTCTTCAGAAACAAATAACACTTGATCTACAGTTGCAACTAAATCATAAATAGGCTTGTCATGACTAGCCATCAATGAAATTGTGTCTTCGTTAGATTTGTAAATTTTATGATTGTTTCCATCACTACCGTAAATTAGAACATTTTCAGAGCCAATTATTTTTTTAATGCGAAAATTTCCAAAATCGATAATACCTACTTCGGTTAGAAGAGAATCTTGTTCTAAGTAGAATAACTTCAATTTAGTAGCACTTGGATTGGCATGCAAATAGTAATCCTTATCACCTACTTGACAATAACTCATAATGTCACTTCCGGGTAGAACTGTCCATATACCTAAGTTGGCATTGTATATTCCTTGATGCATTGGAACCGAAACTTGAATATCACCCACCATGTTAAATGAAGTGGCTGTGGTAGTTGAGTCAGGCAATAAGTATTGAGTGAAGTCTCTCTCAGGAATTAATTTAGAATAATCTTGACCTAATACACACAAGGGCAACATCACTATGCCAAGAAAAAATGATTTTAAATAACTACCAAAGTCCATATAAAAGAGAGCTTAAAATTCCTGATTCTTTACCTAATATTTTATCCAATTCATTGCCAATGTTATTCGTATAACCAGAGTAGTTATACTCTACTTCATCGCAGTCTTGTTCCATAATGTCGTCATGGTTAAGGTATTTATCTTTTTTTTCATATTCATTTTTTATTTTAATTGCTCTTAACTTGTTCCATAATTTATACCGTTCCAAATAATTGCCTGTAATATTTTGTTTTTCTTCCAGCCATTTTTCCACCATATCAGAGTTTTTAGAGAAAATAACATCAAAAAAACCTTCTTGCATCTGATTTATATCATCGTTAAAGGCTTCTGATGTTTCTAAATCGCCTCGGAAATAGTCATTTATTCTATCGTAAAAACTAAATCCTCCAGCAGCTCCTGAACCTACGAAAAATTCTATCATTGATTCATAAATTTCATCTGTATATTCGCCAATAGCTTTATCTAAAAAAGGGTCCTCTAGAATATCATCTAGAGTTATAGGCTTTTGTTTATCGATAGATGATGAATACTGTTCGTCTTCAGGGCTCGTATTGTCACAGTTATCATATCGCTCTTTGCCTTGTTCGTATTTTATATTGGTTTTAAATATTTCATTAATTGGTCGGGCGTTTTCTTTTCTTTGTCCCAATCCATTCTCTTTCTGCCATAGTTCATACTCCTTTAAGGCTTCATTTAATTCTTCTTCACTTAAATCATCAAGTTTGATATCGTCTTCGTCATATTCTCCAGATGTATTCTCCAGATTTTTAGTTTCTCCATGATGATCAAACATTAAAGCTAAATCATCGTTCACATCATAATTTGCTTTTTCTGCTGCTTCTCCTGATCGATCTTCAATTGTAACATACTCTACACCTTCAGGTGAATCCAAATTATCTTGTAATTTGTTTTTACGGTCTTGCCAATATTCATTTTTTTCAATACCGGCTTCAAATGCATCTTGGATCTTTTGCATTCTTTCTTCATCAGTCGGACCTGAAGAGTTTGAATTCCCAGAATTACTGTCACCTCTTATAGGACAATCGGTTAACGGAGACGAAATAGTTGGATCAGAAGGCGCTTTATGTAGATTATAATTTTTATGATTAATTTTCATCTCAGCAATTAACTGCGCTCTTCTGTTTTTTGAAGATGCTCCGTTTTGACACTCGCAGTAAGCTCTATAAAAAGCTTTGCCATATTGTTGTTGGTCACCAGCTTCTCTAAAGAAATTTACAGCTTCAGGAGTACAGTCCATTGAACTTTTTATGCTGACTGGTTCTGGTGATCCAGTCATACATGAGCTAGTTGTATAAACTTTTTGAGTTGGAATTAGATCTCCAAAATGGTCAACTTTCTTATCGATCATCTTACCATGATACATATATTGAGCTACTGGAACTGAGGCAGGAATTGATAAGTAAATTTTATTTGCTTCCTCTCTTGTTTTAACTCCTTTTTCACAGCTACAAACTGCTGACCAGTATTTTGCGATTTGTTCTAATTCAGTACTAAGTAATTGATCGTTGCCGGTAAGCGTATTTTTCTTATTAAGCGCTGAAAGAATTTTATTGTAATTACCTTCGTAGGTATAGCAAGCAGACTGCCCAAATGTTGCGTGTTGAGTTAGAAGTAGAATAAATATTAAAAATATTTTCATAGGTTTACCAAGTTAAAGGTATGATTATAATAGGATAAAGGTAACAAAACTTTCTATATTGCAGTTTAGGAATTATTTTTACTTTGTTATCTTTAGGTTCTTAACGCAGTATTGATACATTAAATTCACTATGGGTTTTCTATTTATATTATTTCAAAGTCTAATCACAGTTTGATCTTGATTAATCAATTGATTTTTCTTTATTATTTGAATGTCCTCAGCATCTCACAAAGTCCTTCAAATAGATTAAGCTTTTTTAAACCTAAAGTTTTTTAATTTGCCATTAAGAAGTGTATATTCAGGCATTGGTTTTACTGAAGCTCTATCGTAATTACAATGAAATCACTTTTCTCGAAACCCTATTTCAATAAATATAGTATTCCTATAATCACGTGCAATAATCTTCTTTATTCAGAGCTTTGACTTATCTGTTTTATAGCTACTTAAATCTTGGAATTCGTTTAACTTTTAGAATTTTTATTTCTGTTGAAAATGATGTCTTAATCTTTTAATAGTAAGATAGTAGATTCGCGTTTAATAATTTCTTTGAGAATCCGATTCAGATAATAATGCTCATATTTGGTAGATTGTTTAAGAGGTTGATAAATATAACATAGGTTAAATTTTTTACCTGCTATGATATTTATTATTTAACTTTGTTATCATCAATCCAGTTGGATGTACCGGTAAGTTTACCTTTATCGTTATAATTATATGATTTGCCCTGTTTAAGACCTTTGACATAATTGCAAATATATTTTATTTGACCATTAGGATGGTAGCGAGTTTCAGTACCATTTTTTTTACCATTTTTAAAGATACCCTCTTTAGTCAAGGACTTGTCTTCGCTAAATTCAAAGTATTTCCCTTCTTCGCTTCCATTAACATAAGTGTATTGTTTTTTTATTTCGCCATTTGAATGATATGATTCGTATTCACCATGTTTAATATCAAAAGAATATATTGTTTTTGATTTAATTATTCCTTTTGAAATTTTGTAGAAAACACCATGTTTTTTCCATTCCTTATTTTTCTTAATGTATAATCCTTGGGTAGTACTTTTTTTACAGATTTTAAAGGAGTTCCCTTTTTTGTCCTGAAATTCAGCATTATTTATTATTTTTTTACTTTGAAAATATTCAGCTTTTAAAGTGTTAGGGTTAAATTCTGATTTCTGACTTTTTACAGAAAAAGTTAGAAAAAATATTATTCCAATGGTTAAAACTCTAAAAATTGATTTCATATATAGATATTTAATGATTTTCAACGATTTGATTAAGAACAGCGCGGTAGATTTAGAAAATCAGAGCGTATTGGTTATCGTTTAGTCAAATTTACTAATTTATTTTATTTATATGGAGTGGAGATGTGAAAATTTAAATTTTGACGGTTGATTGATACACTGTCTTTTAAATATTGATTAGCTTGAAAATTATTTTAAGCTTTTTGTGAGTGTATTGAATAATAAACATAATCCTTTTGGTTCTGTTGAATCTATCAAACAAAATCAATAAAGACAATTCGTTTTACATTTCTAAGTAGCTAATGATATCAAAGGTTTAAATTTGCTTATATGTTGAGTAATCAATTGACTTTACATTTCATTCGTACAATTTCTATTGTTTTTATTTATAATATTCAGATTTTGTATTGTAGGGTATAGTTATGCTATCAAAACTATCGTAAACATACCCTGTAAGTAATTTATTAGTGTACCAATCTAAAATAGCCCATTTATTCCCTTTTCGAACTGCACAGCCAAAGTAGCCGCTATGTTTAAACCTTTTTAATTCTTCATATTGACAAGAAACGGTCATTTTAGGATCTCCAAAAGGGTTTATATATATTCCCGCCTTATTTTTATTGTAAACTATTAAGAATGGAGCGTTCCAACTCATAGATTCAATTTCATCATATTTCATGGGGATAATTTGTCTTTCCGATTGAAAAAGTCCCCATTTATGATCGCTACCACAAGCGTAGAAAACGCCGTCACCATTTCCATCAGGTTTGT
>Ga0209292_1006655_pt1 | contig 11279 bp, 7 predicted proteins | sample GOMGulsemesocosm_2_FD_184634 | JGI IMG/M metagenome (GOLD analysis project Ga0209292, IMG submission 184634) | Methane-oxidizing microbial communities from mesocosms in the Gulf of Mexico - GOM9C Gulf of Mexico (SPAdes) (version 2) | ecosystem: Environmental > Aquatic > Marine > Cold seeps...
CGACCAGGTCGACAAGCTTGTCGTCCATCTGCATATCAATACTGATCTTCGGGTAGCGCTTGAGGAATGCAGGGAGCATCGGTGCTATATGCAGTCGACCAAACGCCATGGGGGTGTTGATGCGCAATCGCCCCTGAGGTTCACCCTGTAACTGCAGTACGGCGTCTTCGGCGTCTTGAGCCGCTTTATAAGCCTCGCGGGCGTGTTGGAAATAGTGTTCGCCGGCCTCGGTTAAACTCAGCTTGCGGGTAGTGCGGTGCAGCAGTTTTACCCCAAGTTGTTCCTCTAGCTGTGTAATGCGTTTGCTGACGGCGGATTTGGATATGTTGAGTTGTTTGGCGGCGGGGGAGAAACCACCACTCTCGACGACCGTGACAAACACCGGCAGCGCGCTGAACCCCTTGTGACCATGGCGGTTGTTGTGGCTTTCCACATTGTTTGTGGCAGTGCTGGTGTCGGCTATGGCTCCGCCAGTGTCGGCGAGTTTCATACTTATATCCTGAATGACTGTGCTTTTGTTGAGTAAAGGTTAACACTGAATCCACCTTAATTGGGATTATCGACAAGCAGGAAACTCTTTAAGCTTTGCTTTCACGGGTTGGGCGTCTGCAGTTCGCCGCAACCCAGAGCCAAAAGCCAAAGCCAAAGCCAAAGCCAAAAAAGAGTAACGCCATGAAGCCCTCCAACCTTCAAACATTCAGTTCCGCCAGTGTTACACCACGGCCTTGCTCGCCGACAATCATGGCAACAGCCCCTAATAAGGACGCGCCGCGTTATTTGGCTGTGCACTCCTCACTCCTGTTGATGACGTTGTTGGTCGCCGGCTCCTTTCCTATTGCCGCCGCCATGATGGCTTCAATAAAACTGGCTGGTGTTAGCCTCGGTGGTACGGATCTTATGTTGTTGCGTTTCGCACTGGCTGCGTTGCTGTTCGCGCCCTATGTGTTTGTTGTTTTTGGCTGGCGTTTACCGTCTTTCGCTCAGGCTCGTGTTTACGCAGCGCTCGCTGTGCCGCTGGTGGTGTTCTTTTGTTGTATGTTCGCCAGTTTGAATACAACCACAGCGCTCAACACCGGCGCGCTCTTTACCACCGTGCCCACCTTCACAGCACTATTTGCTTGGTGGCTCAATCGAGAGGTGACCGGTGGTCGACGTGCACTGGGCTTGTTGTTGGGTACCTTTGGCGCTTTGTGGGTGGTGTTTCGAGGCAATGCTGGCGCGTTCTTCAATGTTGGGTTCAACCATGGCGATGCGCTCTTTCTAGTCGGTTGCCTGTTCTTGGCGATCTATCAGCCGTTGATCAAGCGCTGGTCGCTGAATGTGCCGGTGGCGGTGACGACCTTTTGGGTCATCGTTATGTCGGGTGTGTGGTTGTTGTTGGCGGTGATATTGAAAGGGCTGTGGGACACGCAGGGCGAGGGTGATTTATTCGGGACGATTGGGGGCCGCTTATTGGATCTGCCAGCAACGGTCTACTGGGGGTTGTTGTACTTGTCGGTGTTCACCACGCTACTGAGCTTTTTTGTGCAACAGTTGGGCGCCTTAACCATTGGGCCAGCTCGCTCGTCAGCATACAGTCTGTTGACGCCAAGCTTGGTTATGGCCATCAGTGTGATGATTGAGCCATCGCTGTTTGCCTGGGTTTTAATGCCAGGCATCAGCATGGTGATCCTTGGCTTGTTGTTGGTACAGTTTGATCAAAGTACCTCAGGTAAGGCTCACCGAGTAAAGCGGTTGGAGGCCTAAAGTACATCTTCAGTTATCAAACTGCGCCTGAATTTCCCTTATAGCTCGGTAAAAATACCGAGAGTGAGGGTTGGTGGTCCAAGCCCAAAGGTGGGGGGTTAACGTCATACATGATCATGCGACAAGTGTGGTGCGCTATAAATCTGGGGACGAATGGTCAGGTTCCTCCAGTTCATACCTAAATCGACCGTTTAAGATATATTTTGATATGGCGACTACCTGCGAGGTGAGAGCAGCTTTCAATTAGGTCACTCGTTTTGAGATTAAAGATTGTGATGAGCGTGTGATGGGGTAAGAGGCAAAATGTGAGGAGGGTGTCAGTATGACTTTTTTGACACGGGATGAATACCTGTAGGGCATAGGCTGGTTTAGGTGGAGTAATATGTTGAGAGGCTCTTCTATGTCTTGGGCTCAGAAAGGTAGAGCCCCGTGCTGATATTGGTTAAGTGCAAATAAATGGCAGGACGGCACTGGATTTATGATCGGGGTTAGCTCTTGTCGCAGAGCTCACTCAAGGATTGTTCGCGAATTTTCAATATCACCTCCAGTGCCGCTTCAAGCTCGGGCTGTGTGACGCCTTTCAATGATGCGTCCAGAGCGCTGACCAGCGTCTTTTTAAACTTGGCTTTGAGTTGCTTGCCGTCTTTGGTTAGGCGTGCGTACACCTTGCGGCGATCCTCGGCGCTGTGCTCGCGCTCCACATAACCTTTTTTCACCAGCCCATCGATTTGACGGGTCACCGTCGAGGGGCCTTTCACTGACCACTGGCCAAGCTCGGTCAAGGTCTGGTTGTCCTTGTCCCACAGCTGGTTCAGCAGCACGGACTCTTCCGGGGTGAGATCAAGACCCGCGTCCTTGATTTTCTTGGCCGTCAGCTTGTGCAATATGTTGCCGCACTTGGTGATGTGGTAGGTGATTGAACTGTGTAAATCCATGGGGCGTGACCTCTTCCTGTTGGCTCTTGTCGCTATTCAAGCGCTATATTACCTGAGACTTGCTTGGCTATGGAAATATTTGTAGATAACAACTAATGGTCTGGGGAGTGGGTTGATGAGGAAGGGGGGCTTACCGCAGTGTTGGCTGGCCGTAGCTGCAGGCGTTAATAAGAACCCAAAAATGCTCCGACCGCCTCCACAGCAGGACCATTGTTTGAGTTGGTCAATTTGTTGTTGGGCCTAAGCCAGATTTTCTTCGTTTTTTAATATTTACAGCGCGTCTTCGCTGAGCGATTGAAAGCAATCGGCCTCAAAACCGGCCTCGCGGGCTGCCGTGGTGGGTTGAGGGAAGCCGACAATGGGCAGCACGCCATTAATTTGTGAGTGAATGCCCTGTGCATCGCGGGCCGACATATAGAACTGACTCAGCCATTTGCGCTGAATTTTAAACTGGCCGTCATTCTTGGTTTGCATCACCTGAGTGGCCGGCGCCTTGTGCTTCCAAATTTCAAAGTCGGTGGCAAAGGCCGTCAGCGCGCCTGCCTGTGCCGCTTTGGCGTTTTGGAGATCCTCAGGCGAGTGGGGGGTATTTTGCGCGAAGGACAGGACCCCATGCCAGGCTTGGGTGAGACCGTCTTTGATGGGGGTGTTGGCAATCAACTCAACCATCTCGACGCCGTTAAAGGTTTGCTTCGACAATAAAATACCAGGGCCGGTATACCAGGTGACTGTATCCAGTTGAGCTTGATAGCTGGCAAGAAAACCGCCCTGACGCTGAATCACCAGATGATCGCGGTATTCATTCTCGAAGTACTCGCAGGGTGAGCCGTGCGTGGGGCCGAGGTGGTGTACGTCCGTCATATTGTCGAGGATTTCGATTTGATGAATCGGCACCTCGCCGAGGTGATCCAGCTGCCAGTGAATCGCCTCAGGTTTATCCCATGCGGGCAAATAAGGCGGTTCGAAGTCGGGCTCGCCGCCCTCCGGGTCGTGCCACATGAGGATACAGCCCATCAGCTCTCGCGCGGGGTAGGCGCGCAAAGACGCCGACTTCGGGCAGAGGTCTGTCTGATAGGGGATTTCTTCCAGCTGACCGTCTGGGCCATATTTCCAGGCGTGATAGGGGCAGCGTATAGAGTCGCCCTCGATATTTTGGCCGCTGGTCACTATATGCGCGGACTTGCCGCGGGTCAGGTGTGCGCCCATGTGTTTGCAGTAGGCATCGAGCAGCACCACGCGACCGCTTTCACCGCGGTAGAGGGCAAACTCCTTGCCAAAATAACTCAAGGCTATGGGCCCCTTGTCCAGTTCGCTGGCCTCGGCCACCACAAACCAACCCCGTGGGTAGGTGTAGGGGCCCAGACCATAGTCTGCCGATGTCGCTTTAATCTCGCTCATAATGACCTCCTCAAGCTGTGTGTTCGCGGTAGCTGGTGTAGCCTTCGGCGCCGGGGGAATAGAGTGTGTTGGGGTCCAGCTCTGTTAGCTGGGTGCCGTCTTTAAAGCGTTGGACTAGGTCGGGGTTGGCGACAAAGGGCTTGCCGAAGGAGACAGCCTGGACATCACCGCTGGCTAAGACTTGATCTGCACTTTCGGCATCATAGTTTTCATTGACGATGAGATTGCCTTTAAAGCAGCGCTTGGCCAGCTCAATCACGTCGATGGATGTGTCCGAGGAGTGGATGGCGTGGACATAGGCTAGGCCCATATCACTGATGGCGGATAGCAATGCCTCAAAGGTTTCCTGTGGCTTGTCATCCTGCAGGTCATTGAATGGATTGGCGGGGCAAATTCTCAAACCCACCTTGCCAGCGCCCTCGACCGAGCTCATGGCTTCAAGTGTCTCTACGACAAAGCGCAGGCGATTCTCGAGGCTGCCGCCATACTGATCATCACGGTGATTGGTGCCGGTGGAGAGAAATTGAGCCGGCAGGTAACCGCTGGTGCAATGCAGCTCGACGCCGTCGAAACCCGCTTCAAAGGCTAGCTCTGTCGCGCGAGCATACTCTTCAATGACACCCGCTATATCGCCCGTGGCCAGGGCCGTGGGACAGGGTGTGGCCTGCATGCCGGTGGCGGTAAAGACCTTGGCGGCGGCGGCAATGGCGGAGGGCGCGACACTGATCGCGTCGGCCGATTTGTTGTCCGGGTGGCCAATGCGGCCGCAGTGCATGATCTGCAGCACAATCGCCGCGCCCTCGGCGTGCACGCCCTCAACCACTGGGCGCCAGGCCTCGACATGGCGTTCGTTATAGATGCCCGGCGTGCGGCAGTAGCCCTTGCCGTTGGCACTGGGTTGGGTGCCTTCGGTGATGATCAGCCCGGCGCTGGCACGCTGGCGGTAGTACTCGGCCATCAATGGGGTGGCGCAATCGTCATCTGCAGCGCGGCTGCGCGTCATAGGCGCCATTACTACGCGGTTCTGCAGGCGGATGTCGCCCAGCTGGATTTGATCAAACAGAGGTTTAGTCACAGGTGTACTCCTAGAGGGAAATTTGATGCCATCATAAGGCAATATTTGCTCTATGCAAATATTTTATGGTGCAATCAATTTACAGCTGGGAAATTTGTCTATAGGGTAATACTCATGTTCAGCGACGCGACACAGACGTGGGGCTATCAAGCTGACGATATTGTTGAATTTGGAGACGCGAGATGTATTACATAAAACCCCTGCTTGCCGTGAGTGTTGTCGGTGCGGCGCTGTTAAGCCTGCCCAAGGCCCCTCTATCCTCTGAAGAGCTGTGTGGCACTCTGGATAGGGTTATCAGCGGCGAGACATTGATAGCCGCTGACCGAGTGAACCAAATGGGGTTTGAAAATCAGCTGAGTGGCCATGCCAATATGCTCGATACCCTCTATCAGGCTGCGCCTCTGGGGCGAATCAAGCTAGACCTGTTGCGACTCAAGAGCACCTTCGCCGAGTGGAGTGAGATGGGAACCAGCTGGATTCCTGCTGAGCTGGTGTTTATGCAGTTGTATGGGCAGGGGCTGGTGGAAACCGAAGGCCGTATTAGCCAGTACTTCGCGCAACAATGCGGTGTTGACCTTGGGCGAGAGGCTAAGTTTGACGATGCCTTTAAGGATTCCACCAACTGCCCAGGTTGGGGCTCCACCACCAATATCAACAATCGCAATCGATTTCCCTACTACGTTGACACCACCGGCAGTAATTACTTCGCCAATAATTTTTATAGTGAGAGCAATACCATCACCCGTCTGGCGGGCGATCGTTTTAACGAGGTAGAGAAGGGCGGCTGGGTTGAGTTTCGTGGGCAGTTTCCCAGGGCGCGCCACTTTGGTTTTAACCCCAACGACCAGGACTTGAACAACTTCCCGGTACTGATCGACGAGGCGATCAATCCAGATCCCGGCAGCGTGAACCCCTACCGTCAGAACAATCGCTATGCGAAGGGTAATTACTACACGGTTAAATACATCTTCTCCGCGCCTCCCTCCGAGGGCAGCGAAGACCCCAACGTGGTCTACGTGGGAACCAGCAAACGGGGTGAGGAAAATACCCAGCTCACCAATCTGCTGCGCTACTACGCCTCCGATGATGCCACCGAGGGCAAGGGGCTGATCAATTCGGGCGGTGTGCCTCTGCCGTCGGTCACCATCTACAACGCCGATGGCAGTCTGCGCAAGCAATTCGACGAGTGCGACCCCTACCCAGAGGGCTATGTAGCGCCCACCGACCACACCACGCTGGCGGCTCTGCCCATCCCCGATTACCGGGCCACTTATCCGGCTGAATTCCAAGAGAGTTGGGCTTTCGGTCTGCCCACTGACATGCTCACAAATGCTGCCGCTGTCTACACACGCTTGATTTACAGCAAGCGCTACGGTGACATCTATGTCGTTCGCGGAAAGCATTTCAAGACACCGGATACTCGCAGCGGCGACCCATCTTGGCTGCCAGGGCAGGACATTCGTGGCTGGACCGCCTGCAACTACAACTTCTGGGCCGGCGATGCACAGACCTGTCGGGTCGAATCGCAACTGACCAGTGACGAAGAGGGCTACTACACTATGGTTATCGCCAGCGAAGCCGACAAACCCAGCAATCTTGGTGAGCAAAAAGCCACCTGGTTTGATTGGGGCCCCTTCCTCGATGGCCAGTTGAGTGTTCGCTACTTCCCGCGCACTGATTCCAAAGCCCAGGCTCTCCTAGCGGCTTACCAGGACAACAACATCAGTCCAGAGATAGCTCCCCATCTGCCGCAAGCAGTAGCCTGCGATCGCCTCACCTTCGAGCGTGGGGGGTGGCGCGCCTGTTTTGCATTGAATGTCTCAACCTCTGAAGTACCTCGTTAAACCCTAAAAATATAACAACGGAGAAAACCATGATGCCTACGATGACTCGTACGTTTACCCCTGCCCGTCTGTTCGCCGCGGTAGCCGCCGCCAGTGCTCTGATGGTGGCTGGCCACAGTTACGCCGATGGCCTGATACTCGAAGAGATTGTTGTGACGGCGCAGAAGCGCGCGGAAAACCTGCAAGACGTTGCGTCCTCTATTGCTGCGGTCAGCAGCGATGCACTGGACAGCAACGGTATTACCAACTTTACCGACGCCGCCAAGCTGGTGCCGGGTTTGAGTATGCGCAAGTCGACGCCCACCAACACCCAGATCAGCCTGCGCGGGGTCACCTATGACCGCCAATCGGCTGCTTCTGAGGCTGTAGACGTCTACTGGAATGGCGCCGTTTATCAAGCCAATTCCATGTTCGCCGCCATGTTCGACGTCGAGCGCTTGGAAGTACTGCGCGGCCCACAGGGCACGCTGCAGGGCAAAACCTCACCGGCCGGCGCCATTATCTTGCATACACAAAAGCCAGACTTCGAGGTGGTTGAAGGGCAGGTGAAATCTTCTTTTGACGATAATGGCGATGCGTTTGCCGAGTTCGGCCTCAGTTTGCCGCTCGGTGAGACGCTGGCGGTACGCGTGGCGGGCATGTCCAACAACACCGATGGCAACGGTGTCGAGCATGTCTCCGGCCAAGAGAGCGACACAGACACCCAAGCCGGTCGCATCACTCTCGCCTGGGAGCCGAGCGAGGATTTTGACGCGACCCTGATGGCCGAATACATGACCAGCGAAGCGCTGGAATACACCCAAGTGGTGGCCTCGCCGACCCCCATTGCTGAGCTGTTCGAGATGCAAGGACTCAATGCCGATGACCGCAAGAGCCAGCAGGCAGCCCCCAGTGTGATGGACATGCAGACGGATATCACCGTCCTGACGGCCAACTGGCGCGGCCTGGATAACCACGAGATCAGCTTTGTGGGTTCTTATGTGACCAATGAGGTGAGTCTGACCAACGACGTCGACAAGACCGGCATACTGACTCTGGGCATGGGTTTCCAGCTCGCCGGTAACCCGGCGCTGGGTATTGATGTACCCTTCGAGGTGGCTACCGAATCCACCGTGCGCAGCTCCAGCCAGGAGCTGCGCATTGCCTCGCTGAGCGACAGCTGGTGGGAATACACCAACGGTGTCTACTACTCAAACTTTGAGACGAATGTACAGGCTTTTAACGACCTAGCGCCCGCTGAAATCGCCGGGGTTAATAATGCGGCCTACGGCGTGACCGACAGCCTGTTGGCCACCGAGGAGTTTGGTTTCTTCAGCCACAATCGCATCGACCTGAGCGATGTGTCTGAGTTGCAGATAGGCTTGCGCTACAGCAAGATCCGCCGCGAAGAGTTGACCGCTTACAGCCAGGGTGTTGGTGCTACTCTTTTGCCAGCTCAAACCCTCACCGACAACCAGCACTCGGTGGATGAGTCCTTCACCGGCGGGCTTAAATATATTCGCTACCTGACCGAAGACGTCATGGCCTACGCCAGTGTCGATGCCAGCTACCGCCCCACGGGCCAGTCCTACCACCCGACCATCAATGGCTCCAATGGCTCTGTTACCCCTGGTGCAGAGATCATGGAGGATATGCGCTTTGCTGAGGAGGATACTCTGGCTTTTGAGGTCGGCTTTAAGTCGACCCTGCTTGACGGCCGCGCTCAGCTTAACGGCGCCTTTTATTACCAGAGTATGAACGAGTACCAAAGCCAGTTTAAGGACATTAAGGCCGATGGTAATGGCAATGGTGTTGTGGCAACTGACCCGAATGACGCCGCGCCCAAGTTCCTGACCAGCAATGTCGACGCCACCAGCATCGGTGCGGAGCTGGAACTGAAGACGTTGTTGACCGAGAATTGGACACTGGGTACGACGCTCAGCTACAACGACTTCACCTTTGACGACGGTCAACAGGCACCCTGTAATGATTCAGCCCACGACTTCACCACCGATGGCTGGGTTGCGACCTGCGATGTCTCAGGTCAGCGCGTCGGCGATGCGCCTAACTGGAGCCTGAACGTCAGCAGTGAATACACCATACCAATGGATCAGTTCGATGTGTTTGTGCGCGGCCTCTACAAGTACGACGGCGCGCGCACCAACCCGACCCTGGTCGAGAGTGATGCCGGCCTCGCCCATCGCAGTGGCTACGGCGTTGTCGATTTGTTTACCGGGTTGCGCAGTAAAGACCAGTTGTGGGAGGTGAGCGCCTGGTCGAAGAACCTGTTTGACAAGCAGGCCGAGTCGCGCAGCGTGGCGGGCCGCAATACCGCAGTGTTTGGTGACTATCGTGAGGCTTACTTTATCGATGAACGTTCGGTGGGTGTTAACCTGCGTTACAACTTCAGTATGTAAGTGTCTAAAAAGCCATTTCAGATACTCAGGATCAACGGATCATTGGGGCCCGACTCGAAAGAGTTGGGCCTTTTTATTAACAAAATGTATAGAGGTTGTTTTAATCTGTCGTCGAGAGGGGAGGGGACTGTGCGTTCTTTTATCTCGCATGCTGTTAGTATGCTGATGCTTTACAGGGTTCCGTAAGGCTTTAGTCGATTTAATCCTGACGTTAACTTAAGGACAGACCTTTGCTTGCAGTTGAGACCATGGGGCGCCGTGAAAGAAAGAAGCTGGAGCTGCGCGATAAAATACGTGAACAAACGGTGGGCCTGGTCATCCAGTCGGGCATCGCCGGCGTTACGATTGATGGCATATGCGACAGGGCTGATATCGCTAAGAAGACCTTCTACAACTATTACACCTCAAAGCACGAGTTGTTCAACGATGTCTGCCAGGTTTATCTTCTCAACCACGCTGAGTCGATGGTGCAGCAAGCTCAGGCTTCGCACGACAGTTTGCCTAAACAGTTGGACTTTATTTTCGATATTATGTCCCAAGCTGACTATGAAACAGGCACGGTACACCGCGAGTTGATCAGTTATTTGGCGGGTACCATGGCGGTATCCGAGGGTGAGTCTGCTGCCCCCATTCCGTTCTTGAATGAAATCTTTCTGAATCTCTACCAGCAGGGTAAGGGTGATATCAAACCTGGGCTGGCGGTAGCCTTCTGCGCCGAGATGACCGCTGGCATGATCTACGCCTGCGCACTCAATTGGTTGCTTGACGTTGATTATGACCTCAATGCCAAATATGAGGAACTCTCACATTTTATTCAGGCCAGTATGTTGAAGTAAATGCGCTCGTTATGACTCGATTCGTCCTGAGTCGAGTAGACTGTGCTCAATACGGTAATTTAAGCTGAGCGCCTCAGGCTCTGGCTTCGCTATTCAATAGACCGGTGTTGAGCTCATCGTCAGGTGCTGATTTGTTGGGTCAAGCGCATTCGGGCCCGTGTTTTTATCACCGCATTAGTAATCGGATAGTGATCTAATTAAGCCCCTCTCATAGCGCTTACACACCCTCAGAGCTCTTTTCCCAGCAGTATTTTTATCGCACGCGTCGACGATGCCCACCTGTGTTTGCTGCTCCGAGTGTTTAGTGGTTATCCAGCTGACGGTCTCTCTTCCTGCCGGCCTGATTAAAAAGGCTGAGGGCTTCAGAGCAAAGGATGGTAAAGATCATTTAAGCGGCGGTGGATGGCTTGCTTACAAAATTCAACTCCGTATACTAAATGTATACCGCGGTGCATATTTAGCCTTCAGGCTTCCTTTTGTCGTTGAAGGGTAACTTCTAACCGCTTGATCTTCAGGCCGATACGTACGGATTCGGACATGCAGCTGGCTGATGGCCGTGTGAAGAAGAAATACTGTTTGTTGCCAATGAGTTTACAAAGCAGCGGCCAATAGCCGCTGCCATTATGATTAAAAAGTTCACGCCAATAGGATGAATACCATGAGTGCCGATGTTGCAGAACTCGAGAATTCCACGCCGATTAAAAATATAGCCCGAAAGGATGTGCCGAAGGTGTCGGGGTGTCTTCCTCTGTTGGGCAATGCGCTGCAAATGGGGCGCGACCCTGGGCGCTTTTTTTATGATGCCTACCGCAATCACGGAGCGGTATTTAAGACTCAGGTAATGGGCAATAAATGGCTGGCTCTGGCGGGTCCAGAGGCGGCCAAGTTTATGGGATCGGCGGAGGGCAAAACCTGTTTGCGCTCCCAGGAAGTTTGGGGTGGTGTGAAAACCGAGTTTGGCGCCAAGTACAATCTGGTGGCTGAGGATGGTGACATCCACAAAAAATTGCGCAAGGCGTTCCAGCCGAGCTTTGGCCGAGGTGTGGTGC
>Ga0209292_1006660_pt1 | contig 11267 bp, 13 predicted proteins | sample GOMGulsemesocosm_2_FD_184634 | JGI IMG/M metagenome (GOLD analysis project Ga0209292, IMG submission 184634) | Methane-oxidizing microbial communities from mesocosms in the Gulf of Mexico - GOM9C Gulf of Mexico (SPAdes) (version 2) | ecosystem: Environmental > Aquatic > Marine > Cold seeps...
TTTTTAATAGGTAAAATAAATCCTTTAAAACCTTCTTCTCTTGCTTTTATGGCAATGGGTAAAGCTCCTTTAATAGGGTGGATACCTCCGTCCAAAGATAATTCGCCCATAATTAAATAGTCGTCAAGTATACTTGTTTCAATTTGTTTTGAGGCGGCTAAAATCCCTACTGCTAGGGTTAAATCATAAGCAGAGCCTTCCTTGTGCATGTCGGCAGGTGCCATGTTAATGGTAATTTTTTTTACCGGTAACTTATAGCCGTTATTTTTTAAGCCAGCAGAAATACGATAACTACTTTCTTTAATGGCACTATCTGGTAGGCCTACCAAGTGATAGCCTACACCTTTATCTATATTTACTTCTACGGTAATGGTAGAAGCCTCCACACCGAAAACGGCGGATCCAAAAATTTTTACAAGCATTTTTTTCTTTTTCTTTTTCTAAAGTTAGTAAAAAAAATGGACTAAGTAAAAATGTGTAAAATTAAAAAGGAGGGAAACTGATAGTTTAGAAAAAAGAACACGTTGTGCTTAGCGCCAATAAACGATATGTAAGATTCAGTATAATGTTGTTCTATAAAATTACTCTGCTTTGACCTTTAGAATTACAAAAAAAGTCAATATCTAATCCATTTTTTTTAAAAAAAATAATTTTTAAGGTTAATAGAAATAATAAAGCAGACATTTATCCTAGGTTTATTACACGATAAATACAAGAGAGCCATGCCAACAATAAATTAAATAATTAAAGCATGCGTATAACCTTTTTTAGTGTAACTTTGAGAGGCTAAACATAATTGTATGACGATGTTTAGAACATATAAATTAATACCCTCTGTACTGTAGACTAAATGGATATGCCGTCATGTTTTAGTTTTTATTGCGGTTATACGGATGTTACCACACATTAGAAAAAAATAACTGTGAATATATTTACTGAAAAATTTCAAAAAAAATCTAATTCTGATTTACAATATATATTAGATAATAAAGATAATTATAACGAACAAGCTGTAAGTGCATCAATTCAGATTTTAAAAGAACGAAATGGCGTATCATCTGAAATAGAAGCTGTAGAATCTGAAATAAAACTAAAAAAAGGATTTATGACAAATTAATCTTAAACAATACCTAATCTCAGACAATAAGAAAGCATTTCAGCAGTATTTTTACAATTTGATTTTTTCAATATGTTTCTTTTGTGAGTATTAACGGTATGTGGTGATATATGAAGAATATTTGCTATCGCTTTAAAATCTAACCCTTTTGTAAGTAACTTTATAATCTCTTCTTCTTTTTTGGTAAATAATTGTTTGAATGTTTGTTGAAATTGTTGAAATTGAGGATTTACAACTTCAGAAAAAAATGAAGGATATCCAGAATCTCCAATAAATGAAATTTTGTGGTCAATAGGAGTGTTCAAATAAGAAATGTCCGTGTGCACTCCAATTACTTGTTGGATTTTACCATCTTTACTCGTAGTTAAAGTTTTGGCTTGATGAAGGTAAGTTTTGTATTGTCCTGAAAGTGTTTTAAATCTCATGACATATGAAACTTTATATTTAAGTAATTGGTCAGCTGTAATTCTGTTAAACAAAAAATCAATTGCAATTGATTCTTTCTGTGGCATAAATTTTAAATCATCTGGATGCATCAATTCTAAAAGTTTATCCAAGGAATAATCTTTTGGTTTTACTCCGAGCAACTTTTCTATATTTGGATGTACAAATTCCATTTGATAAGTGTCGAAATTAAGTATGTAATAATAGTAGTTACCAACCGCAAAAATTGATGCAATACTATCTATAATATCTAAATGTAATTCTCTGTTTGTTGGGTCTAAAATTTTATTTTTGGTTTCCCAAACATTTCTAATTTTTGAAATGGACTTCTCTTTCATAGTCTAATTTAACATTACTTAATCAAATATATAAAAAATACCTAATATTAGGTATTGACTAGCATTGAATTGAATATTAAATTTGGAAATAGAAACAGTGGGGAATGTTTGAAAAAGAGTAAAAGCTTAAAAGCTTCCTTTATAGGAGGCTTTTTTATGTAAAGTTTGTCTCGTCCTGAAATAGAGATACACTAAATAGAGCTAAACAGCTGATTTTTAGATGTATTGTTTTGTCGCTTTAAAATAATACACAGTATTTGTTTTATAATTAGAAATAAGTATATCTCCCAAAACACATCAAGACAAGAAATAAACTCTGGTGAATTTTCTAAGGTTTATATCGAAAAAGCATCTGGAGTAATAAACTTTATTGAATGTCCTGAAGCAATGAAACTTCTTGGTGACATTGAAAAAGGTAACATTACAGAAATCCATATTGCAAGCCTTGACCGTCTTGGAAGAAATATTCTAGACCTTCTAACGATGATTGAATATTTCAATTCTAAATCCATTAACCTCTTCGTTGAAAATAATGGAATGTATTCAATGATTGATGGTAAACCAAACCCAACCTTTAAAATGATTGCATGCGTACTTGGTAACGTTGCCGAGATGGAACGTACTAATATGTTAGAACGTCAGAAAGCTGGAATTGAATTAGCGAAGCTACAGGATAAATATTAAGGTCTCCTGTATGGAAGCCGAATGACCAATGAGGAATTTCTTAAGAAATATAAGAAGGTAGAGTTTGAGCTTAGGAATGGTGAATCACTTAGAAGAGCAGCCAAATTAGGAGAGGTATCATTGGGAGTTGCTCAGAAGGTAAAAAGATTGATATTTATAGAAGCTTAAAATACATTTAACAGACTAGCGTCTGACAGACTTTATTTAGAAAACTCTAAACTTATTCTTATTTAGATTTAATATAAGTTTCTGATTTTCAGTCGTTAAAAGATGTATGTTTATGGGGATTAGCTTATCTTACATACTTAATTAGCATCTGCATCAACTCCATTCGACTTAAATTATGACAATTTAAACGAATTATTATGGGGAAAATATTTTTATTACTACTCTCTTTTCAAATAGTCCAAGGACAAGTAATTGAACCATCCAATACTAAATCCACTCAAGTACTATTTGATTACCACACTACAATGCAAAAAAAGAAAAAAACAACAGCTTGGATTCTTCTGGGTTCGGGTGTTGCAATGACAATTGGAGGGTTTGCTGCGTTGGAAAATGATACCAAAACATTAATTAATGGTTTGATAACAGGGAAACGTACTAGAACTGGAGGAAGTACATTTTTAATTGTTGGTGGGGGAGCAACAGCACTTGCCAGTATTCCATTCTTTATATCAGCTAGTAAACATAAAAGAAAAGTCACCATTTCACTAAAGGGGGAGCAAAATGTTGGAACGAACATAAAGATTGATAATTCAAACTACTTAGTGTTAAATGTTACAATACTTTTTTAAAAATGAACATTATGAAAATAATTCAATAAAATCATAGAATATGAAAACAAAACTAGTATTACTATTAAGTATCCTTTTATTATTTTCTATAGGATTATACGCTCAAAAATCAAAAAACAAGGTATATAAGGTTTGGGTTACAAAAGTAGATAAATCAAAAATAATTAAAGGATTATTATATAAAGCAAATGATGATTCTCTGATAATAATTGACAAACATTCTAAAAAAATTAGAATTGCTGCTTCCAAAATTGAAAAAATTAAAATTAGAAGAAAAGGAAAAATAGGAAATGGGGTTTTAATTGGAGCTTTAACAGGATTGGTAACAGGTGGGTTAATTGGTTTGGTGAGTGGAGATGAACCCGATGAAACAGTTGATTATGGTTGGCCTTTTGGCACAATTACTCATGAGGGTGAAAAAGCTAGTGAAAAAGCATTATTGTACGGAATTCCATTGGCTGTAGTAGGAAGTAGTGTAGGTGCTATAATAGCATCAAAAAAAAACAGAATAACTATTAATGGAGATATTTATAAGTATAAAAATAATGTGGAGATATTAAAAAGCTTTTCAATGGTAATAAGTGAGTAAATAATACTAATGTTATATAACAATTTCAAATTTTAACAAATTAAAATAGGTGACATGCGGTATTTTCAATTTATCTATATTTTGCCAGTTTTTTAACGTCTATGATACATCATTTAATCTATAAACATTGACGCTTGGCATAATATGGAATATAATAACCCGATAATGTGCGATTAAAAGCGCCTGATGTCAGTTGGTGAACGAGCCCCCATAATAATGTATCTATAAATTCTAAATTAAAACACATGAAAAATAGAATATTGTATGTTATAATTATAACACTTTGCCTAATAAACTATGCGATAGTTGCCCAGACTTTTGGAATTAGAGGAGGTATGAATTCTTCTAATGCAAGATTGACAGAATACGACATGAATCTACTATCAGATTACAATACGTCCCCTATTGATACATATTTTGTTGGTTTTTATTGGACTGTTGGAGTTCCTTATAATGAAGATTATTTTGAGTTAAATATTGAAAAATTTATTGAAAAACTTTCTGTTAATTTTGAATTGCTTTACATGGAAAACGGATTTTTATTAAATAGGTTGAAAGGAAATAACGAGAAAATCACCATTAAAACAACCCAGTTAAATTTACCAATTATTATAAATTATAATGTTTTTGAGAATTTTCAACTCCAGTTTGGTATGAACATGGGGTTGTTGTTAACAATAGAAGAAATCGTTAATAACCATCACTATAATGGAAGAAAGGAACTTGACTATTTCGATACTGGCGGAGTAGTTGGAGCTGAGTTGGAAATCGGGAATAGGTTTTTTGTGGATGCCCGATATTACTTTAGTGATAAGGAAAATACCATTGATTCGAATTATACTGGTTATTACAAATTCTCAAATAGGGTTGTTCAATTAGGAATTGGATTCAGGTTATTGTAATTCCGCTTTTAATATATAAACAAAAGAGTAGTTTATAACTCTTTTGTCAAACTAGTTGTAAGGTTTTTTTTAGTTAGTCTGAACAAGCAATTAGACATGATTCATGTCATAGCTTACTTACGGTCAGTGCTGTAAAACAATGCTTTACGTTAAAATAAATTGTTATGAAAACTCACATATTAGTTATCAATTTAATCTTTTTATTATTTAGCTGTAGTGAAAATCCTCCAGAACCAGAAACTGACATTAGTATATTTTTAGAAAAAAATAAAGACGTTTTATTTGAGAAACATAACCCTATTATCAAATCAAGAATGCCTTATTGTAGATTTATAAACAATATAATGACACCAATTGAGGAATGGTCTGATTTAGTAATTTGGGGTGAAGGTTGTTATAGCTATATAAAAAAAGATTATTCGTGTTGTTATGATTCAATTGAAATAAACAAAGATTCAGAAAATGAATTTCAATTCATATTAATTAATAATTATATGTCAGGTTATGGCGTATTAACTGAAGGAAAAACAATAATAACATATAAAATAACGGGGACTCTTCTTGAAATTTCACAAAAGAACTATGACGACAATGTTGTTTATAATTCCATTACATCAACATGGACTAAATCATCACAAAATATAGATAATTTAAACATTTGTGATTATTAAATAAAAAACATTACAGAGAAGCTATTAAGCTAAATATGGTGGTTGTAAATATATTAAATCTATCTCCTAGATTTAACCCTTTAAAAGTTCACTTTTAGCTGACACTATACAAGTGGGGAATGTTTGAAAAAGAGTAAAAGCTTCCTTTATAGGAGGCTTTTTTTAGGCATAAAAAACACGAAACGTATAAAGCCACTACAAACCAGCAACCTTTATCTTTTAAATTGTTGCTCACTATTTTAATCTTTTTTCTACTTTTTGTTTTATTATCGTCAATCTTTTCATTAAATCCATTAATTCTGGGTTTTTAGTTTCCTTATACACTTCATTTATAGATAAAATAAGTGATTTAGCTTCTCTTGAAACCAATATTCGCTCATTGTTAGATTTTAATATCGTTTTACGTTGCTCAAATTCTAATGCTTTTTGTAGTAATTCCATTTATTGTTGTTTTTAACGTTCTAATTGAGTGATTTTTCAAGTTTTCTTAAGAGTTCTAATTTTGAATATAGAAAACAATCTACTTCCTTAAACGAACAATTTTTAGTGGTTCAGTGATAATATTAAACATTTTTTATAATATTATATCTTTATAGTTTAATAAGTATAAAATATATTTACAGTACTTGTAATATGATAGCTTTGGGGAGACAGTGACGTTTGAACATGATTTTTTGTATTAAATATTATAGTTTTGAATATTCCCTAAATAGATGCTACAGAGGCTTTTAATTCATTTATCAAGCTACAATATATTACAATTTAGTTGGATGTAATTGCTTTATTGAAAATAATAATTTTTTTAAACTTAAAATCTTGATTTAAAAATACGGATTCCTATATGCTGAGTTACGATGTTCATTGATATTAAGTTCACTTATCGTATTAAATTATATATAAATCTTGGTCTAAAATTAGTAAAGGATGATATAGCTAGAATTTTTGGTTTATATATTAAGGTCAATTTTCATAGGGTTACAGATGAGTGATGTTCTTAATATCCAATGGAACGTATCACCTGAAAATATTTAGGAATCAAACAGGAGTAATACGACAATATCTATTTTAGCTTATAAAAATACGTTTAATCTCAATTGGAAATAATTATTACAAGTACATTCTCAGGTCGAATTTGGTTAACTTTAGGTGGGCATCCAGTTAAGGTTTCTTGCCAAGCAAATAGCCCACAACAAGCAAACCGAATAATTTTAGGTATTGATGGTTCCAGTTCAAATCTTGGGTAAGACACATGGTGTCAAATTAGTCTGGATTTTGTTTAATGATTGTTTTATGATGTAAATTTAAAATACTATAAAAACCTAGTAATAAGTATTTTAATTTAGTATATTTCTACTCTTTTACATCCGAAAAATCGAATCCTAAATGGTCTTGATTCTTTTTGAATTCCGCTCGTGTATCTACAATTGTTGGTTTTTAATGAGCTGCCCTTTTCTAGAAAATCTATTACTTCTAAAATGTTTTCAGCACCTAACACGTCCATATTATCTACTATTGCAGCTTCTTTGGCGTTTTTAATAGGTAAAATACCTTCTTCTCTTGCTTTTATAGCAATGGGTAAAGCTCCTTTAATAGGGTGTATACCCCCGTCCAAAGATAATTCGCCCATAATTAAATACTTGTCAAGTATACTTGTTTCAATTTGTTTAGTGGCGGCTAAAATACCTACTGCCAGGGTTAAGTCAGAGGCACTGCCTTCCTTGTGCGTGTCGGCAGGTGTCATGTTAATGGTAACTTTTTTACAGATAACTTATAGCCGTTATTTTTTAGTCCAGCGGAAATCCGATAACTACTTTCTTTAAGGGCACTATCCGGTAAACCTACCAATTGATAGCCTACCCCTTTGTCTATATTTACTTCTACTGTAGTTAATACCCATGTGATAAAGAATAAAATAAACTCCTACAGCGAATATGAGGGTGAATGGTTACATAGGTAAAAAGCAAAGCTTATAGCATAGTCTACGATTTTAGCTTCCAACAATTTATGGTATGGAAAGTTACGATTTTGAAATCACAACTTTCCGTTTATTAAATATGGTCATTTTAAGTTATCTAAACATAAAATTGTCTCTATTTAACAATTTTACATACCCATTGTTGGTAGCAGTGATTATTAATCATCATCGTCATCATCGTGTTCCTCATTTTTACCAGCATTAAATATTTCATTATCATTATCAGCATTATTTGTTCTTATTTCAGAATGTCTAATTTCGCCACCTGTACTTCCTACTTTTGCAAAAAGAACAAATGTTCCAATTGAAACAAATAGAGTGATTAAACTTATCGTTTTTGCAAACGACAAGTTTTTAATGATTGTAAAGAAGTTAAAAACTGATAATATTCCTAAAAGTCCCATTAGCCATATTGCTTTTTCGGCAAGTTCTTCGTGATTTTCAATTACTTGTTCCGAAACGCCAGTAAGATTCTCAACTGTATCCTCTGATGCTTCTCCCGTTAGAAAAACAGGTATTGTCAAAATAGCCATTAGTACAAAAGTTACTAATGCTACTTTTTTTATTTCATCATTTTTTGAAATTTGACCATAAGCCAAAATTCCAATTCCGATTATTGTTCCTACAATTGGGAAGTGTGTTAATATTAAATGAAGATGTGTCGCATCCATAATTTTAAATTTTATTTTTTGTTATTGTTAGGTTTATAATTTTCTGAAATGATTAAGCTGATAAAGGCGGGCCTCTTAATCCATTCAGTTTAACAAAAAGTAGTTTATCAAAATTATTAGTATTCCATTTTTCTCTTTTTTCTTTTTCTCTTCTTTCAGATATGAACTGTGTTTTTTTTGATATCGAAAGTGTTGGATGCTTATATTTGTTATCCAATTTTTTAACACTTCCATATTGGGCAAAAATGAGATTGTCTAAACTTTCATCATCACTATCGTGAAAGATAAGTGTTATTATTCCAATTAATGAATTTGATTCTTTATGAAGTTCAAAATGATTCTCCTCTGTTAATTCGTCTGAATGAGGATGTGGAATAAAAGTATGAAGAGTAATTATTACTAAAGCTGTTCTAAATAATATGTATTTTATTACTTTACTCATTAATTTTGTTTTTCACCCATTGCTACCAACGGTTTGGGCTAGGAAAAGTTGCGATTGGTAAATCGTACTTTTCCGCTGTTTGTTATATTGTTTAAATTTACTTTAAATTCTCTAATCATTTTAATTTAGCAATTTTTTTAGCCATTGTTAGGCAATGTTTATTTTTAAATTTATCTATTATTACCAAGGTAGGTTAAGTTTTTTAATTTCAGATTGATATAACTTTTCAAGTTTTTCAACAAGACTTTGGGAAATAGAAATATCTGCACTCTGGACATTACTTGTTAGCTGTTTAAGATTTACATTACCTGGAATCACTGTAGAAACAGCATCATAGGCTAAGCAAAATGCTATTGCTATTTGGGCAAGGTTTTCTTCTGTTCCAATAATAGTCCTAACTTTATGCGCTAGGTTAGCTCTAGTTTTAATATCTTCTTTAGACCATCGACTTCGAATATCATTAAACCTGCTTTCAGCATTATATTTGCCAGTTAACCAACCAGAATCAAGTGGAATTTTCACAATGATACCAACTTTTTTATTTTTTGCTATTTTAAATCCGCGCAAGGTATCTTGATGAAAGATATTAAAAAATGTCTCAATTACTTTTGAATTTGTCGTTTCAATTAACAACTTCATATCTTCATATGTATCTAAAGATGCACCGTATGCCTTTATTTTACCTTCATCAATTAATTTTTCAAGTACTTCGTAATGGTCATTTTTATTTCCATCAAAATATTCAGATGGTGGATTGTGTATAATGAGTGAGTCAACATAATCTACTTGAAGTCTTTTTAAACTACCTTCCAAAGATTCTCTAATATAATCAGAACTAAAGTTTAAGGTACCCTTATCTGTGTGGCCAAACTTAGTATTAATTACAATTTTACTCCGGTCTATGCCTTTAAGTGCCTTACCTAAACGTTCCTCACTAGAACCATGACCATAATTTGGAGCGGTATCAAAAAAATTGATGCCAAAATCCAAAGATTTATGAACTAGTTTAATAGCCTCAAATTCCGTCATACTTTTCCAACCTGAGTTTTGCCCTAATTGCCACGCGCCAAGGCCAATTTCAGAAATGTTTATTGAGTCTTTGATGTATTTTTTATATTTCATTATGTACAAAATTCTTTTTATAAGATGTAATTATTTTATTAAACAGGTTTTTTGTTTTTCAAATGTTACCTAACTCATTATATGATTACTAATGGTGATGTTATCCCGAATGGGCGTGTTTGAAAATCATTTCAATTCCTTGCTTTTCCAATTAAGGCTTGATATAGTATAGTGCTAATAAAAGAAAATTAATTAGCCAAAAACATGTGTTAAATGCGTTTGAATGTATCATCATTTACGGTGATTTAAATTTATTCAAATATTGCAGCAATAAAGACTTAAACTGTGATGGTAGATGCTTCCACACCAAACAACGAACTTCCTAAAACTTTTACGAGCATTTTTTTTCTTTTTCTAAAGTTAGTGAAAAAAAGTAAGTTTTTTAGTCCCTGAAAATTTAGTTCTCTCAATGCTAGTTTAGCGGCTAATAAACCAGATTTTGTTACAAAAGTATCTCAGGAAGAAAATACAGGGGCTAAAAATTTTGAGGTGTTTTCTGTAAGTGCGTATCCTTTTCCGTACAGTTGTTTTACATAGTTATAGGACTAAACATTTAATCTACTCCTTTAAATCTATTTTTTGTTATACATATATAGTTCTAGTAGTTGTTTAATTGTTTCGGATGGAGTTCCTTGGAAGGAATTAATAAAAGAAGTTGGTCCTACAAATCCAATACTTACAATTCCATTTGAGAATGGAATTACCCATAGCCAAATTTGTATTCCTAAAACATCTAAAGTAATTATTGTTCCTTCCTTTTCTGAAGGCAGGTTAATGTCTTGGGTAAAAAGGGAAGAGTGTTTAGGTAAGTTAGATTCCTTTTCAAGGTCTAATATTCGCGGAATAATTTAATGCCAACAGTCAAAATTTGTCTTGGTTGCTTGGTCTTAAAGCTAATTGAAGTTGGCCTCCCACTTGCATTACTATTGAGCCACAGCCGATTAAATATCACAGAATCAGTTTGAATTCCAGCCGTTTATTGATAAGGGATATTTTATTTTAAATAATTGATTTCTATCTGTGTAGGGAGGAAATGAAACTCTTTTTTATGTTAAATATTTAGGATAGACAATTATTGTGTATTAGTTTGGTGAAAATTGTTAGTGTCTTATTTAGACAGGAATTCTTAATTATTTAATTTTTCAAATGAAAAAACTACAGATAATTTCTATTTGTTGTTTTCTTCTGTTTTTACGCAGTGCAAAAAACAAAAAGGAGTATCCTTCATCCTAATTTTAAAAAGAAGGAGAAATTAATTTTCATGAAAATGTCGGTAGACATTGCTATATGATTTGAACTACATAAAATCATATAAATTAAATTTTTTTTACGTAAAATAGTCATAAAGATATGAGTGACTCAAAAGATATCATATCAATAAAATAAACATATACTTTTATGTTTACTTACGTAAACACATCAGTTCTTAATTTAAAAGAAAATGAAAAAGTTAGAAGGATTATCCATTGAACAGTTAGAAGAAAGAAATGAATTTACGGCAGTAACAGCCGAACA
>Ga0209292_1006665_pt1 | contig 11263 bp, 8 predicted proteins | sample GOMGulsemesocosm_2_FD_184634 | JGI IMG/M metagenome (GOLD analysis project Ga0209292, IMG submission 184634) | Methane-oxidizing microbial communities from mesocosms in the Gulf of Mexico - GOM9C Gulf of Mexico (SPAdes) (version 2) | ecosystem: Environmental > Aquatic > Marine > Cold seeps...
ATTGCTAACCACTGATCTGGAGAAATGATACCGCCAGGCATACGAGCACGTAGCATCACATTATGTAGTGGCTCTAGTTTTTGTTTTGCACGCTCACTGCGGATGTCGCGGTCATCTTGCTGATACATGCCATGAAAACGGATTAACTGGAAGTTATCAGCAGTGAAACCACCGGTAATTTCGTCTTGTAAGTCAGCTTCTATTGTTCCACGTAAAAAATTACTTTCTCTTTTAAGGCGTTCGTTATCAGAAAGCTTTACGGTTTTATCTTGCTCGCTCATTTTGCTTTTTCCTAAATTCTTTTTAACTTCTTATAAAAGTGACGGTTTATAAGCTCACGTATATTTTGCTCAAAAGTGGCTAATATACGTCTTTCTGATATCTGTTTTGATTACGTAATTCTTTTAAATATGCTTGTGCGTCTTCTTCAGATTTACCACCAAACTCTTGAACTATGTCTAATAGCGCTTGATGAACATCTTTTGCCATGCGATTGGCATCGCCACATACATAAAAGTGCGCACCTTTTTCTAACCAGGCATAAACCTCTGCACCACTTTTACGAAGTTTGTCTTGCACATATACTTTTTCAGCCTGATCGCGGCTAAAGGCAACATCTAACTTAGATAAAACGCCAGACTTTAAGTAACCTTGAAGCTCTACTTGGTATAAGAAATCTTGTGTAAAGTGAGGGTTACCAAAGAATAACCAGTTATCACCTTGTGCTTCGCTTGCTTCACGTTCTTGTAAAAATGCTCTAAATGGTGCGATACCTGTACCTGGACCAACCATTAATACTGGCGTATTAGTATCTGCTGGTAAGCGGAAATTATCATTATGCTCTACAAATACTTTTACCAAAGCGCCTTCTTCTGCACGTTTAGCTAAATAACCAGAACAACCACCTAAATGTTCGCTACCAAAAGCTTCAAATTCTACTAAACCAATTGTTAAATGCACTTCTTCTTCAACTTCAGATTGCGAAGAGGCAATTGAATAAAGACGTGCTTGTAATTTACGTAAACAATCAACTAAAGCTTGTGCTTCAAGTTTTGCCGGATATTGACGAATAATGTCGAAGATTTGGCGAGGTTCAATAAACTCACGTAAAGTTGCTTTATCTTCTGCAATTTTAGCTAGCTCAGCATTATTAGTTGCAGCAGCAAACTTTTCGACAAATGCAGGGTAAGACTGTGTTAATTCAAGTTTTTCAATTAATGCTTGGCGAACACTTACTGTTTTATCGCCTAAAGTAATTTCAGTCGTTGCATCTATAGATAATAAAGCAAGAGTTTCATCTACAAGAGCTTCATCATTTAAGAAATAAACACCTAATGAATCACCGGCAGTATAAGTAAGGTCTGAACCTTCTAATGAAATTTCAACGTGGCGTACATCTTTTGTTGAATCACGCCCCGTAATTTTTTGCACTACAGATAACTCAGCGGCAAATGGATTTTGCTTGTTATATTGGCTTGTTAAAGCTGCGGCACCCGGCATAGGGATAACTTGCGCTGAACCTGCTGATTGTGCTTTTAAATCAGGTTCAAAGGCATCTAATGCCCCTGTTAACCATGTATTTGCTTCATCTTCGTAATCAACATCTAAGTCAGCGCGTGCAAAAACAGTCTCAGCGCCTAACTCAGTAAAGCGTTGATCAAAATCTTGTGCTGTTTTACAGAAAAATTCATAGCTAGAATCACCAAGACCTAAAACTGCAACTTTAACACCCTCTAATTTAGGTGCTTTTTTAGAATATAAAAACTCATGTAAGTTTTCTGCATCTTCTGGTGGCTCGCCTTCACCGTAAGTTGATACAACAACAGATATGAACTTTTCTTTTTTCAAGTTGTTAGGCTTGTAATCAGCCATATTAACTAATTTTACAGTTAAACCTCGAGACTCTGCTTGTGCTTTAAGTTGGCTGGCAACACCTTTAGCGTTACCTGTTTGTGAGCCATAAAGAATGGTTAAGCTTGCGGCTTCGCCAGCTTGTGCTGTAGGTGCTACGGCACCTAAAACAGCTGTATTAGCATTCGCTGCTAAATAACCACTTACCCAAGCTTGTTGAATTGGGTTTAGCTCTGCCACTAGGCCTTGTAATTTTTGCACTTGCTCTGCTGAGAGCGGGCTAGCTGCGCTAGATAATTGACCTAACAACATGAGTATTCCTCAATATTTTAAAAATGTGGTAAAAAGTTGTCATAAACTTTGAATCAAACGACTGAGTTTCTAGGTTCGACTCAAAGTTATAATTTCTGCCTCTATTGATATCGATATATCTACAAAGAGGACTAATCTGAAAGTGAAGCATAACGATCAATCACCAGAACAAAAAAGAATAGAAAATACTTTGTTATTCCTTTTTGGAATTAAAACAGTTTTATGTAGTCAAAAATATTAAAAATATCCCAATTATTTTTGATTTTCTAAAACTGCCAAAAATAAGATTTCTTCTATACTTAATGTACTTTTTTACAAAATTGGCTTTTCGATGAATAAAAACATGATGTTAATCATATTTTATTGCCTATTTTTGGTGCCTGACTGTATGGCGAAAAATAATCCAATTAATGAAGCTGCAATTGAGCGTTGGGCCACATTTTTTAGTCCTTCAGCGATAGAAAAAGAACAGAAAATAAAAGAGTTAAGGTGGTTTGCCCAAACTGCACAGCAATACCAAGGACTGCAGATCAGGAGTGTCGCAGAAGAGATAAAAACACATCATTGGGAGAATGAGGTATTAAGTCGTGCCTTTGAAGAAATAACCGGTATTGAAGTTGAACATAAAATCATAGGTGAAGGGCAAATCGTTAGAAAAATGATGGATCAACTTATGACGGGTCGATTGTTATTTGATATCTATGTGAATGATGCTGATTTAATTGGTACACACTTACGGTTAAAAAAAGTTGTGAATTTAACCCAGTATATGAAAAATGATGGCGATAAATATACAAATCCAGATTTAGATTTAGCTGATTTCTTAAATTTAGAGTTTGGTCAAGATTATGATGGTAACCAATTACAATTACCGGATCAGCAATTTGCCAATTTATATTGGTTTCGCTATGACTGGTTTTCCCGTAAAGATATTAAAGCAAAGTTTAAAAAACAGTATGGTTATGAATTAGGTGTACCACTTAATTGGGCCGCTTATGAGGATATAGCTAAATTTTTTACAGGTATGCAGATCGATGGAAAAAAAGTATATGGCCATTTAGATTATGGCAAAAAATCACCTTCTTTAGGTTGGCGATTTACCGACGCTTGGCTTTCTATTGCTGGAGTAGGTGATGTAGGTTTACCAAATGGTTCTCCTGTAGACGAATGGGGGATCCGAGTTGAGAATCGTATTCCTGTTGGCTCTACTGTTTCTAGAGGCGGCGCATTAAACAGTCCTGCAGCTGTTTATGCACTTACTAAATATATTGATTGGTTAAAAAAATATGCGCCACCAGATGCGCTTAATTGGCGTTGGGTTGATGCCGGTCCAAAAGCTGCTCAGGGCAATATAGCGCAACGTATTTTTCAATATGTTACTTGGCTATCAGATGAGGCTTTTTATCGTCCTGGGTCGCCGTTAACAGATAAACAGGGCAAACCTAAATGGCGTGTTGCGCCTACACCTCATGGTAGGTATTGGCAGGAGGGCATGAAAGTAGGTTATCAAGATGCCGGTAGTTGGACTATTCCAAAAAATGTAAAAGGAAAACGTAGACACATGGCTTGGTTATGGGCGCAGTTTTGTGTATCAAAAACGGTTTCACTTAAAAAGTTTTTGGTGGGCGGTACGCCTGTTAGAAAATCGACAATTAACTCTGACCATTTGACTAAGTACAAGGATAAGTGGGGAGGTTTAATTGACTTTTATCGCTCTGAAGTACGTTCAAGATGGACTGATACAGGAATAAATGTACCGCATTACCCTGCATTGTCAGCAGCTTGGTGGCCAACTATCGCTAAAGCTATCGGGGGTGAACTCACACCTAAGCAAGCAATGGATTTAATGGCGTATTCTCAAGATGAAATGATGTCAAAAGTGAGGTTAAAAGTATATTCCCCTCAATTAGCACCAGAAAAACCTGAGGATTATTGGTTATCACAGCCCGGTTCCCCAAAACCACCAAGAGTAAGACCTGAACCTAAGACTATTGCTTATGAAACTCTATTAAAACAATGGCGAAATGAATGATGTCTAAAATAAAAATCTTATTTATTTTATTAATTACATTTTTATCAGTTCCTAGTTTAGCAAATGAGCGGATTTCAATTTGTATAGATAATCGAGATTGGTATCCATTTTCATATCATCAGAATGGACAAGCTAAAGGTATATTTGTGGAACTTACTAAGGCTGCATTAAAGCATAGTAAGATAGAGGCTGAGTTTTTAGTCATGCCAATGAAGCGTTGTATCAATGTTTTGGCAAGGCAGGGAAAAATAGATGCTGTTATTGGTTTACCTTTTGATCAAGCACTCAATGATAAATTACATTACCCTAAAGATGCGACTCAGGAAACATCTCGCTGGCGATTAATGCAAGTGGATTTTAACTTGGTAACACCCAAAAATAGTAATTATGACTTCTCTGGAAAGCTAAATACCATACCTCAGCCAATTCGCATTCCTAAAGCTTATCTAAATATCATTAAAAAAATTAAGTCGGCTAATATCCCAGTAGAAATATCTCAGCAAGATGAAAGCTCTTTTTATAAATTAATACGCGACAATACAGGGAGTTTGATTACTTCGTCTATTATGGCTGTACGCCAAGATGAGAGTGAGAAATTTAGAGATAAGTTTATAGTTCACCCTCATCCTATCGCTTCTTTATCATTCTTCTTGGCATTTTTTGATACACCTGCAACAAAGCCTGAGTTACATAAAAAAGTTTGGATGAATATTGAATATTTAAGAAACGACTATGTTTTTATGCTGCAACTACTTTCAGAGTACTGATGCATGTCATTGAAAAAGGTTGGTGTTAATTTAAGAAATTCAATTTCATTCACTTTAGCTAAAGTTGGCGTATTAATCGCGTTTGTATTTGGTATTGTGATTAGTAGCTTTCAAATTTATTCTGATTATATAGAGCAAGGTGACTTATTAGCACAAACAGTTGAACAAATTTTACAAGTGACAGAATCATCAGCAACTCAAGCTGTTTATGAATATGATGAAGCGTTAGCACATCGGGTGATAAACGGTTTATTTGCTTACAAACCAATAATTGAAGTTATTATCACAGATGACTTTGGTGAAGTGTTAGCGCAAAAGACTAGAGAAGTAGAGCTTGAAAAGCCTTGGTGGGTAATTGAAGAGTTATTTGATGATAATGAAAAATTTCACATCGGATTGAATACTAAAAATTCGATAGATAATGCAAAAGCAAATTTAATCGTTGTTGTAGACGCTTATTATGGTGCATTAGCTTTTACCTCAAGGTCTTTAGTGATACTTATCTCAGGAATTGTGCGAAATATATTGTTATCAATTGCCTTATTATTTGTATTTTATTACCTGATTAGTAAGCCATTAGTTAAATTGATAAATGACTTAACTAAAATTAACCCTGAGTACCCTCAAAGTGAATTAGTTATTTTATCAAAACATAAAGATAGTGAACTTGGATTATTAAAAGAAAGTATTAACCGGTTGCTTAAATCTGTTGTTGCTCACTTTAATGAGGTAAATGGCCTGAACGAAACCTTGGAAATTAAAGTATTAGAGCGTACCTCTGAATTAGATTTAAAGTCAAAAGAAGCATTAAACTCTTTAGAAAAATTAAAAAATACTGAGCTACAGCTTATTGAGGCTGAAAAAAATGCAGCTTTGGGCGGGTTAGTTGCAGGTATTGCTCATGAGATTAATACACCACTTGGGATCACTGTTACAGCTTCTTCAAGTTTGTTTGAGGTGACTGAAGATTTAAATGAAAAGTTTTCTGCTGGCACGATGACACGTTCAGATCTTGAGTCGTCAATTTTACACTTGCAAGACTGTGCTCAAATTATTTTAAAAAACTCAAATCGCGCTGCAGATTTAATTAGTAGCTTTAAACAAATCGCAGTAGATCAAGCATCATATGAGCGCAGAAAATTTAAGTTTAAGGCTTATATTGAAGAAATTATTTTTACTTTACAGCCACAAATTAAAAAATCGAATATATCAATTATAGTAAAGTGTGATCAAGAATTTATGGTTGATAATTACCCAGGAGCAATAGCACAAGTTATTTCAAACCTGGTATTAAATGCTTTATTACATGCTTATAAAGATAAAAACGAAGGCTGCATCGTAATTGCATTTCAAAAGCTTGATGAACAAATAGAACTTAGTTTTTCGGATGATGGTAAAGGCATTGCACCGGATCATATCGGTAAAATATTTAACCCTTTTTATACAACAAATAGGAATGCAGGTGGCAGTGGTTTAGGTTTGCACATTATTAGCAATATAGTGACTAACTCACTTCAAGGTAGAATCTCATGTCAAAGCGAGTTAGGTAAAGGTTGTTGCTTTAAATTAAATTTCATGGCTTCTCCGACGATACAAAATGAAGTTGCTCATAGTTAAGTTAGTTAATTAATTACTTGTAATTTAAATTTAAAAGTTTAAACCTTCACTTGTCCAACGGCTGTATTCCACCCTTTAATAAGTATATCTCTACGTTTTTTTTCAATATTTGCGGTAAAGGCCTGATCAACTTTTAAAATGTTATTTGGCAGTGCATCTGATTGCCAGATATTTGCGCCTAATCCTGCGAGTAAAACGGCTCCTAGTGCAGTTGATTCAATGTTTACAGGGCGAACAAGTTCAATATCTAATAAATCTGCTTGAAACTGCATTAAAAAATTATTTTCACATGCTCCGCCATCTACATGCATAGAAGATATTTTAATATTAGATTCTGACTGCATAAGCTTTAATACATCAACTGTTTGATAAGCAATTGACTCTAAAGTTGCCCGAATGATTTCTTTTTTGCCAACACCTCTTGTTAAACCAACAATTGCACCTTTGGCATTCATATCCCAGTGCGGTGCACCAAGACCTGTAAAGGCTGGTACAAAATATACTCCTTGAGTGTCGTTTATACTTAATGCAATCGCTTCCGTTTCAGATGCTTTGCTAATTAATTGAAGTTGATCTCTGAGCCATTGAACGGCAGCACCTGCTATAAATACAGAGCCTTCAAGCGCATAAGCCGGATGACCTTTTTCATCACAAGCAATCGTTGTTAATAAGCCGTTTTTGCTTAAGTGATTTTTACTTCCTGTGTACATAAGCATAAAACAGCCTGTGCCATAGGTATTTTTAACTTGCCCTGAATTCACGCAACCTTGACCAAATAATGCCGCTTGCTGATCACCGGCAACGCCTGTTATAGGGATTTCATTACCAGAAAACAGTTGAGGGTCGGTTTTACCAAAATAACTCGCTGAGTTTTGGATGTCAGGCAAAATTGATTCAGGTAAATCAAAGTAGCTTAATAACTCTTGGTCCCATTCTTGAGTCTTGATGTTGTAAAGCATAGTGCGTGAAGCATTTGTATGATCGGTTACATGGTTTTTACCGCCTGTGAGTTGCCATATTAACCAAGAATCTATGGTGCCGAAAGCTAAGTTATCTTGTTCGGCGAGGGCTTTTATTTCAGGGTGGTGATTGAATATCCATTTTATTTTGGTCGCAGAAAAATATGCATCAACTACTAGGCCTGTTTTTTCTTGGATCCAATCTGACTTGCCATTTTTTTTGATTTCCTCACAGATCTCTGCAGAACGTCTACACTGCCATACAATGGCATTATGTACGGGCTTTCCTGTTGTTTTATTCCATAAAACGCTTGTTTCTCTTTGATTGGTTATACCAATAGATTTGATATCTTTATGGCTTAGGTTGGCATTTTCTAAGGCTTGTTTGATGCCTAGTAATGTAGATAGCCAAATTTCATAAGCATCATGTTCAACCCAAGATGCTTTGGGGTAAATTTGAGTAAACTCATTATAGGCTTTGCCTTTTAGATCTCCACTTTGATCATAAATAACAATAGTGGTGCCTGTAGTGCCCTGATCGATTGCAAGTATCATGATAAAAATTAATTATTTGGTTTTTATTTTATATAGATTAGTCGTCTTTGCCTTTATTGTCGTGAAAAAACATATAAATCAGACTGTTAATTTATTTATATTTTGTTCTTTTAACAACAATATTATTTTTTGTACCTGAATCTTTACAAACACCCTGAGCAATAACTCTAATTTTTTGCTGTTATCGTTTTTGTAATATAAAATTAACATTTGGAGCTAGTAATAGTCCAATAAATAATTAATTGCGAATTATCAAATAATTGGGAGTTGTAGTGAAATATAAAAATAAATTAATGCTATGCATGCTTTTATTAGCAAATACAGGTGTTTATGCAGAGGTTGAAAATGGAGGCTTTGAAACTTGGTCAAACAATTTACCATCTGGGTGGACAACGATAGATTCAGGAATAACGATTAGTGAGAGTATAGATACAGTTAAGGTTGGTGTCAGTTCTGCTGCGATTTCGGTTAATACTAATTCTCAAAGCTCTACAGACTTGCAGCAATTAGTTGCAGTAGAAGCAAGTAAAACATATGCTTTTTCGACTTGGATTTATCACACTGAGGGTAATATAAAAGCACGGCTTTATGTTGATGGTTATCAAGGATATTCGAATGAAAATTTAATCAATCAATGGCAGCAGATTAATTTTAATTATACTGCGAGTTCAAGTAAAAATATTGCAGTTGGATTGCGTTTTTATGATACCGCAGGATTTGATGGATCTGAGGTTGTTTATATCGATGACTTTCAACCTTCAGTTACTGAAATACCTAATTCAAATACATGTGCTAACACAAAAGTTGAGTTTAGTTTAACAACTGATAATTATGGCTATGAAACAAGCTGGACTATTAAAGACAAAAATTCAGTTGAAGTCGCTCATGGAAGCAGTTTAGCAAATGATACTAGCTACAATGAGAACTTATGTTTAGTTGATGGCGAATATAGTTTTACGATTAATGATACATATGGTGATGGTATTTGTTGTACATATGGTAATGGTGCATATGACATTTCAGTTTTAGGCAAGTCACTTATTTCTGGTGGTACTTTTACAAATAGTGAAACAAAAACCTTTACTGTCGGAAGCAATCCTGGGGGCGGGTCAGGTGGTGATTCGGGTGAGTATTATAAATCAGTGACAGGTAAAACTGGTTATGTTTTAAAAACAGGGTTACATAATATTATTAAAAGCCATACAGTAAAAGGTTACTCTGCATTGTGGACATTTTATGAGTCTCATTCATTAGATAATTATTATGAAAAAGATGGTTCAATTTTAGATATGTATTCAGAAAATCCATCAGGTTCTGAAAACTATATTTATCAGAAAGTAACAAACCAATGTGGCAATTACAGCTCTGAAGGTGGGTGTTATAACAGAGAGCATTCATTTCCAAAAAGTTGGTTTGGCGGAAAAATAGAACCGATGAATTCAGATGTACATCATATTTTTGCAACAGACGGATTTGTTAACTCAAAACGCAGTGGATATCCATATGGTGAAGTAGCGACGGCTAGTTTTACTTCAACAAATAATAGTAAGTTAGGTTTTGCAACATCAGTATTAGGCTATACGGGAACAGTATTTGAACCGATTGATGAATTTAAAGGTGATTTAGCAAGAGCCCATTTATATATGGCAACACGCTATGAAGATGTGATTGCAACTTGGACTAATAATAGTGTTTATGGCGCTGCAATTTTAAATGCTTCTAGCGATCAAGTGTTTAAGTCTTGGGTGATTACAATGTTACTTCGATGGCACAAAAATGACCCTGTAAGCCAAAAAGAAATCGATAGGAATGAAGCTGGGTTTATTCACCAGGGAAATAGAAACCCATTTGTCGATCACCCTGAGTTTGTAGATCAAATTTGGAGTAATTAACTCTTATCAATAACAACCTCTGCCTAGCGGAGGTTTACTCTACAGGGTAAATCGTAATTTCTATACCGGCATCAATAGCAGAGATTCTTAGCAAGGTATCTGATTTTATTGCTTGATTAAAGCATTTAGGTTGAACACCTGAATTGAAACCAATATCAAAGGTACGTTTTGAGCAAGTTAACCATTGCTTAAGTGCATTTCTAGAGCATGACTCTAACTGTTCACATAAATGATTTATGGCTTGGTCTGCGGTTTTTATATCAGTATTAGCTTCAATGCGTGCAGATTGGCGATAATCATCTTTATCATAATTTAATAGAATTGCCTTTTTAGCTAATTCGCCAACTAATAAGCCGATATCATTTTTTGACTCGAGCTCTAAATCAACGTTTAAGAATTGAATTTCAGACATTTATTTATTCCTGTGCTTTAACTATTTACCGAGGTGGTTATACCTAAGGCCTCAGGTATATAAAGCCATACTTTACCTTAGTTATGGCAATGGCTCTAGTTAATCTCTTATTTTTGTTATGTTTTAAAAATGATATTATTGGCAAGTTGTAAGTTATTATTTTGATTAAGTAGGTATTTTGATAAAACCCTTCCCATTATTACTTTTATTCTGTGTGTTTATTGTTCCATTTAGTACTTTTTCACAAGAATTTAATTCTTTTAGCCAGGCTAAACGTTACTTAAAAAAACAAGTAAATGAAGGAACAAAAACCTTGTATTGTGGATGCGAAATCGCAAAAAAAGGTAAAAAACTCATACCTGAGGCAACACGTTGTGGTTATGAACCTAGAAATGAATTTACTAAAAAAGGCAAAGTTAATCAAAGGGCAAAGAGAATTGAGTGGGAACATATTGTTTCAGCTTGGGAGTTTGGCCATCAACTACAATGTTGGCAGCAGGGCGGTAGAAAAAATTGCAGAAAAACCAGTCTTAAATTTAGAAAAATGGAAGCTGATATAAATAATTTAGCACCTGCAATTGGAGAGATAAACGCCGATAGATCTAACTTTAGATTTGGGGTACTACCACACACTAAAGGTAAATATGGCGCCTGTGATGTTAAAATTGATTTCAAGCAAAGGGTTATTCAACCTCCACAAAGTGCAAAAAAACAAATTGCAGATACTTATTTTTATATGCAAAAAACTTACGGCTTGAAAATATCAAATAAACAGCAGAAGCTTTTTAATGTTTGGGCTGGACAAGTAAAACCAAAAAACTTTTTATAGTGATTCGGTATATAGGCTAAACTGGGATTGATGTTTC